>MDTG01223483.1_pt1 | contig 49761 bp, 38 predicted proteins | sample 811421 | NCBI WGS metagenome assembly MDTG01 (sample SAMN05326645, study PRJNA326480) | marine metagenome | isolation source: seawater | place: Pacific Ocean: South East | collected 2011 | reverse complement strand
GTTGATCGTGTTCGTGCCGCCGGTACCGCTACCGCCGTTCTCCCCGCTGCCGCCCTGCGCGTAGCTGTCGAGAATGAGAGCGCCATCGAACAGGGCTGCGGGCTGGAAGAAGAGGTCGATCGAGCCGCCGATGCCTTCGCCGCCGTCCCCGCCGCCGGTGACGTTTCCGCCGAAGCCGTTGGCGAACAGGAATGTATCGCCCTCGACCGAGAAGGTGCTGGTGTCGTCGGCGGAGACAAAAATCGAACCGCCCTGCGCCGTCGGACCGGCGCCCGTTGCTGCGACCCCGTCACCCGCGCCCGCGCTGGCGTCGGCCACGAGGAAGCCGTTGGTTATGGAAAAGAAGCCGCCGCCGTCGCTGCCGCCGATCGAGATGTTGCCGCCAAAGCTGTCGCCGGACAGCCCGGCATTCGCCCCGGTCAGGTTCGGCGAAAACGCCGTGGCGAAGATATTCAGCCCGCCATCGAGCGCGATGGTTCCGCCGGAAAACATCGAGACATCGGCAAAGCCGCCGAAAAAGGTTCCGGCAATGTCGTATCCCGCTGTCTGCACCTCGGCCTGCGCGCTTGCCGAGACGACGGTAGCGCCGCCCAGCTGGACAGTGCCGCCGAAGGCCGAAATCGACGCGAACCCTCCACCGGCATCGCCGACGAACACTCCGTCGGAGTCCACCGCGGCATAAGCATCGGCGGTAACGGTTGTACGGCCACCCACCGTCACCAGTCCATCCGTGAAAGCGGTGACACTGGCGGAGCCGCCGTTCACGGGAAGGGGCTGAGAACCGTCCGCGAAGCCGAAATTGTCGGCCGAGACATAGAGATCCTCACCGACGCTGATCGTCGCCCCGGTGCCGGCCTGGACGCTGGCCTGGCTGCGCCCGACGATCACGAGGTCGCCCGCGAAGCTGGAGCTGCCAAGGTTCGTCGTCACGCTGGTCTCGGTCTGGCTGATCGCGGTAACATCGCTGGTGGCGGTAACGCCATCGAGGACGATCTGCGTCGGCCCGAAGCCCGGATCGCTGCGCCCGTTGAAGAAGGAATCCGCGCCTTCTCCGGTCACGCCGCCGTCGATCTCGCGCCCGTTCACGTCGTAGTTGGCCGACAGGATGATCTCGCCGCCCGCCACGGTGGCACCGGTCGCCACATCGAAGCCCAGGTTGCCGCTGAACAGCATGGACACGCCGGTGGTGGACGAGGGCAGGGCGCTGGTGACGCCGTAGATCACATGGTTGTCGCCCGCGCCGCTGCTTTCGGGGCCGCCGGTGCTGCCGGTGTGGGTTATCGCCGGGCCCTCGCTCCCGCTGGCGAACGGAATGATGATGTCGAACAGCCCGGAATTGTGCGCCAACTGTGCTTCCAGCGAACCGACGTAGGCGGCGGAGCCGTTGAAATAGGCATCGCCCGCCATGTTGATATTACTGGAGGAAACGATGAAGAAGCTGCCCTCCGGCGTGCCGGTAAGGCTGGCACCGGGCGCGATGGCGATGGACGAAATGTCGCCCGAGAGAAGCAGCGGCCCCGCGCCCGTGGCGAAATCGGTGAAGCTGGCGATGTCCACCGCGTTGGTGGTGAGCATCAGTTGCGGCACTTCGAACACCGCCGTGCTGCCCACCAGGATCCCGGTGGGCGAGTAGAAGGCCACGAAGCCGCCGGGCGCAACAGGCGTACCCTGCGCGTCGGTCAGGAAAGCCTGCACCGTGCCCGCAAACTCCGCAGGCCCGGTAATTGGCGTCGGCTGGATGCGGTTGAGAATGGCAAAGCCGCCGGCATTGGGAGCGCCGGTGTAGATCGCCGTGTTGCCCTCGGGCAGGAAGGTTTCCGGCGCGCCGTTGATCTCGTTCGGGAACCAGTCGATCACCGCGTCGAAGCCATCGACCTCAATGCGGTCGAACGTCGGCTGGCTGCGGTCGACCGTGACGTTGCCCTGCGCCACTTCGAACGTGGCGTTGTAGGCCTGTGCCCCGGCGGCCTGCGGCGCCGCCAGCAGGGCCAGCGTCAGCGCGGCAGGGGCGCAGCCCCGCATCAGGGCGGAACGGGCGTGGATGGCGGACTTGGTCATGACGACCTCCAGGGGTGCAGGCGGGCAGTGATGGAAAAAAGCAGGCGCAAGTCGTTGCGCTCGGTCTGGAAATCCAGTGTGCGCAGCGGCACGGCGACCACGAAATTGCCCTGCAGGTTCGCGCCGCGCACGAAATGCACGCCGGCCCCTGCGGACAGCAGTTCCTCGCTATTGTCGGCGGCAAGGCTCGGGTCTTCGTTCCAGGCCCGGGCATAATCGAGAAAGACGAAAGGCTGGATGGCCAGGTCTTCCAGCGATTTCGGTGCCAGCGAGCCGTAGCCCAGTTCGAACCGGGCACCGACGCCCGAATCCCCGATCACCGCGCCTGCATCGTAACCGCGCCCGATGGAATATTGCCCGCCTGCGAATTCCTCGAACGCGGGCAGGGGACTCGCGCTGTACTGCGCATCGAGATCGAAGCTGAGCGTCAGCAGCGGGACCGGACGATATTCGGCGGACAGCTCGCCGCGAATGAAGGTGGGCGTCGGGTCCTGTTCGATCCGCGCGGGCGGTACGGCGCCGTTCAAGGTACAGGCGACGAGGTTGGGCCGGCAATCCTCGGCGGCGCCCAGCACGTCCAGGCCCTGCCGCAGTTCGACGAGGCCCGCCACGCGTGCGCGCGGTTCGTAGGGGGTGTAGCCGCCGCGGCGCTGGATGGAGTCCTCGTCCATCAACAGGAAATTGCTGCGCAGGTAGGCCGTGCGAACGCGGTCGCGCGCCAGCCCAGTTCCGGCAAAGTCCACGTCCTGGTCGATATAGTCGAACCCGGCCGCACCCCACACCGATGCCTGCTGCGTGCGCAGGAATGGATAGCTCGCCTCCACGTTCACCAGCACGGTGTCGGATTCGATCTCGAAACCGGGCAGGGCATCGGGCTCGGTCCAGCCCAGCGTCACGGAGCCGCCCAGCGTTAGCCCTTCGCCGCCCAGCCGCATGTCGTGCGCGATCTGCAGCGTCTGCTGTTCCACCAGGTCCAGCGTGGAAAAGAAGGAGATCGCCGTGCGATCCCCCAGGCCGGTCAGACCGTAGGCTTCGGCGCGCACCAGTCCGGCAAAGCGGCCCAGCGCCTTGCTGCCCCAGTTCTGCACGTTGGCATCGATGGCGAAGCTGTCACGCAGCACTGCAACTTCGCCCACCAGGTCTCCCGGCTCGCCGCCTTCTGCCGCGCGCAGGGACAGGCGCACCTCCATGCCGGGCACGTCGTTCGCCAGCAGCAGGTAGCGTTCAGCCTCGTTGACGTTGAAGACCGGCTGGCCGACCAGTTGTTGCAGGTAGGACGAAAGCACGGCTTCCGCGCCCTGCGTATCGCCGCGCGCGCGCACCGCCACGAGGCGGCCCAGCACCACGCGCATTTCCGCATTGCCATCGCCAAGGCTCTGCGCCGGAATTTCGACGGCGGCGAGATAGCCCGCATCCGCCAGCAGCGCGGCGGCACGATCGCGGATGTCGCACAGTGCGCGCACCGGCAGTTCGCGGCCGAGGTAGCCCTCGCTTGCCCGCGAAAGGGCGACGTTCGCGGCGCGCTCGGCCCCGACGAAGGTCACGCTGTTCAGCGTAAGGGTGAGGTCTGCGTAGTCGGGCTGGTCAAGCGCACAGGCGCGACGCTCCATCTGGCCATCGATGGTGAGCGTGGTGTCCTGCCTTTGCTCCGGACGTTGCTGCGGGCCGGTGAGTTCCTCGCGCGTGGGTGGGCGCACATCCTGCGACAATGCAGGAGCCGCCAGCGCAGCAAGTGAACCGGCTGCGAGAAGTAATGCCGCGAATCGGCCAGCCGAACGGGTGTCCGGCCCTCTGCGCGCGGGCAAGTGGATATTCATCAGGTCTGTTCCCTTCCCCCGAATGGGTCACGACCAACTCTGCCCGCAACTATGCCGTTATTGCGGGGCCGAGTCCACGCACGAGCCGTGACTTCATCGAAAAATCATTCAATTCCCAGTTGGTTGGCGATTTCGCCAATTTGACTTGCCGTATCGGGATGGGCTGCCAAGGCGGCATCGCGCGCGCGCCGCGCTTCGCCAAGGCGCCCCATCTGCTGATAGCTGCGCATCAGCATCACCCATTCCTGCACGCTGCCGCCCTGCGCCTCGATCCGATCGGCCAGTTGCTGCACCATGCCCTGCGCCATGGCCTGCTGCTGGCCGGGAGAGAGGCTGGCGGCCGCAGCCATCTGTTCCTGCGTCGGGCCGCGCGTGGGCGCGGCCAGCGCGCCAGCGGGCAGGAGATCGCGCGTCGAAGCGGCGCTGGCGATCCGTTCGTCGACCTCGATTTCGTTGATCGCCGCCACTTGCCGGATCGTGCGCACCAGGTCGGTCTCCCACGGGGCGCCCGGCGGGGTGTCGGCGAGCAGCGCCAGCCAGTCCGCAATCGCTCCTTCGTGGTCGCCCCCAAGGTCTTTCTCCACCGCCAGAAAATAGCGCGCGCGCGGGTCCGCGCCGTCGAGCGACAGCGCCCTGCGGAATGCCTCGGCAGCCGGAGAGGGCATCGGATCGCTCTCGCTGGCCATCACCCGCGCCTCGCCCAGCGAGGACCACAGTTCGGCAGCATCCGGGTCTGCCTGCACTGCCATTTCGTAAGCCTGCGCCGCTTCGGCAAAGCGATTCGCGCCGAACAGGGCGATGCCCAGTTCATGCCAGGCTTGCGCATTGTCGGGATTGGCCTCGGCCCGTGCGCGCAGATCGTCGAGTGAGGGAGCGATCGACATGCCCGCCTCGACCTCGGCAGGCGGCTCGTCGGGCGAGGCGAGGAAGCGCCAGCCGATCACTCCTGCCAGAACAAGAAACGCCGCCACCGCGGCGACAGTGCCTTTCTTCGAGCCACTCATATACTGCGCTAATCCCCCTTCGGCGCGGACGATAGCGCAAGAAAATTTCACCGCAACCGGGATCGCCTGTTTTCAAGAGCGGGGGTTTTGGGCATAGTCCCTCGGATCCGGGGGGATAGGCATGGCAGAACAGCCAGAACGCGTTCAGGTGGCGATTGTGGGCTCGGGGCCGGCTGGTCTCAGCGCCGCCGCGCATGCCGCTGCCAAGGGCATGAGCCACGTCCTGATCGAGAAGACCGACCACCTCTCCGACACCATCTTCAAGTACCAGAAGGGCAAGCACGTCATGGCGACGCCCAGCAACCTGGTGCTGCGCAGCGACCTGGACTTCGAAGCGGGCAAGCGCGAGGCGATCCTGGAGACCTGGGACCGCCAGATCGAGGAAGGCAAGGTAAACGTCCTGTTCGAGGCCGAAGTCACCGCGATCACCGGTGAAAGCGGCGATTTCACTATCGAGATCAAGGGCAAGGAGCCGATCCGGGCCGAATACGTGGTGCTGGCCATTGGCACGCAGGGCAACCCGAACCTGCTTCGCATACCGGGCGCCGACCTGCCGCTGGTGCAATACCAGCTGGACGATCCGGGCGAGTATTACGACGAACACATCACCGTGATCGGATCGGGCGATGCGGGGATCGAGAACGCGCTGGGCCTTGCTGCGGATGCGGCGCAGGCCAACATCGTAACCATCCTCAACCGGCGTGACAGTTTCGCGCGGGCCAAGGGCGCCAACGTCAAGTTGCTGGAAGAAGCCGAGGCCGACGGGCGCATCATCGTGCGTCGCGAGACGGAGCCTGCCGAGCTGCGCATGGGCGAGAACGGCGGCGAGCTGGTGCTCAACACCCGCGACGGCGAAGAGACGATCCGCTGCGACCGCGTGATCGCGCGCACCGGTTCGAAGCCACCGCGCGATTTCGTTGAAGCCATCGGGGTAAACTTCACCAGCGAGGAGCGCGATGCCTTCCCAGCGCTGACGCCTTCGTTCGAAACGACCAAGAACGGCGTTCACGTGATCGGCGCGCTGGCGGGCTATCCGCTGATCAAGCATTGCATGAACCAGGGCTACGACGTGATCGAGTTCCTTTCTGGCAATACCGAGCTGAAGCCCGCCGACCAGCCCATCCTGGAAGAGAAATTCGCCGGTCTCCCCGGCAATCACCCGGTGGAATACTGGCTCGACCTGTTCGGCAGGAACATCGTCATCTTCGAGGAACTCTCGCCGCTGCAACTGCGCGAACTCATGCTCGATTCCACCGTGCACAGCCACGCGCCGGGCGAGGTGGTATTCACCCGCAACGAGCCGGGTTCTTCGATGTTCTGCATCGCGCAGGGCAGCGTCTTGGTGGAGGTCGATCCCGACGATCCTTCCGTCACGGTGCCGATCGAGGAAGGCTCCATCTTCGGCGAGGTCGGCCTGATTTCGGGCCGCCGCCGTGGCTCCACGATCCGGGCAGCAGAGCAGCTTGTAACGGTGGAACTGTCACGCAATGCCGCGCTGAAATTGATCGCCACGGTGCCGAGCGCAGGGCGAGCGGTGAACCGCATCTCCATCGAGCGGCAATTCCTGCAGATGTTCGGCTCCGGACTGACGCGGGAGGACGTGGCGGGAATCGTCGAGCAGGGCGAAGTCGTGGACGTGCGCGCGGGCCAGAAGATTGTGGAAGAAGGCGCGGACGACAAGGATATCTACGTCATCCGTCGCGGCTCCATGATCGTGGAGAAGGAAATCGGCGGGCACCCGGTGTTCCTCTCCTACCTGCCCGCAGGCTCATACTTCGGCGAGATGGCGGTGATCGACGGATCGAAGCGCACCGCCACGGTGAAAGCCGCGATCAAGAGCGAGGTGATCCGCTTCCCCGGTGAGGCGTTCACCGCCGTGCTCGACAAGAACGCCAAGCTGCGCGGCCGCCTGCTGGGGGACATGAAGAACCGCCGCGAGGTCAACGCCTTTGTGGAGGCGCGCAAGGACAGCTTCGGTTCTGCCGCAGACATGTATTCCGAGACCGCGCAGTTCCTGGTCGACAACGGCATCGGCGAGGCGACCGACGTACTGCTGATCGACGAGACGCTGTGCGTCGCCTGCGACAACTGCGAGAAGGCCTGCGCCGACAGTCACGACGGGCTTTCCCGGCTGGACCGGGAGGCGGGCCGTTCCTACGCGCACCTGCACGTGCCGACATCGTGCCGCCACTGCGAGCACCCGCACTGCATGGCGGACTGCCCGCCCAACGCCATCCAGCGCGGGCCCGACGGGGAGGTGTTCATCGACGACACCTGCATCGGCTGCGGCAACTGCCAGCGCAACTGCCCCTACGGTGTCATCCGCATGGACGCGAAGCCGCCGAAGAAACCGGGCCTGCTGCGCTGGCTGTTCTTCGGCAGCGGGCCGGGGCCGGGCGAGGCGAGCTATGCCTGGCGCAAGGCGCACACCGATCCGGCGAAGCCCAAGCAGGCAATCAAGTGCGACATGTGCGCCGGCATCGAAGGCGGCCCCGCCTGCGTGCGCGCCTGCCCAACCGGCGCGGCCATCCGCGTGTCGCCCGACAAGTTCCTGACGGTAACGAAGCTGACGGAAGAGGTGGAATAGCATGGCCACCACGAACGAAGGCTTCTCAGCTGGTGAAAAGCGCCGCGATGCGGACCACGTCAGCTTCCTGAAACACCGCCGCTTCCGCTGGCTGAAAGTCGCACTCGTCCTCAGTCTGGTCGCGCTCGCCAGCTACCTGCTGGTGGACGTGGAGCCGCGCCACAACGGCGGCACCTGGTACGGCTATACGCTTGGCACGATCGGGGCGGGGCTGATCGTCTGGCTGTCGCTGCTGGGCGTGCGCAAGCGGAACATGACCGAAGGGCGCTGGAGCCTGAAGGCCTGGATTTCCGCGCACGTCTACCTCGGCCTCGCGCTGACCGTGATTGCCACGTTGCACACCGGCTTCCAGCTCGGGTGGAACGTCCACACGCTAGCCTGGGCGCTGATGATGATCGTGATCATATCGGGCATCTACGGCATCACCGTCTACGCCACGTTGCCCGCGCGGGTGAGCGAGAACCGGCGCGAGATGACCAAGCGCGAAATGCTCGATGCGCTGGATGCGATAGACCGGCAGTTGCAGAGCGCCGCGCAGCCGCTGGGCCGCGAGCAGAGCGACCTGATTATCGCCGCGCTGGAGCAGGACCCTTTCGATTTCGGCATCGCCGCCCGCCTCACCGGCAATTACCGTGGATGCAGGACCATCCGCGCGCTGGACGCTTTCGGTGTCAGCGCCTCGGTGGACGATGCCGAGGACAAGGTCGGCAAGCTGTTGCGCCGCCGCAAGGCCCAGCTCGACCAGATCCGCCGCCAGATGAAGCTGCGCGCTTTGCTGGATATCTGGCTCTACGTGCACGTGCCCCTCACCATCGCGCTGATCGCCGCGCTGACGGCGCACATCGTTTCCGTGTTCTACTACTGGTAAGGGGGAGGCGCGCGCGATGGACATCCTGATCCGCAGCATCCAGCTCACCGCCACGGGCCGCGAGATCGTGCGTGAGCGCGAGGCGAGCGGCGATGCCATCACCGTGGGCCGCGCGGCGGAAAACGCGATTGCCCTGCCCGACCTCGCCGTCGAGCAGAAGCACCTCGCCCTTACCGAGGAGCCGAACGGCAGCCTGCGCGCCAAGGCCGTGGGCACGCTGGGCTTCACGCACGACGGCGTGCACACGATGGAAGCCGTGATCGACCCGGCGCGCGGCGGCGAACTGGGCCTCGGCACCTATCGGCTGGAGATCGCCCGCGAAGGCGAGAACGGTGGTACCACCGTCGTCACCATCCGGCAGGCGGAGACAAACGCGGGCGAGGCGAAGGATCGGCTGGGCGGCTTCGCGCTGGGCGGCGCGCTGCCCAGCAAGAGGGCGATGGCCTGGGCGGCGCTGGCGGCGATCCTCGTCGCCTTCCTCGCGGTGCCGATCTACACGCACGCCACCCGAACCGTGGTGAGCGATCCCGACATCGACGAACCGGGCGCGGTGGTGATGGATGCAAGCTGGTCCACCGGCGCGCTGTCCTCGGTTCACCACGGGCTGGAGGACAACTGCGAGGCCTGCCACGTCGATGCCTTCGTCGCCGTTCGCGACGAGACGTGCCTCACCTGCCATTCCGGCCTCGGCAACCATGCCGAAGTCGACCGTCAGAACATCGCCATGCCCGAATTCACCGGCGGGGAGGCGTTCCTGTGGAGCGTTGCTCACGCCTTCGGCAAGCCCGGCCCCAACGCCTGCACCGACTGCCATACGGAGCACGAGGGCGCGGGCCGGATGGAGCCGACGAGCCAGCAGTTCTGCTCCGACTGTCACGCAACGATGGACGTGCGGCTGACCGACACCGCGCTCGGCAATGCCAGCGATTTCGGCACGCTGCACCCGCAGTTCCAGGCACTGGTGAAGCCGGAGCGCGGGGCCGAGGAAATGCGCCTGTCGCTCGACAATATCAGCGGCGATTTCAACGGCCTGAAATTCCCGCACGACATGCACCTGTCTTCCACCAACGGCGTTGCGCGCATGGCGCAGCGGCTTCGCATCAATGCAGGCGGCGCGCCGCTGGAATGCAACGATTGCCACGAGACGGGCGCCGACGGCGTCAGCTTCATGCCGGTGGAGATGGAGGAAAGCTGCGAGAGCTGTCACTCGCTGGTCTACGACCGGGTGGGCAGCACCTTTCGTTCTCTCAGTCATGGCGATATCGAGCAGACGCAGGCCGACCTGATGGCGCAGGACCGCAGTCCGCGCCGTCCCGTTTCCACCGGCAGGCGGCGGCCCGGCCCCTATGCGCCGGGCGGCATCTACTACGGCAATTTCAGCCGTGTCCTGCCCATGTCGATCAGCCGCGCCAGCTTCGCCGACGAGGGGCTGTGCGGCGAGTGCCATTACCCGGCGCTGGACGGATCGCTGGCGGTCGAGCCGGTCGTGCAGCGCGAACGGCAATTCCAGCACGGCTGGTTCGATCACGATGCCCACGGCCCGAACGCGATGGGCACGGATACCGAGCAGGAGGCCTGCGCCACCTGCCATGCGGCGGAAACCTCTGATGCGGCAACGGATTTCCTGATGCCGAAGCTGGAATCCTGCCGCGATTGCCACATGGGCGAGGACGCGGTGGAGGCCGAAGTGCCCAGCAGCTGCGCCATGTGCCATTCCTATCACCCGCCCGAGGGGGTTGATTCCGCCCCTCGGCGTGTCGCAAGCTTGCGCGAATGACAGGAGCGGGATCGGTCAGGAACTCCGCCGTCGACAAGGGGGATGTCACGTTGGGGGATGCGACATGATTATCGCGCAGATGACCGATATCCATATCGGCTTCGAGCCTGAAGCGCGGCCTGAGGAACTTAATCGCCAGCGCTTCCGCGCGGTGCTGGACCGCTTGCAGAAACAGCCAAATCCGGTCGACCTGCTGCTGCTGACCGGCGATATCACCGATCGCGGCGACCGCGACAGTTTCGAGAAGACAGCAGAGCTGCTGTCCGAGCTCGAAACGCCGGTGAAGGCGCTGGTGGGCAACCACGATACGCGCGAGGAACTGCTGAACGCGTTTCCGGATACCCCGACGACCGACGAGGGCTTCATCCAGAGCGCATGGGTTGAGGACGGCCTGCTGGTCATCCTTCTCGATACGCTGGAGCCGGGCCGCCACGGCGGCGCTTTCTGCGAGAGCCGCGCGGCCTGGCTGGCAGGCGTACTGGCGGACAATCCGGATGTGCCCGCCGTCATCTTCATGCACCACCCGCCGGTGATATCCGGCATTGCTTGGATGGATCCGGACCCGGCAGACAAGTGGCTGGCGCGCCTGTGCGAGGCGCTGTCCGGTCACGAGGCGCGGGTGCAGGCGATCCACTGCGGCCACCTGCACCGCCAGCTGAGCGCGCGGTTCTGCGGCATCCCCGTCAGCGTCACGCCGTCTGTCGCGCCGCTGGTGTCGATGGACATGCGCCCGATCAGCAGCACGAAACCAGACAGCCGGGCGCTTATCACGACAGAGCCGCCCACCTACGCGCTGCACCGCTGGGAGAAGGGGCACCTCGCCAGCCATTACGAGCGGGTGGGCGACTGGGACGTGCTTGCGTACTACGGCCCGCACCTCGTCCCGATGATCAAGCACATGGAAGACGAGAAGGGGCTGGGTTGAAGCGCGCAACAGCTTCCGCGTTGGCCATTGCGCTGCTTTCCTGCAACGAATCACCGATAGCGGTGGACTTCGACGCGCCGCGACAGGTGACGCTCTCGACTTCCGCCACGCCAGGTCACTTCACCGATTGCGTCGTTCGAAGGCATGCCGACCAATTTGGACAACTCCGCAGCATCGCCGCCGTAAGCGGCTATGAAGGCAGCGACAGTTCGTCGACTCTGGTTAGTGACGCGGTGGTCCGGATTACGGCGATTCTAGAACTCAACCGCGCGACCACAGTTCACGTTTATGCGCGTGAGCCAATATCCCGAACCCAGCAAGCACTCCTTTCTGCCTGCCGAAGAAACTGGCGGTAACTGACTCACCGTTCACTGCCCCGGCCGGCGCCGCGCCATCACCGGGCCGGCACCGGGCACCCACGCGGCCATGTCGGCATCGTCCGATACGCGCCACGGAATGCCGGCATCGTTCAGGAAAAGGTTCTCCATTTCCGCGCGGTTGAACGGGCGTGAGCCGAGCCTTCCGAAGACCGCCATCTGGCCGCCGGTCTCGTCCACTGCGCGATCCCGGTCGAGGCCTTTCGACAGCGATATCGCGGGCGACTGCGTGCGCGCCCACGCGATCAGTTCGGGCATGGGCGCCGGGCTGAAGCCGTAGTAGTTGGGCTGGCTGTCGGGGCTGGTCATCTGGAACACCTTCATGCCGTTGCGCCCGTCGGCGACGTAGGCGAACAGGCTGGCGTTGGTGGAGGCGACGATCACGTCCTGCGCGTCCGGCGTTTCGCCCGCGGGCCAGGGGTTGGCGTAAGGCGCAGGCGGAACGTGGCGTTGCGGCGCGAGCGGGCGCGTCACGTCCAGCATCACCAGACCGTCCGCCCCGGCGGCAACGTAGAGATAGGTGCGTGCGATGTAGATGCGGCGCGCGTCGGGCAGCAGGAAGGTGCCCTGCGTGCGCTGAACCGGCTGGCGCAGGTCCGTCACGTCGAACAGCTTCACGCCGTCCGCGTCTGTCACCCACAGGTAGCGGAACTGGATTGCCGAAGCGCGCGCGTCGTTCATGGGTATGACGGCGGTGAGTTCGGGCCGCGTGGGATCGGCGAGGTCCACCACCACCAGGCCGACATCGGCGGTGATGTAGGCCACTTCGCCTGCCAGGTGGATATGCCGCGCACCGTCGAGCACGCCCTCCGGATTCCAGGCATCCGAGCCATCGGCATAGGTCGCGCGGGCGAGGTGGTTGTTGCGGAATTCGCCGTCCGCCAGCGTGTTGACGTTGACGAGGATCAGCCCCTCCACCGCGTCAGAGATCGCCGCGTAGGAATAGATCGGCAGGAACGATTGCTCCTCGTTCATCTGCCGGATCTGCTCGGTATTGCGGGTGGGCGCGATGGGCTGGTTGGTGGGCAGCGCCATGCAGGTGGCGTTCGCGGTATCCACGTGCGTATCGTGCCCCAGCGGGCTGAACGGCGCTGTTATGATGCGTTCGGAGAAGCCCTTGTTGGCGATGGAGGCGATGTCGTAGACACGGAAACCGCCGCGCCCTTCGGCCACGAACATGTATTCCCCGCGCATCTGCAGGCAGCCGACGCGGTCGCTTGTGCCCTCGTGGACATTGGCGAACTGTTCCACCGCGTGCGTTTCGCCCGACAGGTCTTCATCGAAGAACTTGCCGCGCGTCCAGTCGCGCAGCTCGCGGTTCCCCTCGTTCACGAACTGGGCGTAGTAATCGGGGTAGGCGTAGCGGTGGAGGTAGGAACCGAGCACGGCCTGCGGCTCTTCCCACTCGGTGACGCGCACCGCCTCGAACCCGCCTTCGAGGCCGGTCCAGGCGTTCATGCCGACGAAGTTCACGTAGTTCGTCCCCAGCAGCAACAGCTGCGCCATGATGGCGTTGTTGTCCTCGGCATCGGACAGGTGGCAATCGCTGCACTGCTTGGTTTCCTCGCGCCGGACGGTGTGCGGGAAGTGGGGGGCGAATGCCTGCGAGGAGAAGCCCGCCGCGCTGATCGGCGGCTGCTGGATATAAATGCGCTCGCGGTTGATGTTGGTGCTGCTCAGCACCAGCGCGCTGGTGGAGCGCACGGGCGCAACCTGGTTGCCCTTGGTGGTCTGGTGGATGCCCAGCTGGAACATCTCGTCGCGTGCCACTTGCGGGTTGTAGGTGGCGAAGTTGCGGGTGGTGCCGCCGTCGTAGCGATGTATCTCGCTCTGCCAGTTCGCCTCGATTGGCAGGTGGCAGCCGCCGCAACTGGTGGTCCACGAGAGGTGGCAGGTGAAGCAGGCCATGTCCTTGCTGTCATGTGCGCGGTCCTCGGGCGCGATGCCGGGGCCGAAGCTGAACACGCCGGTTTCGGCAGCGTCGGCGGAAACCAGCTTGGAGCGGGCGGACTTCACGTTGAATCCGGGCGATGCGGGGTCGACGCTGTCGCGCACCAGGCTGACTTCCCACGACAGGTCCGGGTCGACGATGGAGCGCTGGATCAGCGTGCGCCGCCCGCTTTCCGGGTCTTCGCGCCATTCGAAGCGGCGGCGGCCATCGGGGTTGCGCAGCAGGGTCAGGTCATGCCCCTCGGGCGGGGCGGCCGGGCCGCTGGTGCGCAGCGTGGGATAGTCGTCCGCCGTGCCGTGGCAATCGACGCAGCCGATCTCGATGGCGTTGGCAACCTCGCCGTAGATCAGGCCGTTGCCGTGGCTGTCCTGCGCATAGTGGCAATCGGCGCACTGCATCCCGTTCTCGGCATGGATGGACATCATGTGAACCGCCACGCCGGGGTTGTTGGTGCCGTTCTCGGCCGGGTCGTCCTCGACCTCCACGAACTGCCCCTCGCCGTCGCGGCGGAACCGCTGGCGCCAGCGGTTCTCGTGATACGCGAACTGCTCCGGGGTGTCGATTTCCCGGTTGCCGGGGCGCAGCACTTCGCCGTCGGCATCCAGCAGGTTGCCCTCACGGTCGCGCTTGAAGATGGCGCGGAAGTTCCATCCGTGGCCGTGGTAGTCCGCGAACTGGGTGTGTTCCAGGTCGTCGTTCAGGTCATAGACGTTGCGCAGGAAATCGAGGTCCGCCCACAGGCCGCGCGGGGCCGCGCCCTCGGGGTTGCGATCCAGCACGTGGCGCACTTCCTCCGCCGTCAGGTAGCGCTGGGTGCGGTAGAATTCCTCGTATTCCTCGTCGCTCATGCCTTCGGGGCGCGGCGTGCGGTTTTCCGGGCCGGGCCACATGAAGGGCGCGTCGGTCTCGTAATCCCACATGGTGTAGCCGAGGTAGGAATTCAGGAAGATGTTGGGCTGGTGCATGTGGCAATTCATGCACTGCGCGGTGGGAATGGCACGGGTGAAGACGTGCTGCAGCGGATGGCCCTTCTCGCGCTCGTCCAGCGGCACTTCGCCGTGGTCGCTGTCTGCATCACCCGGCTGAACCAGGCCGCCGTGTCCGCTATCGGCATAGTCGCCCCCATACCCATCATCGTGCCCTTCGGCGCGCTGGCGGTTGATCGTCGGGTCGGCGGTGATCGTCTGCCCGTCGCGGCCATACTGCGCGTAGGTCAACGAGTGGCGATATTCGCGGTCGTTCGCATAGACCACGTGGCAGGATGAGCAGCCGGAGTGCCGATAGTCGCCCGGCTGGTCGTTCGTGCCCATGAACCACGTGAACGGATCGTTGAGGCGGGTCTTGTGGATGTTGAGCACCGGGATCGCGGCGCGCAGGCCCGTGCCGGGGCCGCGGTTTGACTGCTTGAGGTCCGGCCTGCCCGGTTCCTCCAGCCGCTGGATCTGGCCGGTGGGATTGGGAATGCCGATTTCCGGGAATTGCGAGTTTATCGTGCGCCCCCCGCGCTCGAACACGCGGAACACGTCGGCGGGCGGCACCACCTGCCACGTGGGCAGCGGATAGAGCGCTGCCAGCGCGCCGCGCTGCGCCTGCTCGGTGGAGACGGTGCCGAACGGCTCGTCCTCTGCCGGCATCGCGCTCTGGATCAGCGCCGCCTCGCCCTCGCGGGTGTAGGCTTCGCCGATGACGTAGTTCTTGAACGGCAGAATCCCGTTGTTGTAGGCAGCGCCGCCCCACAGCATGGCGCCCGTCGCCATCAGCGAGCGTTCGGCAGCCTCGATCACCTGGATATGGCATGCCCCGCAGGCTTCGCGCGCGATACGGTAGTCGCTGGGGTTCACGAATTTCACGAATTCGGGGGTCTCGCGGTTGAGCAGCGAGTAGGACCGCTCCGGGTTCGCCGACGAGGGATAGTGCCAGCTTTCGGGATAGCTCGGCAGCACGTGGGCCGCCTCTCGCGCGGCGACGTAGTCCGGATGGTCGAAGCCAAGGTCAGGGTTGCCCTTCACCTCCTCGTTGCCGCCGTGGCAATCGGTGCAGCCGAGCACCACGGCATCGGACACGTGCATAGTGGACAGGCGTGGCACGTCGTCCAGCCCCGTCATCACCGGGGCATCGGAAGCGGAGTGGCAGGTGAGGCAGCCTTCGGACTTGTCGACCGCCTCGCGCCAGGTCTGGTTCTGCGGGGCAGGCTCCGCCAGCACGCCTGCCGCCTCGTAATCGCGGTAGACTGCGGTCTCGTATCCGCCCGCCGCCATCAGCGATCCCGCGCCCAGCAGGGCAGCCCCGGCGGCAAACACGGCGGGCACGACATGGCGAGGGGAAAGGCGCTTCAGCATCAGTAGGTCAGCACCGCATTGGCGAGGACGGAGTAATAGACCCGGTCCTGCCCTAGGTTATCGAACAGGTCGCGAAAGCCGTCCCCCGCCACCAGCGCGGCGGCGGAGAGGCGGAAGACGAGGTTCTGGTTGGCATTGGGCCGCCAGATCGCGGCGGCAGACACATCGAAGCCGATGTCCTTCGGGATGGAGCCCTCTACGCGCAGCGCCTCCAGCACGGCGGTATCCTCGAACCACAGGTGGTTGGCATTGGTGGAAAGGCGGAATTCCGGCGTCAGGTCGAAATCAGCGCCCACGCCCGCCAGGATTAGGCCGGGGTTGTTGAAGTTGGACTGCCCCTGTTCCTTCGAAGGGCGCAGGTTGTTGAGAATGCCGTTGCGGCCATTCACGGCAATCGCGCGGCCACCCCCGGCGAAGGGGATGGTCTGCCTGATCCAGTAGCTTGTATCGGCGCCGGCAAAGATCGGGTTCTCGAAAATCGCGTCGTAACCGCCTTCGACATTGTCGAACGGATCGGAATCGCCGCTGGCATAGAGGGCGGACAGGCGGAAGCGCATCCAGTCGCGATCGTACGACAGCTCGGTCGCGCCGAAGAAGGCGCGAATATCGGCGGGCTGGTCGGTGAAGAAGTTGTTCCGGTCTTCGCCGAAGGCCCCATAGAGGCTGGCCGTCAGGTTGATGCGGCCGATGCGCCCGTCGGCGTTGTAGCCGACATAGAGCACATCGTACTCGCGCCCGCGCAGCGTGCCGAGCAGGACCGGGCGCACGGGGAAACCGTTGCGGTCAATCTCCACGTCGTCCGCCTCGCGGTTCATGTTGTAGGCGAGCGTGATCTGGCTGGTCAGCGCCGGGATCAGGAAATCCTGGCGGTAGGCATTGGCGACGAACACGAAGTCGCTGCGCGGAGTCTGAGTGATGGCATTGAGGCCGGAGTTCGTATCCTTCTCCAGCCGCCAGAACGCGCCCACGTTGTACTGGAAGCGGTTGTTGTCGCGCGTGCCGAAGAAGCGAATGCCCAGCTGGCTGTCGTTGAACAGGAAGCCGCGGAAGTCCGCCTGGAACGGCTGGATCCCGATGCGGAAGCTGTCGAAGTCGTACCGCTCGCTGGTATTGCGGATGTGGTAGTCGAAGAAGGCTTCCTGCACGCCCAAGTAATGGTCCAGCCGGTGCGAGGGGCGGCTCGGCTCCACCAGCAGCACGCGCCGTTCGGGCACGTCGACGTAGTTGATATTGTAAGCCAGCGTGACGCGGTATTCGACATCGGGCGGCTTGTAGGCGGTAGAGCCCTTGATCAGCGCCGCGCCGAAGATGAAGGTTTGCGAAAAAACCGGCGAGAAATCGCTGCCGAACACGTCGAGCCGGTTCGGGTCCTCGGTGGTCTGCACGCCGACGGGAATGGGGAAGGTGCGCGGCTCGATCACCGTGTCGGAAATGGCGTTGACGACGAAGAACCAGTCGTTGCCCTCGAGGCCGAGAAAGCGCGGCGTCCAGCACTCGGCGCTGCCAACGGGATAAGTCACATTTTCGGGATTGTAGGTCCGGCCTTCGGCAGCGGCGGCCTCGCGTTCTGACGCCTCGGCAGCGGCGCGCATGGCAGCGCGGCGTTCGCGTTCCTCGTCGCTGCCGACGCAGATCGGGCGGTCACCCTTGTAGGTGTTCTGGTGGTAGGGATCGAGAATGCTGGAATTGATCGCCGCGTCCATCTGCGGCCCTATCACCGGGGCCAGCGTCTGCATCAGCCGCCAGCGGTCGGGGATCGGAATCTGGTCGGTCGGGAAAGCCTGCGGCGGCGGCGCGCGCACCGCGCCCTCGTTATCCTGCGTGACGGGATCGGGCAGTTCACCCACGTAGCCGGGGCGGCGGCGACCCTCGATGATCTCCGGATCGACAGGCTCGGCAGGATCGACCTGCGTGCCAAGGCCCCCGTCAGGGCGCTGGCTCTCCGGCTCCTGCTGCGCGGGCGGTTCCTGCACCTGCTGCGGCATCGGCCCCACCGGGTGCGCCGCGCTGGCCAGGAGGAGGAATGACAGCGAAGTGCTCACCTACAGCCCCTCGCACACGTTCTGCGCCGGATCGTCGAGGAAGGGGGCGAAGGGGCAGTTCACATAGCGCAGGCGCGTGGTCGTGCCCCCGGTGGCCACCTCGATGGTGTCGGCGCGGATGGCCTTGGGCGCGTTGCCGATGCCGGTGTTCAGGCGCAGCCCGGCATTATGCAGGCCGAGGAAGCTGACAATGTCGTCCTGGTCGATCCCGTCGCCCGAAACGCCGATGCCGCCCACCAGCACGCCGTTCCGATAGATCGGCACGGAGCCGGGGAAGATCTGGATGCCGTTGGCGACGCGCGGCATGCCCGACGGCGAGACCGGCACACCGGTGCAGCCGCGCGGAGTATCGGCATTCAGTCCGGCGGTGAAGAACACGTGCTCGAAGATCTCGTCGCCCACGAGGTCGGTCTGCAGGCCGACCATGAAGGGGCTGAAGGTCGCACTGTCCGCCACAGACAGCGGGCCGGGCGGCATGCCCACCTCGCCATCGGGGAAGTAGGGCCGCGAGAGGTTGCCGCCCGAACGGTCGGCAAAGGCATGGGAGCCGGTGAGCGCATTGGGATCGCCGAGGAAATCGCGCACGCGCTGCACGTATGTCGCCACCGCACCGCCTGCATCGAGCAACTGCTGCGCCGCGACCGGGTTCGAGAAGAAGGTCGCGGTGCGGGCCTTCTGCAGGCTCACGTCGATGCCGAAGATCGGCCCGTCCGACGAACGCACGATGCCGAGAATCTCGCCGTGCGTGTCGACCACGCTGATGCTCGCCTGCATCGTGGAATCGAGCGGGCGGCGGATCTGGGCGCGGGACCGGGAAAGGACGGCAAAGGCCTCTTCCATGATTGCGCGGACCTCGGCCTGGGTGAGCGGCTGGGCGACGCTCGCCACATCGGTGCCGCCGCGGATGGGATAGCGAGGATTGCCGCTGCCATCGTCGAGAATGAAAGCGCCGGGCAGCGCGAAGTCCGTCGCCGTCGCCGCGCGCAGGCCGGAGGCACTGGTGCCATAGGCCGTGCCCGCGACCAGCCCTGCACCGGTGTAGTAACCGGGCACGGCGAACAGGTTGCCTGCCGTGCCGTTGATCGCGGCAAAGCTGCTGCCGGTGCCGCCAAGGTTGGTGGGTACATCGGTGAAGCGCAGCGAAGTGCCGTCGACGAAAATGCGGTTTGCGCGGATGTCGTCCGGCGCCATGAAGCCCTGCGCCCCGGCGATGGCGATGGCTTCCTCGGCATCGTTCTCGACATCGAGGATGTTGGCATCGAAGCCGTAGTCCCCGTCGCCCATCACGCCGATGCCGCCCACGACGACGCCGTTCTTGTAGAGAGGGATGCCGCCCGGATCGGCCGCGAGGCCCAGCGGCGAACGCTTGGGCCCGATCATCCCGTCACCGAACCGTGCCGACAGGTCGGAGCAGGGGAGCTGGCTGAACTGCACGCCGAACAGCGGCCCGCTTTCGAGGCCGACCGTAGTGGGCGCCGGCGGGAAGTGTTCCTGCACGATCTGGCTGGCGGTGCGGCTGGTGAAAGCGTTGCCGCTGCTGGAGAGGTAGGCGCCCGTCACCGCCTTGGCGATGGCCGGAAGCTGCGCGGGCACTTCTGCACCTTGCAGGCCGAATATCTGGCCCGCGGGCAAATCCGCGCCGATGCGCTTTCGGCTGACAACGGCGGTGTCACGCGCGCCGTTCATGCGGAAAACGCCCAGCACGTTGCCCACCCGGTCCGTCACCGCGATGAAGGAGGGCAGGCCGCGCGCCTGCGCCTCTGCCACGGCCTGCGCGATGATCCGGCCGACCTCGGCGGTGGTGAGAGCCTCCTGCGCTGGCGCCACGAACGGCGAGCCGGGCGTTGGTGTTGGCGTGGCGGTGGCCGTGGCATTGGGCGTCGGCGTCTGCCCGCCGCTGCCCGATCCGCCGCCCCCGCAAGAGGCGAGCACCAGCGCGCTGGCGGCAAGCAGCGATGTGGCCCCCCGCGCCCTCATTACTGCAGCCGCCCGATGGCGGATGTCGCTTCGCGCAGCGCCGTGCGGAAGGCGACGGGTCGATAGCTTTCCGGAGAAGTCACGGCATCGTAGGCACGGTTGATGCTGGCGCGGATCCCGGCGGCCGCGCCCACGGTCACGCGTCCGTCGCTGACCATGGCATTGAGCAGGGTGTCGACCGCCATCACCGCCTGCACGCTGCCTGCGTAATCGGTGAAGCGCGGCGCGGTGGCGTTGCTGCCGATGCGTTCCACCACGGTGAAGGCGGCGTTCCCACCGTAGCTGCGCGAGGACAGCGCCTGCGACAGCGCCAGCGCTTCCTGCCGCAGGGCTATTGCGGCCTGCTGCGCCTCTGCGCGGCCCTGGTTCATCGAGGAATGGAAAGCGCGCGCCGAATTGCGAAAGCTGTCTGCCCGGCCCGGCGCGAGGGTATCGGCGACCGCATTCAGCATGATGATGTTCTCGTCGTTGAACGGCGGCTGGCCGAACGTGATCGGGCGGCCCGGATTGGTCTCGAACGTCAGGCGGCGCTCTTCGCCATCGGTGATCGGGCGGTGACACGAGTGGCAGTCGTAGAAGTAGAGTTGCGGGAAGACCCCCTCGGTGCCGTAGGCGGGACGGGCGAACAGATCCGTTGCGCGGGCGACGGCTTCTGCCTGCCCCACGGCCCACAGGCGCACGCTGTCGGGGCGGCCCTTTCGCTGGACGTAGTCCTCGTCGACATCGTGGTGCTGCTGGAAGGCGCTGAACAGGTCGAGCTCGAAGGTGATGCGCGGGTGTCCCGCTGCCATCATCGCGTGGGTGACGAACTGGCCGCGCTCGGTACTGCCGTAATGGCAATCCAGGCACACGCGGGCGCGGGCCTGCGGCTGGTCGAGCGGGGTGAGGCCATTGGCGACGTTGTTGGCGTGAGTGCCCTGGATTTCGTAATGCGATTCGAGCCAGCCGATCGACGCGCCATGGCAGCTTTCGCAACCCACGCCGTCGTCCAGCTGGAACTTCGGCCCGCGCTGGCTGACCGGGGCGAAGGTCGCATGGCAGCCGTAGCAGTTCTCCGCCTCATCCTGCCCGCTGTAACCGAGCGAAGCGACGATCTGGCGCCCACGGCGGTCTTGCAGCACGTTGAAAGCGCGCGAGTGCGCGCCGCTGACCGCGCTGGGGGATTGCCAGGTGGCGATCTCGTCCTGCCGCACGATGGCCCCGTTGCCTTCGCTACGCCCGTGACAGGTGGAGCCCGCGCAACTGGCAACGCCTGTGAAGGTGTAGCCTGACTGGGCCTGCAAGGGTTCGCTGCCGGAAAGGCCGATGGAAATCGCGGCAAGGATGCCCGCGCCGATGCCCAGCGCCGGAAGCACGCGCACGGCGCGTCGCGACATAGCGCGAACTACCGCGACAAAGGCGGTCTTCGCGCGTCGCGTTCCAGCGCTTGAACCCATTGCGTATCCCCCCGATACTCTTTCACCAGGCAGCCCCCGCTGCCTCTTCCTCCAAGTCGTCCGGCGCGGCGATCAGCCGGTGCGCCGGCCGATAGTCAGCTTTCCTCGCCCTGCGCCCCGTCTTGGGCCGCTGCAACGATCTGGGCAAGCTGAACTTCGCAGCCATTGGAAATCAGCGCCTGCGCCAGCGCCTCTCCATCGTCGGGCACGTCCGGCAGGAACCTGAAAGTCACCTGCACCGCCTCGTCATCCGGCGCGCGGCCGATGGTGTAGGTCATGCCGTCGCGCAGTTGCAGCGCCGATTCCCAACGCGCGAGGCCATCGCCGTCGGCAAAGATGACCTGCACGGCATCATCGGGCGAACCGGCCGGGGCAATCGAGTAGACCGCCTCTCCCGTCTTGTCTGCGCGCCACAGGTTGACCCGGTCGACATCGGACAGGCAGATCGTGCCGGGCGTAGCCACGTCGACGTACCAGATGTTCGGGTTGGTCTCCCCATCTGCACCGGGAACGCCGCGCGAGGATGCGATCCGGGCCTGCGGGCGGCGCGAGGTGAGGGCGGCAAGCGCGGTGTTGCGCGATCCGGCATTGGTGCGCGCTGCCAGGACGAAGGTGCCCGGCCCGCGCAAGACACGGGTGCGCCCGCCGTCCAGCACCGTAATCACGTCGCCTTCGCGCAAGGTGATGCGCTGGGTGTCGCTGATCTGCGTGCCCACGGAATATGTACCTGCGGAAGGTCCGCTGGCGGCGACCACCGTACCGGCCTCGGCAGCGTCGGGCGCCAGCGCCAGCGCCGCAGTCGAGGCGACCAGCGCAAGTATCGGCTTGCTTCCCCCGGACATCGCTTCACTCCTCCACACGTGTGTCAGGCGTTGTAACAAAAAGCTGGTCAAGTTGTCAGCCATGTTAAGAATCTTTTCTTTCCCGAACGCCCATGGTGCAGGAGATTACTTGGCGAGCCGCCGATCGGCCCGCTCTACTTCGAGCCCATGACATAGGCACCGTCCTCGTTGAGGTTGCGGCTACGCTCCAGAAGGGCCTGTAACGCGGTGTCGTGAGGATAGCGGGCGGCGATGGCGGCAATCGCTTCCACCCCGCGCTCACGATCCGTGCCCAGCATCGCGACGGCATCGGCGAGGGCCTGACGGTCCTGTTCGGGAAAATCGGGCGCCGGCTCGGCGAGATCCAGCGCACTTGCCCGGCCCGACAGCACCACGCTGCCCATCGGGCGCCACCAGTCGAGGCCCGAACGGCGGGCGAATTCGGCGCTGGCCATGATCGTGCTGCGAAACGTCTTGTTGCCCGATTCGAGCCGTGCTGCCGTATTCATCGAATCGCCAAGGGCGGTGTACTGGATGCGGTTCTCGCCGCCGAAATTGCCGACCACCGCCTCGCCCACATGCAGGCCCACGCGGGTGACGCCGATGGGGGGCAGGTCCGGGTCCATTGCCGCAACTTCCTCGCGGAAACGTTCGCCTGCCTGGTAGACGGCATAGCCTGCCCGCGCCGCGCGCTGCCCATCGTCCGGGCGGCTGATCGGCGCGCCCCAGAAAGCGACCACGGCATCGCCGATGAACTTGTCGAGGATGCCGCCGTGCTCGAGAATCACGTCCGACAGCATCTCCAGGTACCGGTTGAGCAGCTTTGCCACCATCTCGGGCGGGATGGCGTGGCTCATCTTGGTGAAGCCTTCGAGGTCGGAGAACAGCACGAAGATCTCGCGCTTCTCGCCGTGCAGGCGCAGCAGTTCGGGATGCTCGATGATCTCGTCGGCAATGCTCTGCGGCAGGTACTTGCCCAGCGCGCCCTCGGCGAACTGGCGCTGCACGGCCGTGGCCGCGCGGGCTGTGCTGGTGACGGCGGTGAAGGCGACGATCCAGCCCAGCGCAGGGCCGACGGCGGGAAAGCCATAGGTGTCGACACCACGCGAGTGCAGGAAGAACGGCAATCCGATGAAGACCGCCAGTTGTGCGAGAAAGACAGGGACGAAGCGCCAGCCCCGCAGTTCCAGCAGCGCGGTGACGGTGGCCGCCAGCACGGTGAGCAGCGCGAGTGCCCACAGCGCGAGGCTTGATGGCTTCGACAGGCGCGCCCCGTCGAGCATCTGCGCGATGGTATCGGCGTGGAGTTCCATCCCCGGCGGGCGTGGGGACCGGCTGCCTTCACGCGTCCAGTCGTCCTCGCGCGAGGAGAACGGCGTGAGTGCGCGGTCATAGTCCACGATGTCGCCGCCGATGATGACGTAGCGGCCCGCGACAATCGGCGCGAGACCGGCGGCGATATCGGGATTGGCGAACAGGTCTATCGTCAGCGCCGTATAGATAGGAATGTCGTGCGCGTCGGGCTCTCCCGCCACCTCGCTTTCGTAAACGCCGGGCAGCCGGAACCGGATTGCGCCCTCGTAGCCATCGAACTGTTCCACCGCCGGATCGCCAGCCGCGCGCAGCATGGCGCGGCCCAGCAGGGGCGGCAGGCCGGGATCGATATCGGGCCACACCCGCGTCACCCCCTGGTCCGATGGCATCCGCACGCTTGCCGGAGCGACGTTCGTGCCTTCCAGCTGCTCAATGAACCGATCGAGGAATTGCTGCTGTTCGTAATTCATGTCGAGCGAGTTCGCCTCGAACGTGGTATAGGCGAGCAGCGTGGGCGTCTCCATTCCGCGCAGCGTCTCGATAAGTTGGGCGTCCTCGCTCTGTGGCTGGTCGAACAGGATATCGACGCCGATGGCTTTCGCGCCCATCGTGTCGAGATTGGCCAGCGCGTCTGCCAGCATCCCGCGATCGAGCGGCGAACGCTTCTCCAGCGCGATCAGGGTCTGGTCGGTATAAGTGACCATCAGGATGCGCTCGTCCTGCTCCACCTGCTCGGCCAGGGTATAGGCGCGATAATCGTAGAGCGCGCGCTCGGCATCGTCGGTGCCGGGCAGGTCCCAGCTGTACCGGGCCAGCAACAGGGCCGCCAGCAGCAGCACCGCTGTCACCACCAGCCGCCGCGGGCCCGCCTCGCGCACGTTGCGCCAGCCAGCCGAATACCACTGCGGTGAAGCCCGCTCCGTCACGATGAAATCCCCCTTGCGGCGCCCTTGTCTTTCACTCGCGCGGCAAATTCAAGCCAATCGGGATTCGTCAATAGAGCACAAAGGGGTCATAAGAGCGCGCAAGAATCGGGCATTATTCAATCAGGGGGAGAGAAGAATGGCTTCTGTTTACGATCGTCACGTGGACCTTAATCAGTTCATGGAAGGCGTGAAAAAGCGCAATCCCGGGCAGACCGAATTCATCCAGGCCGTGCAGGAAGTGGCGCAGGACATCTTCGATTTCATCGAGGACAAGGAAGAATACCACCACGCGCAGATCCTGCGACGCATCGTAGAGCCCGACAGGGTGGTGAGCTTTCGCGTTTGCTGGGAGGACGACAATCACAACATCCGCGTGCAGCGCGGGTGGCGCGTCCAGTGCAACAACGCCATCGGTCCCTACAAGGGCGGCATCCGCTTCCATCCCTCGGTGACGGAGAGCGTGCTGAAGTTCCTCGCTTTCGAGCAGACCTTCAAGAACTCGCTTACCGGCCTGCCGATGGGCGGCGGCAAGGGCGGGGCGAACTTCAATCCCAAGGGCAAGTCCGATGCGGAGGTGATGCGTTTCTGCCAGAGCTTCATGACCGAGCTCTACCGCCACATCGGCCCCGATACCGACGTGCCGGCGGGCGACATCGGCGTGGGCGGGCGCGAGATCGGCTACATGTTCGGCCAGTACAAGCGCATCGTGAACCGCTGGGAAGGCGTGCTGACCGGCAAGGGTCTGGAATACGGCGGCTCCGCCATGCGGCCCGAGGCAACCGGTTACGGCGCAGTCTATTTCCTGCGCAACATGCTGCAGCACCGGGGCATGGACATTGAAGGCCATACCGCTGTCGTCTCCGGCTCCGGCAACGTGGCCACGCATGCGGCGGAGAAGATCACCCAGCTTGGCGGGAAAGTGCTGACCCTGTCCGACAGCGGCGGGTTCATCCACGATCCCGACGGCCTTGACCAGGAGAAAATCGACTGGGTGAAGCACCTGAAAAACGTGAAACGCGGGCGGATCAGCGAGTATTGCGACCACTTCACCAACGCCAGCTACCACGGCGACGGTGCGCGCCCGTGGAAGGTCTCTGCCGACCTTGCGCTGCCCTGCGCGACGCAGAACGAACTGGACGAGGAAGATGCGAAGGCGCTGGTCGAGAACGGCGTGAAAGCGGTGTCGGAGGGCGCGAACATGCCCACCACGTTGGAAGGCGTGCACGTGTTCCAGGATGCCAACGTGATGTATGCGCCGGGCAAGGCCGCCAACGCTGGCGGCGTCGCCGTCTCCGGTCTCGAGATGAGCCAGAATTCGGAGCGCATCAGCTGGAACCACGGCCGGCTGGGCGACATGCTGACCGAACTGATGGAAGGCATCCACGGCAAGTGCGTGGAATTCGGCGACCAGGGGAATGGCCACGTCGACTACGTGAAAGGTGCGAACATCGCCGGTTTCAAGAAAGTTGCCGATGCCATGCTGGCCTTCGGCGTGGTGTAAGCCGAAAGGTGCCTCAGCAGGGCGCTGTCACCAGCGCCTTGCCCTGCGGGGCGAAGGTGACGCTGGCGAGATCGGGCGCCAGCGCGCATTCGCCCGGTTTCACCACCTCGCTGCCCGATACCAGTACTTCTCCCACCAGCGGCAGGACAAGCAGCGGCTCGGCATAGGTATAGAGCAGGCCATCGCCCGGCACGCCGTCAACCCAGTCGAGGCGGAAGAACGGGCCGTCCACCAACGCGGCGCTGCCGCTGTCCGGCAGGCGCTGGTGCAGCGAAGTATCGTAGGGCGACCCGTCCGCAACCGCCATTCCGGCTTCCAGGTGCAGTTCGCGCGGGCGCCCGTAATCGTAAAGGCGATAGGTGATATCCGAATTCTGCTGCACTTCTATGATCGAGCATCCCGGACCGATGGCGTGGACCGTGTTTGCGGGGATGTAGAAGAAATCCCCAGCGGTTACCTCGTGCCACGTCATCAGCTCTTCGATCGAGCCGTCGAGAGCGGCGGCGCGCATGGCATCGGCATCCAGCGAAGCATCGAAACCTATACCCAGACGTGCACCGGGCTCTGCCGCGATGACCAGCCAGCATTCTTCCTTTCCCCTGCGCCCAAGCCCTGCGGCTTCTGCCTGACTATCGTCGGGGTGGCACTGGACCGAAAGCTTCTCGCTGGTGAACAGGTACTTGATCAGGATCTGCGAAAGCTGAGGGGGAGGTTCGAACCAGATTTCCCCTATGGGCGCGGCCTGCGGCGCGGAGAACGGCGGCGGAAGGACTTCCACCCCCCAGACTTTCTCGACGGTTCGGTTCGGCAGCAGCATCACCCATCGTCTAGGGGGCAAATCCTGCAAAGACCAGTACCGACCAAAATTCCTCTCGCCCGATGCTGCGCTGCAACGTAGTGTGCATCGCGTGACCCTGGACTCCGCCCTTGCGCTTCCCTTTCTCGCCCTGCTTGCAGCAGGCGCGGCTGCGGGGTTTGCAGGCGGACTGTTCGGCATCGGCGGCGGCTTCGTGGTCGTGCCCGCATTGATCCTGATCCTGCCGCTGCTGGGCACCGCGCCGGATCAGCTGACTCACGTTGCCGTGGGCACCAGCCTTGCGACCATCATCTTCACTTCCCTGCGCGCCGTGCGCAGCCATGCGCTGCGCGATGCCGTGGACACCCAGGTGCTGAAGAGCTGGGCACCTTGGGTAGTGGGCGGCACCGTGCTGGGCGCGTGGATTGCCGACCTCGTCAGTTCCTCTACCCTCGCACTGATCTTCGGGATCGGCGTGCTCGGCTTTGCCGTCCATTTCCTCAGCCCGCGCGTGCATGATCGGCAACTGGCCACCGCCATGCCGGGCGGCGTTACCCGTGCCGGGCTGGCAGGCGGCCTTGGCCTGCTGTCCAGCCTGCTGGGCATCGGTGGCGGCACCATCACCACCATGACGATGACGCTGTGCGGCACCAGCATCCACCGCGCCATCGGCACGGCCAGCGGCATGGGCGCGATCATCGCCGTCCCGGCCTCGATCGGCTTCATGGTCATCGGTGCGGGCGAAACCGGCCTGCCGTGGGGCTCGCTGGGCTACGTCAACCTGCCCGCCGCGCTGGCCGTGATCGTCACCAGCGTGGCTGTAGCGCCGCTGGGCGTGGCGCTGGCGCACAAGCTGTCTCCCGCGCTGCTGCGCCGGGTATTCGGAATTTATCTCATCTTTGTCGGAGCGACGATGATCTTCAACTCGTAGGCGGAAAAAAGGGGTAACAGCGATGGACATTGCACGCAGGACTTTCCTTGGTGGCAGTGCCGCCACAGCAGGCATGGCAGCCGCCTTCCCGGCACTTGGACAGGCCGATCCGGTTGCGAGCGCGGCGAGCAATTTCGGCCCCGGCGATGGCATCGCCATGCTCGCTCGCAACGAGAACCCCTATGGCCCTGCACCCAGCGCGCTTGCGGCCGCCTCCGAAGCCGCGACCAAGGGCTGCTACTACGCCGACCGCGGCCTGCGCGTGCTGCACGAGATGATTGCGGAGCGCCATTCGCTCAGTCCGTCGCAAGTGGTGATCGGCGCGGGCTCCACTGAAATCCTTTCCGCCATTGCCATCGCTTGGGGCCGAGATGGCGCGATCCTGTGTCCCGGCCTGTTCTGGGATACCACCGTGCAATACGGCGAACGTCAGGGCGCGCGGGCGATCCGGGTGCCGCTGGCGGACGACATGAACGTGGACCTCGCCGCGATGGCCTCCGCGTTCGATGACAATGTCTCGCTGGTGCAGGTGTGCAATCCCAACAACCCCACCGGGATGCTGGTGGATGCGGGCGCGCTGCGGCAACTGGCTGCCCGCGTCACCCCCACGGCCACGCTGCTGGTGGACGAGGCATACAACGAACTGGCCGACGATCCGGCGGGCAACAGCGTGGTGGACATGGTGCGCGCCGGACAGGACGTGATCGTGTGCCGCACCTTCTCCAAGATCTACGGCATGGCGGGCATGCGCGTGGGCTACGCGCTCACCAGCGAGGAAAACGCCGCGCGCATTCGCAGCCACATGATGAGCTTCGGCGGAAACACCTGCGGCCTTGCCGCCGCCATCGCGAGTTACGACGACATGGGCTTCCTGGATGCGAGCCGCGCCGCCATCCTGGAAGGACGCGAAATGATCGTGGAGGCGGCCGCGCGCAGCGGATTGACCGTGCTGCCGAGCCAGACCAATTTCGTCTATATCGAGGTTCCCGATGCCGACGCGGTGGCCAGCGCCATGCGGGCACGCGGCATCATCATCCGCCCGGCATATGGCGAGTGGCGGCAATACTCGCGAGTGAGCACGGGCAGGCTGGAGGACGTGGCGCGCTACGCCATAGCCCTTCCCGAAGTTATCGACGGCCTTGGGGCCGCTTAAGAGGAGATGGACTGGATGCGTAAACTGGTAAGCACTGCGGCACTTGGCGCCGCTCTCGTGATCAGCGGGCCCGCCGTGGCGGATACGCTGGTGGAAGTGGACAGCGAGCATGTGAACGAAGCCGTGCCGATGCCCACCTTCGCGGTGGATGCGGGCTGGCCGCAGTTGCCGGAGAACATGATCCTGGGCCAGGCGCCCGGCCTGGCGGTCGACAAGGACGACAACATCTGGGTGCTCAACCGTCCCAACTCGCTGGGCTTTAGCGATATCGGCGCGGACAACGGACAGAGCATCGCGTGCTGTTCAGCCCCGCCGCACGTGCTGCAGTTCGATCAGGAGGGCAACCTGCTGCGCAGCTGGGGTGGCACTGACCTTGCCCCCGGCGAAAGCACGATGGAAGGCGAGGGCCGCGATGCCGTGGAAGTGGGTGACGAACAGTGGCCCGCCAATGTCCACGGCCTCTACGTCGACGATGACCTCAACGTCTGGATCGGCGGCAACGGCGGCGGCGATCACGTGGTGCTGAACTTCACCACCGACGGCGAATTCATCCGTCAGATCGGCACCCGCCAACAGACCGAGGGCAACCTGTCGCAGCAATACCTCGGCAACCCGGCGGACATTCACTACGACGGGGAAAGCGTGCTGGTGGCCGATGGCTACATCAACAAGCGGATCATCGAATTCGGCGCGGAAGACCTTGCGTTCGAACACCTGTGGGGCGCCTACGGCACGGAGCCGGGCGGCGGAACGCGCGACGGTGAATTCGACCAGTCGCAGGCCAGCAGCACCGGCGATGGTGGGGCCAATCCCGAAAGCGAGAGTTTCGGCGATATCGTCCACTGCGTGACCCGCGGACCGGACAGCACGATCTACGTCTGCGACCGTCGCAACAACCGCGTGCAGGTGTTCCGCGAGACCGCCGACGGGGTCGAGTTCGTCGAGGATATCGTGATCGCCGAGGAAACCGGCGGCACCCGCACCGCGTCCGACGTGGCGTTCAGCCCGGACGGCAAGTACGTCTACATTGCCGACATGATGAACGGCCGCGTGTGGATCCTGCTGCGCGAAGGGCACGAGATCGTCGGCTGGTTCGGTCGCAACGGGCGCTATCCCGGGCAGTTCATCTGGCTGCACAGCGTGGACGTGGATTCGATGGGCAACGTCTACACCACCGAAGTCAGCACGGGCCGCCGCGTGCAGCGGTTCGTGATGACCGGCATGAGCGAGTGATAAGCGCGGACGGGCGGCCCTACAGGGTCGTCCGCCCGCTCTTCAATCCCGCAGGAATATCTCCTCGATCGTGAGGCCGAACACATCGGCGATCCGGAACGCCAGCGGCAGGCTTGGATCGTACTTTCCGGTCTCGATGGCGTTCACGCTCTGGCGGCTGACATCCAGCCGCTCTGCAAGGTCGTTCTGGCTCCACTCGCGCTCGGCGCGCAGCACGCGCAGGCGGTTCTTCACCGGCATTCTCCGGCCGTGCCCATCGTGATCTTGTTGTAAATCGCGCCCACGCCGATCCCGAAGAACCACAGGGTCGGCCACCAGAACGCGGCGATGTGCGGCACGGGCAGGTAGGTTTCGAAGAAGCCCCAGATTGCGGCGGCCGTCAGGGTGAGGCCGGTCGCCACCATCACCTGGCGTACGTAGAGCAGGCGCAGGAATTCGTCGCGCTCCTCGATGATCAGCCGGGCAAAGATCCAGAACACCGAGGCGAACGCCACGCCGGGCAGGGCCGTGAGGACATAGGCGGGCCAGCCGCTGAGCCCGCCATCCTCGATCAGCACTTCCGCCCCGTAGAGCGAGCCGAGATAGATCACCATCGCCACGACGATCCGCAGCAGGTAGCGCCCGACTTCGGGCTTTTTCTTGAGGTCGCCGATCACCGTGCCTCTCCGCGCCCGGCAAGCGAGCAGCCGCGATTGGAGAGGGTGGTGACGGCGAGAACGGGAAACACGATCAGAAGCGTGGTGGCGACGTCCTCGGCAACCCAGCCGAGCGCCGACATGGCGGCGATTATGAGCATCGCGCACGCCCAGCTGGCGGCCCTGGTGATGTTGTGCATGTCAAGCTCCTTTGAATTTATGTCAAGCAACCTAGACATCGCGCGACGCGAAGTCAAGGTTGCTTTACAAAAGGCATAGGTCGCTTGACCCTTTCTTCGCTGACGTCTCGTATGGAGGATAGAAAAAACCCCGCCTGCACCATGCATGCAGGCGGGGCTCTTGATCGGTGGCAGGCGCCCGCAATGGGCCTGCCGCCGGGGGGGGATTCGGTCAGAATCGTCTGGTCACGCCCACGCGCACCTGCCGCGGTTCGACGATGCGGCTGACGATGCTTTCGATACCTTCCGCCGGTTCGCCGGGCAGGCGGGTGGCGTAGAAATAGGTGATGTCGTTGTCTTTCGAATCAAAGGCGTTAAGCAGTTCGGCGTGCACTTCCCAGCCGCGCAGGAATTCGATGCCCTGCGGGGTCCATGCCGCGCGCAGGTTTACCAGCGTGGTGGAGTCGCTGCGCACCGAATTGTCCTCGATCTGCGCGGCAGGGCCGAGATAGCGTACGCGGGCGGCGGCGTTCCATTCGGGGAAGGCGGCAGAGACACCCAGCTCGCCGGAGTTCTCCAGCGCGCCGGGAATGTAGTCCTGCCCCGCAGGCACATCGACATAGCGCGAGGTGGTGCCGGTCCAGACCGCGTCGATCGCCAGCCAGTTGTTGGGCTTGTAGAAGGCGGTGAGTTCGTAGCCGTTGCGCTCGCTGCCGTCGTTCGGCTCGACCGTTCCGGCATCGCCGACGTAGATCAGCTCGCTGTCGATGCTGCTCCACCAGTAGACGCCGGTGAAGATCAGGCCGCCGCGCTCGAAGCGCAGGCCCGCTTCCTCGAAGTGTCCGTCCACCAGGCCGGGCACCGGGTCCACCGGATTGGCAACGCCGCGCGCATCGTTGGAATGGAAGCCCTCGCCATAGTTGGCGTAAAGCGCCAGACCGTCTGCCACTTCGTAGTTCAGGCCGATCTTGGGGGCGAAGGTCTCGTCGGTGGCATCGTTCGTCCAGCTGAGCGCGCCGCGCCGGGCCTCGGCCTCGAAATCGTACCAGTCGCCGCGCAGGCCTGCGATCACCATCAGCCGGTCGACGGGCCGCCAGATCGCCTCGGCATAGAGGCCCAGCGATGCTTCCTGGACCGCGAAGGCGCCCACGGTGAACTCGGTAACGCCGTCGATGGTCTCGTCCAGCCCGACTTCGCCGATGTCGTCGTAGCGGCCTTCCGCACCAAGGCGCAGGCTGAAGCGCTCGGAAAGCTGCTCGGTGCGTTCGATGCGTCCGCCGAAGGTCCAGCGATTATCGTACTGGCGCAGCTGGTCGCCATTGACCGGATCATCGAGGAAGTAGGTGAAGTTGTTGAGCAGTTCCCAATCGTATCGCTGGGCATAGGCGGTAATCCGCCAGTCGTCCGAGAGGTAGTTGGCGGTGAACACGTGCCGCTCGGTCTCTCCGCGCAGAGTCTCGTCGATGGCGCAGAAGCGATCTTCGCAGAAGACCGTGCCGGGCGCGCGCTCGGGAATCTGCTCGGTCGGCGCCCAACTCGCATGGAACAGGCGATAGGACAGCGAGAGGTCGCCCGCCCCGAGGGGCTGAGTAAATTTCACGAAAGCCGAGTAGCCTTCGAAGTCCTCGGCCAGTTCCCACGGGCCGTTGTTGAACTTGGCCTGCCCCGCCACCAGCAGATCGCCTTCGCCCACCTGTGCAGATCCGCCGGCGACGAAGCGGTAGTAGTCGTAACTGCCCACTTCCGCGCTGGCGAAGGGTTGCAGGCGATCGTGCGTGGTGATCTGCGAGCTGCCGACGAAAGAGAAATCGCCGGTGTCGGCGCGATAGGGGCCCTTGCGATAGTCCACCCGCGCAACGGTTTCGGGGATCAGGCCGTTCACGTCGAGGTAGCCCTGACCATGGCCGTGGGTGCGGAAGTTCAACGGCATGTCGTCGACGTAGACCGAATAGTCCGTGCCGTGATCGAGGTTGAACCCGCGCAGGAAGAACTGGTTGGCCTTGCCGCCGCCCGAGTGCTGGGTGGCGATCAGGCCCGGGGTCGCCTCCAGCAGTTCGCCGGGTCGCAGCAGCGGGCGAATTTCGATATCCGCGCCTGCCACGCCGCCTTCGCTGGCAGCGCCTGCCACACCGATCCGGCGCTCGCCGCGTCCGTAGACGTAAATGATCTCGCCAGTTTCGGTGTTGCGCACGACATTGGTATCGTCGGGGTTTGCCTGTGCGGCAGCGATGTCGGCTGCCGTCGCCGTGCGCTCGGTAGTTTGTCCGCCCTCCTGCGCGATGGCCGGGGTCACGGTCAGGATCGTGCTTGCGGATACGAGAAGCGTGTGGCGATAAAGGGTTTTCATCAGGTCCGTTTTCTGGTTGGTCAAAGTCAACCAAAGAGCTGGCGCATCACTTCTCGCCCAACCACGTAAATTACGGTAATCGGCACGTTACATGGACGTTACACCGCTATTCGAAAGCGAGATTGCTCGCTTGCGCGCTGCCCAAGTCCCCGGCGAAAGCGGGCGTGTGCGCGAACTGTTCGACTACCTCGCCGCACGCGGTCCGGCTGCCGAAAGCGCGACGCAGGACGAGCTGGCGCGCGAGGTATTCGGAAAGCAGGGCAGCGATGCCGACGATGCGACGGTCCGCGTCTACGTGCACCGCCTGCGCAAGAAACTGGAAGATTTCTACGCCGCGAACGGGCCGGGCGAACACGGCGCGCATATCGTGCTGCCGAGCGGCACCTATGCCCTGCGACTGGAAGGCGTCGAGAGCGCCGCCGAGGCGCCGCAGCCGGCGCGTTCCTCCAAGCCCGCCATCTCGATCGCGGCCGCTGCGGCGCTGATCGTCCTCGCCTTGGCCGCCCTGTTCGCGTGGAGCCAGCGCGCCGCCGTACCCAACGCCTTGTGGGAGCCGCTGGCCGAATCAGATCGCCCGGTGCTGCTGGTGCTGGGTGACTACTACCTTTTCGGAGAGATCGATCCGGTAAGGCCCGAACAAAGCCGCCTCATCCGCGATTTCCGCGTCGATTCGGAGCAGGATCTGGCGGCACTCCAGGAAGCCGAGCCGGAACGTTATGGCTACGCCGAGGATGTCGGTCTTACCTACCTCCCGTTCTCGCTCGCCTACGGGATGAAAGCCGTGATGCCCGTGCTGGCCGAGGCCGGGAAGGATGTGGAGATTATCGCATCGAGTGAGCTCGAACCCGACATGCTCAACCGTTTCGACGTGGTCTATATCGGCCTGCTTTCGGGCATGGGGCTGCTGGAAGAACAGGCATTTGCCGGCAGCAAGCTGCGGATCGGCGAGAGCTATGACGAGATCGTTGACCGTGACAGCGGACAGGTGTGGACGAGCGACGAGGCGCGCAGCCTCGCCTCCCCCGCCTTCTACCGCGACTACGCCTATCTCTCGCGCTTCACCGCCTCCACCGGCGCACAGGTGGTGGTGATCGCCAGCCAGCGCGAGACGGGCCTGCGCGGCATCAGCCCGCTGGCCGTGGACGCAAGCCTGCCGGAAGGCGTTTCCGATGCGGCAGCAGCCGATGCGTTCGAGGCGCTGGTGCAGGTGACAGGGCAGCAGGGCGCGGACCTGGACGACCGGCTTATCCTCGCCCGCGAGAGGCGCTGATCCGCCGCCCGGCACCCGCCCGATATGGCCCCCGATACGGCCCAAAGCCGTTATCTTGTCATTCACCTCGCAGAGCCTACATTGAAGGCCTGAAAGGACGCGATCTTACATGAGCGACAATCAAGAGCCCGAAAACGGCGGTGGCGGCAACAATCCGTGGATGAAGAGCCTGATGATCTGGGGCGGGGTTTTCCTCGCCCTGCTGCTGGCCGTTTCCATGTTCGGCGGCCCGCGCGAAGCGCCGGGCACTGCCATTCCCTATTCCGATTTCAAGGAAAAGGTGGCCGAAGGCTCCGTTGCCGAGGTGACGATCGCACCCGACCGGATTTCCGGCGTGCTCAAGAACGATGAACGGTTCACCACAACGCCTGTACCCGGCGACATGAACCTGACCCAGCAGTTGGAAGCGGCAGATGTCGAATATACCGGCACCCAGCCAGAACAGATGAACGTGCTGCTGGTGGTGCTGATCCAGGCGCTGCCGTTCCTCCTGATCCTCGGTATCGCCTTCTTCGCGCTGCGCCAGGTGCAGAAGGGCGGCGGATCGGGCGCGATGGGCTTCGGCAAGTCGAAGGCCAAGATGCTGACCGAGAAGCAGGGCCGCGTCACTTTCGAGGACGTGGCCGGCATCGACGAGGCGCGCGAGGAATTGCAGGAGATCGTCGAATTCCTGAAGGATCCGCAGCGCTTCTCCAAGCTGGGCGGCCAGATTCCCAAGGGCGCATTGCTGGTCGGCTCCCCCGGTACGGGTAAGACACTGCTCGCCCGTGCCATTGCGGGCGAAGCGCGCGTGCCGTTCTTCACCATTTCGGGTTCCGATTTCGTCGAGATGTTCGTGGGCGTCGGCGCCAGCCGCGTGCGTGACATGTTCGAGCAGGCTAAAAAGAATGCGCCGTGCATCGTCTTCATCGACGAGATCGACGCCGTGGGCCGCCATCGCGGCAACGGCATCGGCAACTCCAACGACGAGCGCGAGCAGACGCTGAACCAGTTGCTGGTGGAAATGGACGGCTTCGAGGCGAACGAAGGCATCATCATCATCGCCGCCACCAACCGTCCCGACGTGCTCGACCCCGCGCTGCTGCGCCCGGGCCGCTTCGACCGCCAGGTGGTCGTGCCCGTACCCGATATCGACGGGCGCGAGAAAATCCTTGCCGTGCACATGAAGAAGGTACCGCTGGCACCTGACGTGAACCCGCGCACCATCGCGCGCGGCACGCCCGGCTTCTCCGGGGCGGACCTCGCTAACCTCGTCAACGAAGCCGCCCTGCTGGCCGCGCGCCGTAACAAGCGCCTGGTTGCCATGCAGGAATTCGAGGACGCCAAGGACAAGGTCATGATGGGCAGCGAACGCCGGTCCATGGTGATGACCGACGACGAGAAGAAGATGACCGCCTATCACGAGGCCGGCCACGCCATCGTCGCGGTGCACGAAGAAGCGTCCGACCCGATCCACAAGGCCACGATCATCCCGCGCGGCCGCGCCCTGGGCATGGTGATGCGCCTGCCGGAGCGGGACAACTACTCCTACCACCGGGACAAGATGCACGCGAACCTGTCGGTTTCGATGGGTGGCCGCGTGGCCGAGGAAATCATCTTCGGGCACGACAAGGTATCCAGCGGCGCATCCTCGGATATCCAGTACGCCACCGACCTTGCCCGCAACATGGTCACCAAGTGGGGCATGAGCGAGAAGCTGGGCCCGCTGCAGTACGAGCAGAGCCAGGAAGGCTATCTGGGCATGGGCCAGACCACCCGTACCTTCGCAGGGGCGGATACCAACAAGCTGATCGACCAGGAGATCAAGGACCTGGTGGAAGGTGCCCACAAGCGCGCGACCGAACTGCTGACCAAGCACGAGGACCAGCTGCACCTTCTCGCCCAGGCCATGCTCGAATACGAGACGCTGACGGGTGACGAGATCAAGGTGCTGCTCGAAAACGGCAAGATCGACCGACCCGATACGCCAACCGGGCCGATCCCGGTCGCGCCGTCGCAGGGTTCGTCCATCCCCAAGGCGGGCAAGCGCTTCGGTGGCGGCGAGGCTCCGCAAGGGGCCTAGGCAGTAGCGGGAGCCGGTTGCGGCTTTCGTGCGTTGACAGGGCTTCACCAAGGAGTCCTGTCATGCCGCGCAAGTTTGTCGTTTCCGTTCTCGCCGCACCCGCCTTGCTGCTTTCCGGAGCCTGCTCCGAAAGCACCGAGAGCAATGCAGAAGCCATGGCCGAACGCGCCGCTGCCGATGCCGAGGCGAATGCCGAAGTCATCGGCAACGAGCTTCGCGAAGGAGCAGTCGTTGCTGCCGACGAACTGAGCGAAGGTGCAGCGGAACTGAGCAATGACCTGGCCGAAGCAGATGCCCGCGATACGGACCCGGGCGACGGTGAACTCGACGGCACCGACTAAGAACGGCCGCTGTTCCCTGATTAGAAGACACAAACACGAGGGCGGCGCAGCGATGTGCCGCCCTCCGTTTTTGCCAGGGTCAGAAAGCGCCGAGGACCAGCAGGAGCTGGATGAACAGGCCGACGACGATCCAGATGAATGCACTGAGCACCAGCAGGCGCCAGAACGCGGAGAACCGCGAGAGGTCATAGGTGTAGCGCAGCTGCTTGTAGAGGTGGATCGGAGGGATGAGCAGGGCCATGGATGTCGGTATCCAGCTTGCCACTCTGATCGCACCGAGGATCGACAGGGTGATGAACAGCAGGGTCACGAAACTGAGCGAATAGGTGATGAAGATCGCATGATCGTAGGCCTTGAAGCGCCGCTTCCACGCGAACAGCAGCCATACGAAGGGGATCGAGATCGGGATCAGCAGCCAGCTGAACTTGTAGGCGTTGGCCTGCAGCTTGTAGATCATCAGGCTCGGGTTATCGCGCCACTTGTTCAACGCCTTGTCGAACCAGGCGATCCCGCTTTCTGCCATCGCAAGATCGCTCAGGTCCGCTCGCACGGTCGGCGGTGCCTCGATGCCGTCGGCAGGCTCATTGTCCGGGGCAGGGGCCTCGGACCCGGCTGCGCCGTCACGGATGCCACGGGTCAATTCAGAAAGCGCGGATTCGGGGTTCTCGTGGAGGAAGGTTTCCAGCACCCCGATCTCCGCCTGCAGTTCGGTACGTTCGGCGTCGGTCAGGTCTTCGCCCTCGAGTTGCCGGCGCAGATCGGCAATCTCGCTCGTCGCTTCCTCCCGCAATTCCTCCACGGTGCCGGAGGAACCGGCTTGTCCCTGCAGATCCGTCGGCGCGGTGAAGCCCAGCACCTGGAAGATCGCGAACATCAGGAAGACGGTGAACAGGAACAGCGCCATGGGGGAGACGAAGCGGGCCCGCTGGCCTTCGATGTAACGCCGTGTAAGCGTGCCCGGACGGAACATGAGCATGGGCAGGGTGCGCCACAGCTTGCCTTCGAAATGCAGCGCTCCGTGCAGCAGGTCGTGCATGAATGCGCCGATGGTGCGGTGCACGTGTCCCTGCTGTCCGCAGGCATGGCAGTAGGCCCCGGTCAGCGGTGTAGCGCAATTGAGGCATCGGGCCGGCTGGTGCGGATGCGGCGGCTTGGCGCCCGAATCGGGCTCGATGGCGCGCGACAGAAGACCGCCTTCGGTGGCCGTGCCGATACCTTCGAAAATGTCGCTCACCGGCGTGCCCCCTTTGCTCCGCAGCGCAACCTAACCTTTGCCACCTGCTCCGTCGAGATGGAACAAATAGGGATCAAGGGGCGTTGACAAGGCAAAGGAGAAGACGAGCATGACTGCACCGACACCCACCCGGCATCCCAAGGCCGACCCTGTGTCCAACGCCGAGAAGAAGCCCGGGAACTGGACCACCGGCGATGAAGCCATGACCGGCGCGCAGGCCAGTTACCTCAAGACCTTGTGCGAGGAGGCGGGCACGCCCGAAGCCTACGATCCCGAACTCAGCAAAGCCGACGCTTCGCAGAAGATCGACGAATTGCAGGCCGCAACCGGGCGCGGGCAGTAGCGCTTTCCTTGGGGCCAAAAGCAAAAAGGCCGCGCCCGGTGGGCGCGGCCTTTCTAAGACTTGAGAACTGCGAGGCGATCAGCCGTCGTAGTCGGCACCGATCGAGGTGGAGCGCGTGGGCGCAGCGGCGGACAGGCGCATGGCCTCTGCCGACTGGCTCAGCGAACCGATTTCATCGGCTTCGTCTTCCTCGTCGGGAAGGACGCGCTGCAGCGACTGCACCAGCGATTCCTGCAGGTGCTTGGGTTTCACGGTCTGCTCCGCGATTTCGCGCAGGGCGACGACCGGGTTCTTGTCACGGTCCCGATCGACGGTCATTTCCGCGCCGCCGGAAATCTCGCGCGCACGCTGGGCAGCCAGCAGGACGAGATCGAAACGGTTGGGAATCTTGTCGACGCAATCTTCGACTGTAACGCGCGCCATGGGCACTCCGATTGAATTGGTGTTGTCGGAAAGTGAGCCAGTTAGGCGGGCAGAACGTTTTCGTCAAGGTTTCCCTCGGGGCGGGGCGTGCTAACAGGCCGGGATGGACGCTGTCATCGACATCGGGCGGGGCTACCAGGATCCCGAACCCTTTTCGGCGCAGGCGCATGGCCTTTCCTTCACCTTCTACCCCGCTGGCAAGGATCGCCGCGCCGCGCTGCTGGAAATCATTAACGGCGCACGCCAGAGCCTGAAAATCGCCTTCTACATCTTCGCCCGCGACGCGGTTGGCCGCGAAGTGCGCGATGCGCTGGTGGCAGCGGTGGAGCGCGGGGTGGATGTAACCCTGATCGTCGACGGTTTCGGGGCGGAGGCGGACGAGGAATTCTTCGCCGAGATGACCGATGCCGGCGGCACGTTCCTGACCTTCATGGCGAAGTGGAGCCGCCGTGCGCTGATCCGCAATCACCAGAAGATGGTGATTGCCGACGATGCCGTGGCGATGCTGGGCGGCTTTAACGTGGAGGACGACTATTTCGCCCCGCCGCAGGAAAACGGCTGGAACGATCTCGGCTTCCGGCTTGAGGGCGAGGCGGTGCAGCGCGTTGCCGCGTGGTTCGCGGAACTGGTCGAATGGGCCAGCGACGACAAAGCGCAGTTCCGCGACATCCGCCACCGCGTGCGAAACTGGGAAGCAGGCGATGGTCCGGTACAACTGCTGATCGGCGGTCCGTCCCGCCGCCTGTCAAGCTGGGCCAGGCGCGTATCGCAGGACTTGGAGCAGGGCGAGAGGCTGGACATGATGATGGCCTATTTCTCCCCGAACGGCCGCCTGAGAGAGCGCATCCGGAAGATCGCGGCGAAGGGGCGCACGAACCTGTTGCTGGCAGGGAAAAGCGACAACGGCGCCACCATCGGTGCCAGTCGTGCGCTATACCGGAGGCTCCTGGAAGCGGGCGCGAACATCCGGGAGTTCCAGGCGTGCAAGCTGCACACCAAGCTTATCGTGCTGGACAACGCCGTGTATCTCGGCAGCGCCAATTTCGACATGCGCAGCCTCTATGTGAACCTGGAGATCGTGCTGCGGATAGAAGACGCGGCGCTGGCGGACACGATGCGCGAATTCATCGAGCAGCACTACGAGGCCAGCGAACGGGTGACGCCCGAACTGCACGCCCGCCGCGCAACGCCGTGGACGCGGGCGAAGTGGTGGGCGAGCTGGTTCCTCGTTTCGGTGGTCGATTACACCGTCAGCCGCAAGCTCAACCTCGGCCTCTAGCCGTTTCGCGCCCGGATGGCCCGGATCGCGCGTGACCCTGTCTCTTCGTGGCAATGGAGAGGGGGAAGCCGGTCCCGCCGCGTGAGGGAGGGCGGGACCGGCCTCGCACCGGTCAGGCGATGCCCTGCTTGCCCGGTGCGATGATGTGATTGGGGTCGAGCGCCTGCTTGATGCGGGCGTTCACCTCGCGATTGGCGGCGCCGTACTGGTCCGCCACCAGGTCCATGGTGGAGACGCTTGAGCGATAGGCCGCCCAGCCGCGCTCGCCGAAGCGGGTGATCATTTCTTCCATGCACTGCTCGGCCTTGGCCGAATGTTCGTCGTCGCCCTTGTCGAACATCAGGAAGATGATGTGGTGCAATTCGCGCCCGCCCACTGCGTAGGCGGGGGCATAGTCGAATCCCCACTTGTTCATGATCTCGGTCGCCAGCTGGGTCTGCCCGATGGTCTCCCCGCCCTTGGCCGGAGCGACAGGCGCGAAGGCGACCGCGCCGCCGCTGCGGCCCCACCAGCGCACGAGGCCCTTTTCTTCCAGCGTCATGCCGCCGCGCATCAGTGTCTTGTTGTGCTCGAAATAGGGATTGCCGCCCATCTCGGCCTCGCTCAGCACGTCGGCGCCCGTTGCCTCGAACGCCGCTGTCAGGATCGGTTCGATGGCGGCAATGATCTCGTCGGTGCCGTAGAGCGCGTAGAAGGTGTTCCACATGCCGATATCGTTGGCGCGCGCGTGGCGCTGGATCACGTCCAGCGGGATCACCCCTTCGCCGTCCCACAGGTCGGCGCGGCGGTTGAACATGCTCATCTGGTAGAGCGCACCCATGATCAGCACGCCGTTGGGAATGAGGTTGTTCATGCGGAACGGGCGGATCGTGTCGGTGATCGCCGCCACGTCCTCCACATTGGGTGATCGCACCATGAAGGGCTTGTAGGCAGGCGGCTTGGGCATCAGCCACATGCCCAGCTTTGTCACGATGCCGAAGTTCGACTGGGTGAAGATGCCGTCGAGATAGGGGCCGTAGCCCCATTTGAACGCCTGCCAGGTGTTGCCGTTCTCGATGGATCCCATGCCGGTCTTCAGGATCGTGCCGTCGGCCAGCACCACTTCCATTCCGCATTGCATGAAGAAATGATCGCCGTAGGGCGTGTAGCCCACGCCGCGCTCCAGCGTGTTGCCCATCATCGAGACGATCGGGCCGACCGTGGGCACGTCCACCCAGTAGGGCAGGTCGTTGTCTTCGATATAGTCGTGGATCTGCTGATAGGTGACGCCCGGCTCGACAAGGATCGTGCCCAGTTCCGCATCGAAATCGAGGATGCGGTTCATCCGCTTGAGGTCGAGAATCATCTGCCCCGAAGAGGCGGGCGTGGCCATGCCGTAGCCCATGTTCTTGCCGGTGGAGATCGGCCAGAGCGGCAGGCGATAGCGGTTGGCCAGCGCGAGGATGGCCTGCACCTGCTCGACATTGGCAGGCGCCACCGCGCCCGATGGCACGTGCTCCCCGCGAAGGTCGGGAATGCCGCTCTTGCGGTAGGAGATGGAGCTCGCCTCGTCGGCGAAGACCCATTCGTCGCCCACGATGGCGCGCAGTTCGCGCACGACGCCTGCAAACACGTCGCGGTCCATGTCCTGCGGCATCATGCGGGCGCGGGCCAGCGGCGTCAGCGCCGCCGTGCTGGCGACAGCGCCGCCAATGGCCATGACCTCGCGGCGGGAAAATCCATTGCTCATCCGCCGTGCTCCTCTGGATCGACCCCTGACCGGGCGAGCCATTCGGCCAGCGCCTGCAATTCGGCATCGGTGATTTCGGTGGGCTTGAATGCAGGCATCGCGCCCATGCCGGAGCGCACGATGGCGGCGGTCACGGCTGGCGGCAGCGCCCGTCCGCGGATGATCGGGGCGATGTTGTGGCCGTGGCAGTATCCGCAGGTGCGGGCGTAGAGATATTCCGGCGCGCGCGGCTCGATCTCGTAAGTCGCCTGCGCCGAGGCGCTCATCGAAAATCCCGTTCCCATGCCGACCCCTGCCAGCAGGGCCGCTCCGGTCAGGCCCGCCAGCAGGCGACCTTGTTTGGGCTGCATCGTCCCTCTCCCTCTCGCGGCGCATGTCGCCGTCGTCGGGAGCGAGTGTTCAATGCAATGGACAAATTGTCAATTGTAATACGCTAGTCGGGAGAGGCGTAGTCCAGCTCGGGCAGGGGACGGTGGGCAATTGCGCGCGCGGTGTCGCGATCGACGCCCAGGCCGCACAGGATGTAACCGGCCACGCTCTCGGGATAATCGTCCGGCATCTGGCGCTTCACGATGGAGCCCATGGCCGCCAGCGTCGTGCCCAACAGGATATCGCGGCCCAGCTCTGCCGAGGGGATGGGCAGGTCGCCGTTCTTCACCCCGTCGCTGATCGTGCGCATCGCCTGGCGGAAGGTCTCGCCGCCGAAGATTTCGCCCGAGGCGCTCATGTTCAGCATCGACCATGCCCAGCGCCGGTCCTTCTGCGCGCGGCGCAGGTAATAGCGTACGGCGACCGTGCACTGCTCACGCGAATCGGGCAGCTTCGCCACCGCTTGCGCCACGGCGACGAGGAAATCGTGCGTCACCTCGCCGGTCAGCGCCTCGCGCAGTTCCACCATGCTGGCGAAGTGGTTGTAGAACGTGGCGCGGGTAACGCCCGCCTTGTCGGCCACGTCCTCGATCCGGGCGAACAGGCCATTCTCCTCGCCGAGGATATCGAAGGCGGCGGCGATGATCTTCGCGCGGGTTTCCGCCCGGCGTTTCCGGCCAAGCTTGGTGCGGCCATCAGTCGCCTTGGCCTGCCCCTGAGCGCGCGATCCGGCCATTGCTCCTATTCGAACCCGTAGTCCGAATAGTCCTTCATGTTGGGCGAGGTGAACTTGGTGAACTCGCTCTGGAACAGCAGCGGCACGTTGCCGGTGGAACCGTGGCGCTGCTTGGCGACGATCAGCGTCGCCTTGTTGCGCAACTCCAGATAGCGGTCTTCCCAGACGCGGTACTTCTCCTTGTCGCCTTCGGAGCTGGTCTCGGTCGGCATGTCGGGCCGCAGCGCCTCGTGGTAATAGTCGGCGCGGTAGATGAACCACACCATGTCGGCGTCCTGCTCGATCGAGCCCGATTCGCGCAGGTCGGAGAGCATCGGGCGCTTGTCCTCGCGCTGCTCCACTGCACGGCTGAGCTGGGAAAGCGCGATCACCGGCACCTGCAGTTCCTTGGCCAGCGTCTTCAGGCCGCGGCTGATTTCCGAAATCTCGTTCACGCGGTTGTCGCTGGCACGGCCCGATCCTTGCAGCAGCTGCAGGTAGTCGACCACGATCAGGCCGATATCGTGCCGCCGCTTAAGCCGCCGTGCACGGGTGCGCAGGGCGGAGATGGAAAGCGCGGGCGTATCGTCGATATAGAGCGGCAGTTCGGCCAGCTTCTGCGCGGCGTAGGAGAGTTTCTGGAACTCGTCGCGCTTCAGGCTGCCCGAACGCAGCGCCTCGGAAGAAATTTCCGCCTGCTCGGCAAGGATACGCGTTGCCAGCTGGTCGCTGCTCATTTCCAGGCTGAAGAAGGCAGCGGGCGCGCCGTAGTTGTGCGGGCCGCCGTCGCGCATGTAGCGCAGGTGCTCCTCCGCGCAGTTGAACGCAATGTTCATCGCCAGCGAGGACTTGCCCATGCCGGGACGTCCGGCGAGGATGACGAGGTCGGAATTGTGCAGGCCGGCGGTCTTGTTGTCGATCGAATCGAGGCCGGTGGTCTTGCCCGACAGCTTGCCGCCCGATTGCATCGCCACTTCGACAAGGCGGATAGCCTCCATCGAGGCGCTGCGGAAAGCAACGCCTGCCTTCTCGCTGGTCGCCCCTTCTGATACTTCGAACAGGCGCTTTTCGGCGTTCTCGATCTGGCGCTGCGGCTCGACTTCCTCGGAGGTATCGAGCGCGCCCTCCACCAGGTCGCGACCCACGCCGACCAGTTCACGAAGCAGCGCGAGGTCATAAATCTGCTGCGCCAGTTCGCGCGGAGCGAGCAGACCCTGTCCGTCGGCGGTCAGCTGCGCGAGATACCCGGTTCCACCCAGTTCCGACAGCGCCTCGTCACCATCGAAATAGGGCTTCAGCGTGACCGGCGTCACCACCATCTGGCGGTCCACCAGCGTCACGATGCGTTCGTAGATGCGACCGTGGATCGGCGCGAAGAAGTGCGCCGGGCGCAGTTCGACCGGCAGTTCCTCCAGCACGCGATTGTCGATCAGCACGGCACCGAGGAACGCGGCCTCCGCCTCCAGGTTGGCGGGCAGGCTGCGGCCTTGCTGACTGCCGGATTCGGTCTTGGTGGCGGAGCGGATGAGGAGGTCTTCGTCGGACATGGCGTTCTGATGCGCGTGTGCGCGGATGTTCGCAAGATGGTCGACGGTAAACTTTACCGTTCCGGCTTGTGGATTGCGGGGAGAAATATTCGCGGCCCGAGATTGGCAATTGAACGCAAAGCGCGGGTGGGGCAGGAGGGCACCGCACATGGACCAGGATAGCGCCAACCGTATCGAGGAAATCACGCTGGACGAAGCGACCGTGCTCGCGCGCAGCGACGATATCGAGAAAGAGCGCGAAGTGGCGCTGCGCGACCTGGTGGAAGACAATTTCTTCAAGCCCGTCCGCGCGACCGGCAACGGCCACGAAGGCCCGTGGCGGGTGCACCTGGAAGTGGTCGAGGGGATGCTGGCCTGGCACCTGAAGGATGCCGCCGGAACCGAGGCGGGCACGATCGGCCTTGGCATGGCACGGATGCGCCGCGCAATCCGCGATTACTTCGCCATCTGCGACAGCTACTACAAGGCGCTGCGCCGTGCCTCGGCGCAGGAGATCGAGACCATCGACATGGCCCGGCGCGGCATCCACGATCGCGGCACGCGGCACCTGCTGGATGCGCTGGAAGGCAAGGTGGAAACCGATTTCGAAACCGCGCGGCGGCTTTTCACCCTGATCTGCGTCCTGCACATCAAGGCTTAACCTGTTCACACTGACAACCGGGTCGTACCATCGGCAAGAAGAAGAAATCCGTCCTCCGCTTCTGGGTGGAAGTGCTGCTGTTGCTGGCTCTTGTCGGGCTGGCGGCGGTGCTGTGGTTCCGCGCGTCCGGCTGGCAGCCCAGCCGTGCGGAGTTCCCGATGCAGGGCGCGCTGATCGGCGCCGAGGACGGCGCGGTGGATTTCAACGCGCTGCGCGCGACGGGTGCAGACTTTGTCTATATCGAGGCGAGCCACGGCAGCGAGGGACGCGATGCCATGTTCCCGCGCAATCTTGCCGCCGTGACCGATGCGGGACTGCCACACGGCGTTGTCCACGCCTACGATCCGTGCGTCCCGGCGGGGCGGCAGGCGGCCAACTTCGTCACCATCGTGCCGCGCGATCCGGAAATGCTGCCCCCTGCCATCGCGCTGTCGAAGCTGGCGAGCGAGTGCGGCGATCCGATTGTCGAGGCGGGCCTCGAAAGCGAATTGACCACGTTCATCAACCAGGTCGAGGGGCATGCCGGGCAACCCGTGGTGCTGAAGATCAGCCCCGAATTCGAAGCCGAGCACGGCATTGCCACGCGCATCGAGCGCAACCTGTGGCTGGAGCGCGATTTCGTGCAGCCCGATTACGGTGGCCGCCCGTGGACGCTGTGGGGCGCGACCAGCTACCTGCGTGGCGATTCCGGCAGCGCGGCGCTGCGCTGGGTCGTGGTGCAGCCGTAACGCTGCGTGGCGTGTCTCAGGAGGGCGCCATTTCGCCCTGGCACAGGACTGCACGAATGGCGCGGTGGTCCGAACCATTGTTCGGCATGACGGTGAAGTCCCGCAGGTCCAGGCCCCCTCGCAGCATGATCTGGTCCAGTGGCCAGCCCAGGAAAGTCAGGCTGGCGGGGAAGGTGGGGTAGGTGCCGCGCCCGATGCGTGGATCGCGCCAGCCACCCTCCTCGCGAAATCGGGTGGTGGTGCGCGACCAGGGCACGTCGTTGAAATCGCCCATGACCAGCGCATCGCTGTTCTCGCCTGGCGTCTCGGTCCCGGCACGCACGATGTTGCTGTCGCGCTCTTCGGTATTCCAGCCCGGCAGCGGGGGCTTGGGGTGCAGGCCGATGAACTCGAAATCCTCGCCGTTGGGCAGGTTTATCGTGGCGTAGAGCGTGGGCGTATCCCGATGCGTGTTTTCGGCAAGGCGGGCGTCGGCAACCGGCAGGCGGCTGGCGAAGACCATGCCGAACGCACGGGGCTGGGGCTCGGTTAGGAGGAAAGGATAGTCGCCCAGAACGCCATCGAGTTCGCGAACCCAGCTTTCATCCGTTTCCATCAGCAGCAGCAGGTCGGGCGAGACGTCCTCGATCTGCGCCGCCACCTGGTCGAAGCCGGTGTTTTCGACCTTCACATTCACCGAAAGCGCCGTGAAGCATTGCGATAGCTCGGCCTCGTTGGCGGCGATCCGCTCGATCTCCTCGCCCGCCAAAGCCGAATAGGGCCAGATCCGCCATGTGTTGATGATGGCCGTGATGCCGAAAAGGGCCACGGCAAGCCAGCGGCCCTTGCCGTTCACCAGAAGAGCGACAAAGCCGAGCAGGACGGCCGCATAGGCCAATGGTTCGCGGACAAGGTCCACGGTGCGAACCAGCCAGAAATCGGTGGGCAGCAACGAGATCAGCGTGGCCACGAAGGCCAGCGCGGCAACCGCGAGTAGGGTGATGGCGATGATCCGACGCATGGTTTCCCCTCGAACATTCGGTCATTGTTACTGACCAAGGAACGAGCGGGAAGTTCCGGAAAAGTGCCGCTGGCAGGCGGAGCGCCGTCTAGTCGTCCAGCCACTCAACCAGCGCGGCAAGGCATTCGCGCGCCAGCAGCTTGCAGCGTTCCGGGCTCCAGCCCTGGTCCGGATCGGGCCAGTCGTCGTTGTCCTTGAATGGCATTTCCAGCGTCATCGCGCAGGCACCGTAACGCTCTGCCACCTGGTTGGTGCTGATCGTCAGGTTGGCCTTGCCGGGCGCGGACTTGGGGTATCCCTTCTTCGTCTGGAAATCGGGTGTGCGCCGGTCGAGGATGCGCTGGTAGCGATACATGCGCTCGCCGTGATCGTCGGTCCACGAAGGGATGCCCTCGAACCCTGCGAGGAAGACGGTGGCAATCGCCTCGTCGCCGTGCACGTCCATGGCGAAGTCCACGCCGCTCTCGTCCATCGCATTGCGAATGGCGAGAACTTCGGGAGACCGTTCGGCGCTGGGATCGGCCCATTCGCGATTGAGGTTCACCCCGTTGGCATTGGTGCGCAGGTGACCGCGGAAGGAGCCGTCCGGGTTGCAGTTGGGCACGACATGCAGGCGGCATTTCTGGCGCAGCACGCGGCCCACCACGTCGGCCGGATCGGTGAGCACTTCCAGCGCGCCTTCCATCCACCACTCGGCCATGGACTCGCCGGGGTGCTGCCGGGCGTAGAACCACACCTGCTTGTCGCCTTCGCCCATTTCCAGGCAATCGATGGTCCGCCCGTCCAGGGTTTCGCCTAGGCGGCGATAGTCGACGCCGGGCATGGATGCGGCCTCGGAGACGAGATCGTTGTGCCGTTCCATCGAATAGGGCGCGAAATAAGCGAACCATGCGACATCGTTCGCTGGTACGTAGCGGATGGTGAGCGTGCCGTTGCCCGCGTTCTTGTCGTAAGAGCTTTCGGCGCGGCCCCAGTAGGCCCGGTCCTCAGAGACGCAGGCGTTGTAGCCCGGCCAGCCTTCGGGATAGGCGCTGTCGGCCAGCTGATCGATTTTCAGCACCAGTTCGCGACCGGCCGCGCCTGATACGCGGAAGTGAAACCACTGCGCGAATTCGCTGTTGCGGTCGTTGGGGATGCGCAGGTGCGCGGTGGCGCCGTCGATGGAGACGACTTCGATGTTGCCGCTGTCGAAAGCGGCGTCGATCACGATATTGTCCTGGGTCATTCTACCTCGATTGTTTCGCCCGAGTTTCCGGGAAAGCCCGCGAATAGCGCATCGGCCATGCGCGGCGCGGCGACCGCGTCTGCGGCGTAATCGCTGTTGGTGGTGGCGACCATGCTGGCGCGCCCTTCCCAAAGGTTCTGCGCGCCGCCCCTCTCGCGGATCGTCACCGAAAGTTCACGTACCACGCGCTCTGCCGGCTCACCGCCAAGGTTGATGCCGACGCCAAGCCCCACACCGGAGCCGTAGGTTCCGGTCGATCCGCCAACGCCGACGTCCACCGGGCCACGGCGGCGACCTTCGTCGACCACGTACTGATCCAGCGAGACCTGCGCGACCTGCGCGCCGTTCACCATCACCACGCCGTAACCGAGTTCTTCCAGCTGCAAGCGCACGGCATCTTCATAGAGGCCGTATTCGATGCTGCCGGGATCGATGCCCGAGGCTGGCGTGATCTGCACCGTGCCCTGGGCAAGGAATGCAGGCTCGTCACCCACGAACCGGGTGACTTCCACCGGGGAGACATAGGCCGGTGTCGTGCATCCGCCCAGCAGAGCGGCGGTGGCGGCCAGTGCCAGGGTGGACAGGAGGGGGGCGGGCTTTCTCATGGTGCATCAACGCTTAGGCCCGGCAAAAGGTGCCTACAAGGCGCTTGGTTTATTGTCGTTTCACGCAAACGTGCTAACCGCGCGGCGATGGCCAACAAAGTCCCCGTTCTCGTCACCGGCGGTGCCGGTTATATCGGCAGCCACGCGGTGCTGGCCCTGCGCGATGCGGGCTGGCCGGTAGCGGTGATCGACAACCTCGTGACCGGTTTCCGCTTTGCGGTGCCGGACGACGTGCCTTTCTATGAAGGCGATATTGCCGACGGTGATCTGCTGGCACGCATCTTTGCCGAGCAGGGCATCCGCGCTGTCATGCATTTTGCCGGCAGCGTGGTGGTGCCAGAGAGCGTGGAGAACCCGCTCAAGTATTACGAGAACAACACGGCCAAGAGCCGCGCCCTGATCGAGGCGATCGTGGCAGCGGGCGTGCCGCACATGATCTTCTCCTCCACGGCGGCGACCTACGGCATTCCCGATGTATCTCCCGTCACCGAGGATACGCCGAAGCAGCCGATCAATCCCTACGGCTGGTCGAAGCTGATGACGGAGCAGATGCTGTCGGACACGGCGGCGGCGCACGCCCTCAACTACTGTGCGCTGCGCTATTTCAACGTGGCGGGGGCCGATCCGAAGGCGCGCACCGGACAATCCACAGCAGGCGCCACGCACCTTATCAAGGTCGCGGTGGAGGCAGCGCTGGGCAAGCGGGAGAGCGTGGGCGTGTTCGGCACCGACTACGACACGCCCGACGGCACGGGCGTGCGCGATTACATCCACGTCAGCGACCTTGCAGCCGCGCACGTGCTGGCGCTGGAGGAGCTGATCGAGCAGCCGGAACGCAGCCTCACGATGAACTGCGGCTACGGTCGCGGCTTCTCCGTGCTGGAAGTGCTGGACGCGGTGGACCGGGTGACGAACCGCAAGATCACCCGCGTGCTCGGCCCACGCCGCGCGGGCGATCCCGATTCGCTCGTTTCCGATCCCTCGCGCATCAAGGCGACGCTGCCCTGGCGGCCGCAAGATGCGGACCTCGACCAGATCGTTGCCCATGCGCTGGCGTGGGAGCGCAAGCTGGACGAGATACGGGAATAGGTTGACTCAGCGACAGGCTCCGATTATCCGCGCGCCAACTTGCCAGCATTGAATTTCCGGCATCGGGGGCCATCTCCGGTGCCGATTATTTTTCGGGAACAGACCAATGAAGATCCGCAACAGCCTCAAGTCGCTGAAGAACCGCCATCGCGATTGCCGCGTGATTCG
>MDTG01397517.1_pt1 | contig 49889 bp, 29 predicted proteins | sample 811421 | NCBI WGS metagenome assembly MDTG01 (sample SAMN05326645, study PRJNA326480) | marine metagenome | isolation source: seawater | place: Pacific Ocean: South East | collected 2011 | reverse complement strand
ATAATATATAAAACTATATAAACATATATATAATTTTATAATAGCAAATATTTTGCAAAAATTTTAGTTTTAATTTCTATTATATAGTATGGATTCCTATATAGGACGGAAAAAGGGTCCCAATAATGTTCTAATTTCGAAAAATAATATCCAATGTAAATTTGAAGATGATAATAATACATATTTATTAATTGGAGGAGCTTCTAGTGAAATTGTTTCAGGAGAAATATTAAGAGATATTCTTATGCCAACGTTAGATTATTTTTCTTATAATATGGAATGTCTTGAAAGAAATATTCCAGTAAAACCTTTAAGCCTGCATACCAGTATAGGTCTTTCACCAAGTATAAATGAGTTCTTATTGTCATTAGAACCACATATTCCGATTAGTTGGAAAAAAGAAAAAGATTGGGTGGTCACTCTTCAAGTTGAGGGGTCTTCTGCAGTACATGCAGCTGTAGATATTATATTTCAAAAAAATATACAATCTGGTAATTATTCAAAATATATAGCAGTTGGTGAAAGTTCTTACCACGGCCCGTCTTCTACAAGTTTTGGTAACGGAGGTGGTAGTCATTTTGTAAATATCAAGCAAGTTACATATCCAGTACCCCAAATAAAATACAAAAGAAAAGATGAAAGTTGGTCAAATTTCTTAGATAGAATAGAAAAAAATTTGTATAAATTTTTAGAGGAGAACTATAATGAAATTAAAATTGTGTTAATTGAACCTCAGTGGGGCAGTGCGGGAGAAGGTCAATTCTGGCCCGTAGATCTATTAAGAAAATTTGTAAATATGGCCCGACAGTATGGTATTTATGTTATTAGCGATGAGATTATGTGTGGTTTAGGTAGGCACGGGAGGGGTAAAACTTTTTTAGTAGATAGTCTAAATATAGAGGTTGATGCTATATTATTTGGGAAAAGTATTGCAACGGGAGCTTTTCCTCTTTCAGGGGCAATCTTAAAAGAGGGGTTTAACTATTTTCAAAAAAAAGAGATAACACCTCTGCAGTCCCATACTTATTCTCACGGAGCCAATATATTAGCATTATTATCAGCTATTCAGGTGTTAAATTATTTACCAAATTTAATACCAAATGTTAAAAAAATAGGGGCGTGTATTGGTGATTTGTTTGATAAATTAAAACCAAATAGAAATATCTATGTTTCTGGCCAAGGATGTTTATGGGGAATATATATTAATTACAATAATCTTCCATTTACAAAAGAAATACTTTATAAAAAATTGCATGAGAACAGAGTTATAGTATATTTTATACCACACGGGATTTTAATAACACCAATTTATAATTCCAAATTAAAATTAATAAAAGAGGCTATCACAAAAATAATAAAAGTGTTAAATATATTAATAACTCAAGGTGGAAAAGTTGAAATAGAACAATCTATTAAATAGTATTTATTTGAACTGAAATATTTTCCGCAGTTTCACTAAACCCACATTTATATAACCCTAATGGTATGTTTCTTTCTTGTTCAAACATAGTAAGTTCAATAGATTGGAAAGTATCTTTTATATAATTGTGATCTATTTCCATTAATATTGGATCACATTGATACAGAAAGTGGTTATTTAATGTATCTAATTTAAAATCTATGGGATAGTATCCCGTTAGTTTAAGGTTAGATTCTACCTCTTTTTTAAATTGTTTTGCCCATAGATTATTTGATTGAATTGGCAACACAATTGCAAGCTGTTCTAATGGTGTAAATTCCGTAAGATTATCAAATTTTGCAGGATAAACTCGTGAGATTAAATATCTACTTAATTCACGTAAGCAGGGACCTGCTCTATACTTATAGTACCAACTATAACTGGGGCATTCCTCTAAATAATATTTAATATTCCATTGTAATCCCTCTATATAGTTATTACATATTTCATCAATATTCTCTTTATGAACCAGAGTATTGTTAATATTAAAATAATATTTATAATACTTATCCATCCATTGATCACCTCCTAATTCTAAAGCAGTGTTTTTATTATATATAGGGTACATTTTCATCTTTTCTAATTCAAGCTCCATGTTATTTGAATATTGTAATCTTGGTTTAAATTGATGATGTTTTTTTTGATATCTTGGAAGAAATTGGTCTTCATTCGAATAGAGATATGTTATAATTTGTCTAAGGAATATAAAGTTAATAGAGTTCTCTATTACGAGATGTCTTTGGCGTATAGAGAAAATCTGTATATATATCTTCAGAAGATCATTAATAGAATTAGTTAATATATCTATTCCATTTAAGTGAGGTAAGAAATCGTTTCCTATTAAGAAACATAGACATATATAGTCATTTATAATGTCTTGCCTCTCAATTTCAAACTCTTCTTCTTCTTCTTCGTCTCTACTTATAGCATCCGTTATTTGAATGTGAATATCATTGTATAATAAATCTCCTAAATAATATATATCTAAATATAGAAATGAGTTAGTATCTACCTTTCCAAAATGGACTTCTTCTCTTAACAAATATGTTTTCGAACCAGAACATAATGCAAGCATAATAAGGTCAGCATCTAACCCATATATACAATTTATATCATTAGGTGTATATTGTTTCAGATATTGTAATACTTTGTGTTCTCCTTCTCCTTTGTTTTGACAGTCATCAAGTATAAATGGTAAAGAAGTTTCTATAGATTTTTTTTTACAATATGATTGAAGATGTTTAGACAGCTTATACATAAAAATTGTACCGGGGGTAATGCAATTGGTATCAAATGTAATCTTATTAATATTGTATTTTGAATAAATTACGTCTTCCATTTCTTTTATTTTAACAGACCGATATCGGCGGGTTCTCTGCTGTTCCATTTTCGCTCTTGGCGCAACTCCATCAATGGCCAAATATACCATATTAATGGGATTTACAATATGAATAAGTTTATCTAAATATGCATCAATCTCATTATATATCTTATCTTCAAATTCTGTTGTATATGTCGAATCTGTTTGGTATTTCTGTAAAGGCTCTAATTGGCTGTGTTTAGTAACTAAATTAGAATATTTTGTACTGATAGAGCGGACACACGGGTGTATTAAACAATTCATATCAAAATATAGGTTTTGTATATTAACCAATTCTGATGTAGATTTAACTACATCAGGATATTCTTTTGTAATATGACGAAAATAACGTGGAATACCCATTTGATAATTAATATTATTACACAGAATGTTTAAATATAAAATCAAATTTGTGTTTCATAATAAACATTTGTTTAAACATAAGAGAGAATATAAAGAATATTCTATGAAAAAAATAGGAATTTGTATTAAAGAATTTGACAGTATATTTACAAATGGCTGTGCACAACAAGGATACTTTGTAATGAAATCATTGCGTAAAGCTGGGTTTAAAGTGACCTTTGTATCTATAGAAGAAAAATTGACTTATTTTGAAGTAATAAACGAACCTGTTGTAAATATATGTGATGTAAATATACTAAAAGAATATTCTATAATTGTATTTAGTTCATTAATAGTGGATCAGTATTCTTTGTTAAATCAGATGAAGTTATTAGGAATTAAAATAGCAAATTTAATGGTAGGAAATTACTATATTATAAATTGTGAAGAATTTGTATTTGATGTTCATAATAATGTAATACAAGATATGAATAATGAATATGTAGATGAGATATGGTTGATGCCTATGTATAAACACGTTCAAGAATATATAGAGTGTATTACAAAAAAACCAGTTAGAATATCTCCATATGTATGGGATAATGAAATTATAAAAAAATATTCTGAAATAAAAAAGATTACACCAGAATATTCTATTTTAAAAAATACAGACCCAATTGATATAGTATTAATGGAACCAAATTTAAGTATTCATAAAAATGCACTGCCTATATTAGTAATGTTAAATAAATATTTTTTAAGTTATCCAGATAGATTAGGTAAAATTCATTTGTTTGGAAAACCTAAGAGAAATGAACACTGCTTGCATTGCATTCGTCATCTTGAAATAGTACAATGTAATAAAATAATACTATATCCAAGAACATTATCTCTTGAAATATTTCATAGATTAAGAGAAAGTCATATAAAATATCTTATTATTAGTAATAATATTAGAAATGGACTTAATTTTATTCATTTAGAATGTTTTACATTAGGTATTCCTATTATTCATAATTGCAAACCATATAAAAATAATGGGCTATTTTACGAAGACTCAGATTTTAATACAGAATATAGTAAAGCGATAGGATATATTAATGGTATATGGGATGGATCATTAAAGAACAATAGTGAAAGTACTGTTGGCATCTTATTAAATTATCATTCTTACAACAAGGATAACGTAGTTGGTTATTCTGAACTAATAAAGAAATTAGATCAAATTCATAAACCAAATATATATGATCTAAATAATATTCTTAGCAAAGAAAATAATAGTGATACGATTGAAGATGGGTTTTCTATTATTATACCAATTGACTCGAATTGTAACACAAATGTTCTATATAAAAATTTAACTAAATTAGATAAATCGTGTAAAAGAAAATATACAGTAAGATTGTTTGTAAAATCCTTTAACTTACAAGAAAATATAATTAAATCTCAGTTTTCTAATTTAGATATAGTTATAGAAAATACAAATATAGATAACATACATCTATATGCAATATCAAAAACTAAGGAATCGAAAGTATGCTACATAGATCAAAATACAATAGTATATTTATCTATTCCAGACATAGAAAATTTATTAAAGACAAATAACAGTATAGTTGGAGTACATTATAAATTAGAAGGGAATGAAAATATAGTACAATCCAATACAGACTATATAAGTATAATATTTAAGGCACTCGGTAAGCCATTTAAGGATAATAAATTAGTAAATCCTCATTTTTTTATGTATAATAATTCTATTGAGTTTAGAAGATATATAGGGAATTTTTTAAATGATTACCAATCTATTAAAGGTATTATATCTGTTAAGTTAGAAATACCATTTTTAATATCTATGTTACTTCCTAATATAATCTTTATAGATTCCCAACATAGTCTTATAACTAACAAAGTAAATGATAATAGCTACTATCCTTATGGATATTTAATAAGTTCAAAAAAAATAGCACTATTTGGACATATCGATAATAATTTAAATAAAAATATAAATTTAGACCAACAAGTAATTGCTAATTATGATTCATTAACAAGCTATACTATAAAAAATAATACATTTTATAATGTTATATATAACAATACACATTATTATTTACAATCTTAGTAGTTGTATATGAATGTTCTAAATATCGTCTATATTCAATTCACCGCCTTCGTCAGTTAGGTTCCCCATACTTGATCTAATATCATTTACAATAAAATCGGGATATTTTTGATTTGTTTTAGGTCTATCGTCTGAATCATCTGATTCCCAAGCTTTAATACTATCTGTAGATTGAGTATCTGATTTATTTTCTGATTTAGATTGGGCGTCTTTCTCCTCAAAAATAGGTGACATTTCAGAAGTAAAAGGATTTTCAGAATCATTATCATCATCTTCAGTAGAAAGTTTTCCTGATTTAATAAATGATATATGTAAAGATTTAGCTCTTGTGAGTTTATTGATATCTTCTTCAGTGTATTGATATAGAATATCACACTTTGCATCTTCGTATGGGCGGAGTGATAACAATACAAGACTTCCTTTAACTATCCGGGATTTTTGTTTTATAGCCCCTCTTACAATACCCAAACGCTGTACTTTATCATAACACATTATAGAAAATCTCCCGTCTCCATATTTTTCTGTAACATATCCATATTCTTGATTATCAGAAGATGATGGAATCAAATCATCTAATGAATATGTTTTCTGTCTATTGCTTTTCCTTCCTTTTTTCTTAGTATTTTTTCCACCGTTTTTATTCAGTACCATTATAATATACAATACATATTTATTGATTTATTACATCAAATTTTAAATCTTGAAAATTGTAATAAGTTTATTAATAGTAATCTTTTTATATTTATAAGTATACTTATCAGATGGTTAAAGAAAAAATATTACAAAGTTCATCTATAATTAGTAGTTCAAAAAAAAACTTAGCTGCAAGTAAAATACAGTTAAAATGGAAAAATTGTATTAAACTAAAAAATAATATTTACAACGAAATATGTTTTTTTAGAAATATTGTTAAAAATATAATGTTAAGAGTAAATGAGTCTTATAAAAATAACATTATTTCATTAAATGATTACAAGAAATCTATGGAGCAAATAAATGAAACTATTGAGTTATTAGATTTTTATCCTTGTAATATAACAGTTAGATTTATAAAATCATATACCAATTATAATTTTTTAATTAAAATAGCACGTATTAAAGTTAAAATTATAGAATTGGCGAATATTAACGGATCAGCAAATATAAATGATCTAATTCAGTTATATGTTGGTAATATAGATAGGTATGAAATTGTAAATGATTCATATAAGAAACATATTAAATTCTATAATAATTTATTTAAAATTATTAAATGTGAAGTTTATGAAACAGACACAGATACAAATATAACGTTTAAGCTTAATACATATGGAAAATCGGCTAAATCTAATTCTATAACATTATCGAGTTATCAATTAGACACCCCATCTATTAATAAGTATAACGTTTTTACTAAGAATTTAATATTAAAGACCATGGGGGCAAAATTATATCTACCATTTGAAGGAAAATTACTTATTTTATATGGTTATTTTGTAAATGATGATATGAATCAGTATAAAAAAGAGTCTATATTTGAAGAAAAATATAATACTATAGAAAATATATTTACAAATTTAGATATTAATGATAATTTTAAAAGAAACTATATAGATTCTCTTTCTATTACTGATTTTTTATTACACATGCCTAATAAAATCGCATCTAATTGTTTGTCGTACCATAATGATTTAACAAAATATAAGTCAAAAAATATATCTCAAATAGTAAAGGAATTTATAACTAACGACATTGATAGACAGAAATATTTAATTACATTATTATTATTAGATACGTCGGACAATGACAGTGTATATTTAGCACATTTATTACTTGATTTATTAAAATCTGATGTGCATTCATCTCATCCCAATAATTATAATCTTATATTTGATACACTTCATTGGCATTTAAAAAAAATATTTAGGGATGGGGATGATATAGTAGATGAAGTAAATGATAAGATAAGTAATTTCAATGAAGACAGAATACCATACGAAAAGAGGATTCATCTTATGAAGGTAGATGATTATGTAAAATCAAAAGCAATGGATAAATTAAAGGAAATTAATAACTCAAAAAATGGAGAAAGTAATGCGAAAGCACAACAATATTTAGATGGGTTACTTAAAATACCATTTGGTAATTATAAGAAGGAACTTGTAAGAATTAAGTTAGATGAATTAATATTAAAATATACAAAATTGATAAATATTATTATAAGAGAGATTACAGATTCAGAAGAAAAATATAGTCTTTGTGATCAAGATTTACAGAATACCGGAAATCTTCATGAGATATTGGAATCATATAATACTCAACCAAAAAACCCCATTAATATAAGTAAGCTATGTACCAATATTAAAAAATGGATTAAGTCGGTAGTATCATTAACATTTAAATTAGATAAATTATATAATATTCCAGAAATTTTAAATAAATTGCGCAAACTAAAGGTTCAAGATTTAAAAACAATTTGTCACAAATTGACAATTAATGAGAATGGTAAAAAGAATGATGTTATAAAGCAGATATTAAATCATGCATATTCTTGTGATGATCTTAATTACATTCAAAAAACTCTACAAATTGTAAAAATATATGTTCAACTGAACGACACAGAGCAATTTATTTCTATTATATCTTGTTTAGAACAGATGAATCATATATGGGCAAAATATCTGGAAGCCCAGTCTAAATATTTTAAAGATATTTCAAAAAGACTAGATAGTACTGTCTATGGGTTAGATGATGCTAAAAATCAAATTAAAAGACTGTTGGCTCAATGGGTAAATGGAAATGACCAGGGCTATGTATTTGGCTTTGAAGGTCCTCCTGGAACAGGCAAGACCACACTTGCAAAACAGGGTATTGCCCATTGTTTAAGGGACGAATTAGATAAAGCAAGGCCATTTGTATTTATTGCTTTAGGTGGATCTTCTAATGGTTCAACCTTAGAAGGTCATAATTATACATATGTAGGATCTACGTGGGGTAGAATTATAGAAGGTATTATAGATTCTAAAACAATGAACCCTATTATTTATATAGATGAATTAGATAAAATTTCTCAAACAGAACACGGACGAGAGATAGTAGGAATATTAACACATCTTACAGACCCATCTCAAAATACTGAATTTACAGATAAATATTTTTCAGGAATAAAGTTTGATATATCTAAATGTTTAATTATTTTTAGTTATAATGACCCCAATCTAATTGATAAGGTTTTATTAGATCGAATTCAAAGAGTTAAGATAAATCCTTTAAATAAGGTAGATAAAATTATGGTCTCGAAAAGACATATTATACCTGAAATTTTAGATAATATAGGATTTACACAGGAAGATATTATTATTGACGATGATACACTTATATATCTTATAGACACGTATACATACGAGGCAGGAGCACGAAAACTAAAAGAAAAATTGTATGAAATATATAGAGAGGTAAATTTAAAATATTTAATATCTGGCGAAACTACTATGCCTTTTAAGATAACAAAAAAGTTTATTGACACAGTATTTGAAAATTACGATAAGGTAGATATAAAACTTATACACGATTCTCCTAAAGTTGGATTAGTTAACGGACTATTTGCAACAGCTTCTGGTATAGGAGGTATAACAATTATTGAGACCTATAAGTATATTAGTACAACTCATTTAGAACTAAAACTTACAGGAATGCAGGGTGATGTGATGAAAGAAAGTATGGCGGTTGCTAAAACACTTGCATTAAATTTAGTACCAGATATAATATTAGAGAAATTGTATAAGGATGGGTCTGATGACCAGACTAAATTTGGTATTCATATACATTGTCCTGAAGGGGCAACTCCAAAAGACGGTCCATCTGCAGGTACTGCAATAACTGTCGCTATAATATCACTTCTATGTGATATTCCTGTAATAAATACTTTTGCGTTGACAGGTGAGATTAGTTTGAATGGGAAAGTGATGCCTATAGGTGGTTTAGAATCTAAAGTAGATGGCGGCAAGGCAGCAGGAGTTAAACATATACTCTGCCCTTCCAAAAATGAAAAAGATTTGAAAAAAATTAGAAAAAGGGTTAATCCTCCAGAAAGCAAATCGTTTAAGATAGAAATGATCGATACTATTTATGATGCGTTAAACAAATTTTTAATATTACCTCAAGGGGTTACTGCAGAAAGCTATTTTAAAGCTATATAACATTAAAACCGTATATGAACTTACAGATGAGACTTTAAAATTAAATAAGTCTTATAATAGTAAATAGTTTTAAAGGGATCTAAAACTAATATATTCACAATTTGTTTTAATCATTTATATTAAATACTATAAGTATATACTTATACATTGGACACAATATATAAGTATATGACTAATATTATTATTTGTGGAATTGTGAAAAATGTAGGTAATAAGTTAAGAAATAATATAAGGTTAGTGAAAGAATTAAAAACTAAATTTAATAAATGTAAACTAGTAATTTATGAGAATAATTCAAACGATAACACTAAAACTATTTTAAAAAATATTGAAAATGAAGATAATATCAAGGTTATAATGGAAAATATTAGTGATGAAGAAATTAAAAAATCTAGTAAAATATGGGCATATACTAAAGTAACTAGTTCTGATCATCCCTGTAGAATAGAACAAATATCTAATGCAAGAAATAAATTAATAGAAGAAATAAATAAAAAAGACTATAATGAATTTAGTGTAGTAGTAATGATTGATTTAGATAGTAACGGCTTTAATATACAAGGAATAGTAAATTCAGTGAAACAAGTAGAACAAAATGAAAAAATAGTAATTACAGGAAATTCAAATCCATATTATGATTATTATGCTCTTCGCAGTAAAGATTCTAATTTATTAGGTCCAGAACTTATAGGTGAAAAATTCTGGAAAATACTATATAATAATATAATTGAATTAGATTCTAATTCATCTTTGAGAGAAATATATTCTGGATTTAATGGTGTAGGTGTATATCATACTAATGTATTCAAAAAATACAAATATAATTATATTGTGGATGATAATGTAAAAAATATGTACGCCAAAATGTTTAATGATATAGATAATGTATACAATAAATTTAAAATTGAAATTAGTAAAGATTGTGATAAATTTCCTAATGGAATATATGATGAAGAGATACAAGGGTATTGGAAAAATAATTCAGGATATGACAAACCAGTAGTATGCGAACATGTTTGCTTACACGCTGCTTTAATAAATGATGGATATAAAATATATATAAATCCCCAAATGTTATATGTAAGGTAGAAGGTGTAAAATATTTAGTTTCAAGTGAAACAACGATGTCATCCCAAGGTGTTACTGCAGAAAGCTATATAACATTATAATATTATTATTAAAAAGCACCTAATATGCATATTGTATGTACAATATGAATTTTAGCGAATATCTGAATCAGCTGCTACAGCTTCACTGTGACATAACAATGGCTTTGAACTATATATATCCATCTTATTTTCTAATACACATCTTATAACATAATAATCCGCTGGATCTGTACCGTTAAATATATTATCAAATGATTCAAGTAGAATTTTTGCACAATTTTTAGTTAGTATGTACCCGTGAAGGGTACGGTCACAATCCATGGGATCCCATCTTTTAGACATATCGTGTTTAATAAGAACATCTGTAATAGGAATGCTATTTCTCATAATATAATTAGGTGTAAATCTGCCTCCAAAATACAAAATACTATCGACAGTGTTTAAATCAATACGCCTTTCAATATTTTTATATTCTTTGCTAAATATAGGATCATCTTCAAAAATCATTGTGTAAGTATCATTGCCTTTAACAATTTTTTCCCATATTTTAATATGACTTACAAAGCACCCTATCTCAGGATCACTTAAAGTTTTTGATTTAGTTTTTATATGGTTAAACCAATCCATGCCTTTGGAATTATTATTTATATTTTTTCCATCAAATGCTTCAATAATATGTACATCTTTATAAGGGCATGTGTTTATAAATTTTTCCAAACGATCAGGCCTTCTTTTTAGGTTAATAACATATTTTGTAATTTTATCCATTATGTATGTAAATAGTACTTGATAAATGTCTTTAAATATTTAAAAATTGTTTTAATTTTTCAGAATATTTTTTTAATACTTTGTTATCATTAATCCTATTATAATTATCATTTAAAAGATTAGTTAATTCGCTTGTGCTATTATATATAGGTTCTTCTGTCATTTGTTTAATTGTATTAGAATCCATATTAATTACGTATCTAACACATTCCTCAAATGTATTAAAATTATTTACATTTATAAATGCCTTTTTGTTAAAAAATTCATCAATATTTGAACTGCCCCAATATATTGGTATTGCTCCACTATAAAACGCATTTAAAATCTTTTCAGTAACATAACTATCTATACATTTATTTTCCATAGCAATCACAAATGTATAATCTTTATAAGTATCTATTAATTTTTGTCCTCCCCACCCCCCACCTACCTTTTTTATTATTGTTGAAGGATAATTACCAAAACAACTACCATAAGAATGACATAATTTATCGCTTGTATTTTTTACAAATAGGTTAAATATTTGCTCTCTCTCTGGTATCTTATTTGAATTACAATATGCTAAAATATATTTTCTATTTTGATTAGTATATTTGCGTTCTTTATATAAATGTGGAGAGTATAAAAAGTAGGGTATATACAATGAACTAATAATACTGGATTGTATGGTTGTTAGTATATATAGATGTTGTGTTTCATATTCACTTTTTGTAGGACTAAATGATTCTCCTGACCAATATATATATTTTTTTTTAGTGGTATTCCATAATGGTTCAATACTAATAAAATTAGATACAACAACACAATCGCATTCAGGACTGTTTTTATATTCTAGTTTAATGCCAGGATATGCTTTATGTAGTAAATAATCTATAACTTTGCGCCCCCATATACCCATACCTTCAGATCCAATGATTAGTTTCATTATATCTATAATATGATAGATCTAACCTTAAATAATTATTAAATTATAATCCAATCTTTGTGATTGGAACCATAACCATGACCTAAATCATAATAAATACACGGTTCAGATAAATATATACAATCAGTATGTTCTAATGCTCTAAGCCAACAGTCATAATCTTCTACATCATTTTTAACTGTTGATTGATTTGATAGATCTAAGTACATACTTAAATCTATTATATGTTGGAATAACAACATATACTTTAGACATAAAACTATATAAATATTTGTTATCTGCTTATATGTTTAGGAATAACAGATAAATTATATGATATTTTAAGTCTTTAGAAAGTAATATATTTAATATATAATAAACTTATAACGGAGACACATAAAGATTTTAGTCAATACACTACAATATGATTGTGTATAACACGGGCTATAATAGTTTATATGTTAAAATATTAAATATAAATTATAGATCAATATAAACATGAATATAAATAATATATATTGTCGTCATTTGTTATGTAATGATAATTTGAAAAAACATTTAACTAATTGTAAACATAAATATTATTACATTGATCCACATTATATTTTACATATAGAGGACACTATCCACTATAATGCATTAATAAGTAATAATTATAAAAAGTATGAAGAATATATAAAAACCACTTTTCAAAAAGAACATAGTGTAGATATTTTTTTAAATTTAAAAAATAATTTTGATGTAATTAAGATGGCAAAAATTAAAGTTCAATATAATTATGAAAAAAATAAATATATTATACAAGATGGCGTTCATAGATTATCTGTATTGTTGCATAAAAATTTAATTAATAATAATATTCCAATAAAATATTTTTATATTAAGCAAAATAATTGTTTTTATTTTGTTATTTATGAACACGGGATCAATTATTGTGACGCAATTTGTAATGAAATAGAAAAAAGTAAAATCCGTATTGATAGAAAAATACATTTAGACTTACCAACCAGTAAATTTAAAGACTTTATTTATGATATATATCCAGATGCGAACAAAAATCATATCGTTGCAAAAAATAAATATATAATTGATTTTAGTAGTAAAAGAAAAAGTATAAGAGCAGTTATTTTACTTGTTAGTATTGATAAATGGACACATATGGAAAATAAATGTAAAGAAATAGAACTAATTAAAAGAAAAATACGTAATCTTTATAATCCAAAGTTTCAAGATATCAATGAACAAATTCATCCTTTAAATAAAGGAATCTCGCACAATCACGTAATACATTCTATAGATTTTCCCAACGAATTTAGCACTATTTATAGTGTAATAAATAAATATTCCAGATATATTTTAATTTAAAGAGAAAATTTAAAAATTAATAATAAATGAAAAATATTATTTATACTGTGTATGGCGGAAATCCTGATAATGCATCTATAGCGCAACTACTAACTGAAAATAAAAAACGATCAATAGATTATCCTTTTAATGAATTAAAACAAAAACAATTAAATTTTTTTAAAGATAAAAATAATGAAATGAATGTTAGAATACAAAATTTAAAAGACGTAATAAATATCTTTAATGATTGTAATATTTTTTATTGGTTACAAGGAAAGACATTATTAGGTATGGTTAGAGATAATAAATTAATAGAAAATGACCATGATGAAGATATAGGTACTATGTGTCAAAATATTGAACAGGTATGTAAGGTAATAATACCAAAATTAAAAAATATAGGTTTTGAAGTAATTAGAGCAACAGCTAATAATTCAATGATTTCGGTAATGAGAAATTTGAGATATATCGATATATGTTTTTTTGTTAATAAAGAAAATAAAATAGGATATGAAAAAAAGTTATTTCCAATAAAATATTATGATTCATTTACTGAATTAAATATAAATGGTTTCATTTATAATATTCCATTAAAATATAAGAACATTATTGAATATTCTTATAATATAAAACTTTAACTATATAACTAAATCAGTCGTATTAATAATATAATTTATATTTAGGTTTAAACATAAATTAAATTAAAATAATAACAGATGTTTGTTATTACCTTTGACAATAAATGTCTTCTTGGCGGATTAGGTGATAGAATAGTAGGTTTGATTTCCGTTAAATTAATGAGTAAATTATTAGATAAACAATTTTATATTTTATGGAATAAAGAGGATATTAAGCCTTATATAAATTATGAAAAATATGATTATGAATTATTAAACATAAATAAAACCGATATAAAAGAATATAATTATATTGACAATCAAACCGGATTAAAACACTATTTAATGAACCAAACCTGTTTATTCCAGAATAGGATCAATATGTTTAGATTAAATCAAGAAATAGCTCAATATTTATATAAAAATAAACTATTCGAAAAAGAAAACTATTTTAATGATATCATATCTGAATATCAACAGCTATATACTAATATATTAGTACCTACTTCCTATGTGAAAGATAAAATAGATCAATTAATAAATAATAAAAATAATATAGTTGGTATTCAAATTAGATGTGGTGATTACTTTATATCTAATAATGTAGGACATTCTGGTACTACTAAACCTTATCAGGATAGTAAAAAATACAGAGAAAATATGGATAGTTATTTATTAAATATTAAAAAAAACTGTGACCAAACTTATAAAGATAACTATAATATTTTTTTTACTACTGATAATGTTAAGCTTCTTGATAATATTATAAAAATTTTTAATAAATCAAAAGTAATATATGAAGATAGTTTAATACAGCATTTAGATAGAAATTTTATAAATTCGGATATTTCAAAAATATTTATAGATAGTTACATATTATCTCAAAAAACAAAAAGTATGTTTATTTCATCATATTCGAATTTTGGAAGACAGGCCGCGTTATCAAGTACCCATAATAATATATACGATTTAGATTGTAACTTGTTAGATAAAAAAAATCTTCTTTCTAAACACGAAATTATTTTTAATTAGATATGAATTAACACCAATGCTTGCAAATATACTAATATATTTCAATACAATTCATTAATTATTTCACCATATCCATTACATAATTTATAGAATAAATCGGGATGACTATTGTATATATGTGTTAATATAACCTGGTCAGTCCAAATATTATTTTTATCAATTAACCTATCTAAGTATTCTTTGTATATTTGTACATATTTATTAATAATACTTTTATGTAATATATATGTACCTGATATGAAATGATAATATATATTTGTTTGTACTAAATGTTTGTGAAATGTAGGGCAATCATTTCTATTTAATAGACTGGAACAAAATATAAATCTATCTTTCGGTAACCTTTTTAATTTTTGAATATTTGGAAATTTAATGCTTGGTGGTGGATCAGATCTAAATGTACAAATACCGGCATCTATCCACATAAAATAATCCGAATTAAATATATTTAGTTTAGCAGCCTTTTCTATAAAAAAAAGTTTTTCATTCCATATTAAATTAAGTTCAACAGATGGACAATGAACTGGATCTGTAGTCATTAAATGTCTATATTTATAGGTATAAAAATCTTCTATATTACATTCTACAAAGTAGGTAGGAAGTGCCCCTCTATATTGACTTATTATCTTAATGGTATCTTTATCGGCAAAGAATATATAGGGACAATTAATTTTTAGTGTATTATGAAACCATTTATCAAACTGATCGCCGTGTTTATTTTTTATTTTCCAGTATCCTGAAACACAAGTTAAGGCAGATATTGGATTATCTAATAAAGAATTGTTAATATTCATATATATATATTATTTGAACTGTGTATTAAAGTGAATATAACATTATTGTAGTAATAATATATAAATGTCTTTAACTAAATTAGTAATTACACATAATGCTGGATTTTTTTCTTGTTGTTCTATAAAACTGTTTGAGATTATAAAATTTATTAATAATCATAAAAATGAGCCTGATATTATAGACAGTACTAAGCAATTTTTATATTATAAGAGGATAGACCAACAAGGAATGGATATATCTCCGTGTTTTTTCCAATTTAATAAAAATATAAATATAGATAATTCTAATATTATACTTACATCGGATCCACAAGAATTACAATTTTCCAACTATAAATTAATAAATTTCCACGAATCGAAACCATTAATTGATAAATATTTTGATCCTAGTATTAAAATAAAGGAAAAAATATCCATGATAGAAGATAAATACAGATTAAATTACGAAAAAATATTGGCTGTTTATTATCGTTCAACTGATAAATCTTTAGAAACAAACATACCATCCATAAAAACAATTATAAATAAAATTTCTGAAGTTAAAAAAAAATCCTGAATTACAAATACTTTATATGACAGACGATTTAAATTCAAAAAAAATAATCCATAATCAATTCAAAAATGTAATAACTATAGATGAAGTAGATAAACACTATAGTAGTTGTTATGATCACGCCCAATGGTTTATGAGCAGTGTGATTGTTATGTCAAAAGCACACAGTATAATTACAACATCTGGTAATGTTTCAAATTGGATGATATTTTATAGGAATAACGCCAACAATGTATATCAATATTTATCACCAAAGGAATATATTTATGGAGTAAAAAATAAGTATTATAATCCCAATAAAACTGATTTTTGGATATAAATTAATATTGTATATCATTTTAGTATTACAATTTATATAACTCAATGATGTTTATTAGTAAAAATGAGTCATTTATTAGATATCAAGAATTTAAGATAACTATTTTTAATTAAAGGTTATAAAATAGTTATTGTTATGCCCTTAGTAAGTTGTATTATAGAAGGAGGACTTGGTAATCAATTATTCCAAATATTTGCTACAATGGAGTATGCCTTTAAACATAATATTTCATTTTATTTACCCAATTTTAAAGGAATGATGGGCAATGATTCTGTATCACACAGACCCCCTTATTGGAATACCTTCTTTAAAAACCTACAACAATATATTAGAGACGAAAGATTAATGAATATTACAGTAAATTATAATGAAAAGGAGTATTTTATATATAGTGAAATCCCTAACTTTGAAAATTATAATATTAGATTAAAAGGTTATTTTCAAAATGTAAAGTATTTTAGCGAGTATAGTGAAAAGATTATTGAAATAATAGGTATTCGTGATTTTCAGAAAGATATCGGGGATAAATATGATTTTACCAATACGATCTCTTTACATTTTAGAATAGGTGATTATAAATCAAGTAGCTTACATTTGATAACTGGAATACAATATTATATAAATTCGCTACAAAAAATTATTAGTTTAACAGATAAAGATAGTTATATAATTAAATATTGTCACGAGGATCAAGATACTATTTTAGTAAATAGTCGCGTTAATATACTTCGAAAGCAATTTCCTGGTTTAACATTCGAAAGAGTCGATAATACCCTAAATGATTGGCAACAGATGTTATATATGTCTCTATGTCATCATAATGTAATAGCAAATAGTACTTTTAGTTGGTGGTCAGCTTATTTAAATAGAAATAAAAATAAAATTGTTTGTATGCCAGATAAATGGTTAACAGATAGTTATGATATATCTGGGTTAATATGTAATTTTTATACTATTAAAGACAATAGTAATAATAATTAATAAATGTCTAAATGTTTATATATTTTTATTACTCACAAATTAAACATAAATAATTGTTACACCAGAATTACTGAAATGATGAAACAGTGGAAATTAAATGATGATTATATTATAGTTAGAGGGGGAGCTTCTAAAATACATTATAATAGCGCAACCCGTATATTAGATATAGACTGTAATGATAAATATGAAGGGCTTCCCGAAAAAGTATTTAAAGCTTACAAGTTTGTAATAAATAATTCAGAATTCAATCATTATAGCCATTTTGTAAAATTGGATGATGATATAAAGATTGTTAAAATCTTGGACCAGTATATATTAGATCAAATTGAATATGCGGGTAAAGTAAACCCACATCCGGGAAATAGAAATTGGCATATTGGTAGATGTTCTAATGATTGCAAATTTAATAATATGCCTTATGCAGGAATATATGTACCTTGGTGTGAAGGAGGTGTTGGGTATATATTATCCAGAAATGCTATCAATAGGTTACCAGATAATATTAATTATAGAGATCATATATACGAGGATGTTATGATAGCTATTTTTTTAAAAGAAAATAACATATCTCCGCAAAATTTTAATATAACACAATTTGTATTTAGTCCTGATCATACATTTTAGAATATATAATTATAGTACTATATAATATATAACAATTTACTTATATGAAAGTAAATATAACCCCTATTGTATTACTAATAATATTGGACATTTTTAAATTGAATACTTTATGGAATGAAAGATTTACAAGAAGAATATTGCACCATATAAATTCATCTCATGATATGAATAAGAAACCAGAAATATATATAATTAAGAATTTAATTAGCAACAACAATATAAGAATCATTAACTCTTTTCCGTTTAAAGATCGCGATAGTCTTTCTACAAAATCCTATTATATGTCAAGACTATTTTCGGGTCAATATTCTAAAAGATCTGCGTTATATTATAATGATTTTAATAAAATAACTCAATTAAAGCTTGATTATATTGGTAATCAGATTAAATATATTTTAGAATCTAAAATAAAAAAAAAATTGACTTTAGGTAGAAGTGACTTCAGAGCAATAATATTAAGATATGAAGGTAAAAATGCGAGCTTTAATTGGCATTATGATACAGAACCAAGTAATTGTTATAGAGTTCTTGCTTTAATTAAAAGGCGAGGAACTATACCGCCTTTTATGTATTATGATAAAAATAAAAATATACAAAAGGTAAATTTAGATTTAGGGGATGCTATATTTTTCAAGGGAACCAAAACTTACCATGCAGTTGATAAATCAAATGATCCTAATACTGTAAGATATTTAGTCGGATTTCAATATTATACAGGAACTTACAAACCTATTAATTCATTGTGTGATAATTTGAGAGGAGCCACCACTTTAAATAGTTTTATTACATTTTTACCAAATATTGTACTAATAAATATTATAGTTTATATAGGATACAAATATAAAATAGATGTTCCATACGTATTACATATAAGCTCGTTATTATTACTATTTTCTTATTTATTTTCAACTAAAATGCCAAAAAATATAGGAACTGGTCAAAAATATACATTATTAACAATTATAAAATTAATACTAATATTAAGCATTATAACTGTTAATTATAAAGTTTCTATACCTTTCGCATCATATATAATTTTTACTGAGACTATTTTCCCAAAGTCAATTGTATATAAATCATTAGAATACAGAGATATTGAATAGTAATAGGTATATTGTAGTATATAAGTATACTACGTTATACTATTATAAATAATTCAACTTATTTATATAATACACATGAATACTGATAAGGATTTTATTAAACTAAATGAATTATTTAATAAAGATACATGGGTGATTGATGATTCATTTCTAAAAGAAGATACTTGTAGAATTTTATATAATTGTTTAAATAATTTAGATCCCTCGTGGTGGTATCATTCGTCTGTTACAAATGAGGGAAAAAAAGAAATTAGATATAGATCAGAAGGATATAAAATGATAGAGAAGAGAAGAGAAGAAGCCCTCCAATTATTTTCTACATCAACAGGATATAGCTATTCATTTGATAGAACTGTAGGAGATCATTATTTAAATTGTTCTTGCGAGATATGTAATTTTGAAAAAAATATAATACAATCACAAAAATTTTTAGATTATATTAAAACTATATCTGGATTTGATGATATAAAATTGGGAACCTTTTTTTTTACTCGTTACAAAGGAGGTGATTTTTTATACCCCCATACAGATTCGCCTAATGGTAAGATAGCAGTTGTTTTACATATAACAAAAAACTGGAAGCCTTGGTATGGTGGAAATTTATTAATATTAGATAAAAATTGGGAAAACATAAGAAAAACATTTACACCAAAGTATAATTCTATGATTATTATGAATATAGAAGGTTCAATTAATCCTCATTTAGTAAGTTTTATACCTGAGGAGGTAAAAGAGTTTAGATACTCAATGGTTTGTTGGTTTAATTAATCAGATGAAGTATTATTTAAGTAGTATTAAGTATATTTTTCTTAATATTGGCATTTAATATTCGATTAAGTTTTCCTATTTGATTTCCAGGAATAATTTCTTTGCCCGATTCCCACAATTGTATAGTTTTAGGCTGTACATTTAATTTAGTTGCCAATGCTTTTTGATTTAGCTTATTATGAAGACGTGCCTTTTGTAGAAATTTAGAGTATGTAGTATTAGGTTTATCTGGTTTAAAATCAGGGTCCTCTAATTTAGATAGTTTTTTTGCTACTTGCACTGCAGATTTTTGAGCAGCAGTTCGCGTGTCTTTTTTTGGTTTAGATAGTACTACAGGGGTCCAGTCTTGATGAGAGAGGTCAGTTTGTGGCATTTATGTATATATAAAAATATATATATTTAAATTAAAATCAAATTTAATATTATATGAAAGAATTACTAATAATATTTTTAATAATAAATGCTATATTTTGGGGAATGTTTTCTCATGATACACATACTAAATTTTGTACAGAAATATTAAATAGAGAATGTCCTGATCATATGACACTTATATGTCTTTCTTTATTATGCTTTATAGTCGCTATATTTATTGCACAGAGAGATTTTTTTCAAAGAATGTTCAAGGTAGGAAAGGAATTAGTTCAATCAGGGGGTAGAGTATTAAAAGCTTCTAGAAAATTACTTCAAAATACAGCTGGTAATTATAAGAATTCTACTGAATTTGCAGAATCATTTGAAGAATTTGTTGATGCAGCATTAGAGTAAGTAATAATAATATAAATGTGTTATATTATTATTGTGATATTTCATTAGGCAACGGAAAATAATCTCAACCACATTAATGAGCAGTCTTTTTGATTTGGCATCCACCTTCTTTATATATCTTATAATCCAAAAGGCCAATTCTAAATATCTATATTATCTTAGAGTAACATTGATACTATAAATATAAATTGGTTAATAAAGATTCTATAAAGAATATCTGTTGTATTCTTTTATTTAAGGGATCACTATAAAAGTAGAACACGCGTTCCCAAAATAGAAATAGATTTAAATCTATCTAATAAAACGCGCTATAAACTATAAATTATAATAACTATTCATTATAAATGGATGATTTTCAAAATGATAATGTAGATCTTCTTAATTTTATAAATAAGAAAACTCAAGAAAAATGCGATAATGAACCTAAAAAAATTTTTTTTCTTTTTACTAAAAGCATTAGACTTTCTTTAATAAGTACATTTGAACAGCAACAACAGATTAGTTATGCTATATCTTGTACTGATTTAATAATTAATATTTTTTGGATTATATATAATTATTCGCATAATGCTAAGCTGACAATGTTCATGTGTGAAAGAGCAGTATTATTATTTAATGAATATATAAATATTTCTAAGAATTATGGAAATGATAATACAAATTTAATAGATGTAAAACAATTTATAATAAATAAAACAATCGGGCCTCTTAAACTACCTTCCAAACTTGTAAATAGTAGTATAAGAAATATTACAGAATTATCTCAAATTTACACAAAATTTATATATAAGATATTCAGTAAAATTGTTAGAGTACATAATCATTATTATACCCCGACTATATTTTTAGAATCAATATCTTGTATTCTAAGTAATATAATATATAAAATATACAATTTGAATATGGTAAGCTATATAGAAAAAGAGTTACTATTATTGTCAGATTATGATATATTAGATTTACCAAGAGAGGTTAATTTACTTAAGATAAAATTAGAACTGTTATTAAACTGTACTGAATTCATAGATAATCCTTTATTGTCTCAAAAAATCGCAAATAGAATAATAACTGAAGAGATTGATGTTATCGATGACCTTCACGATATAAATGAGTTTTTTGATTGTGAAAATAAAATACAAGATAGAGACTTTTTTAAAGAATTAATCATAAAATTGAAAGAATATACTCATAAAAAAACAGTTAAACATTAGCACATATTAATATTAATATATGGGAAATAAATTATTAAAAAATAATACAGTTCAAGAGGAGTCACCCGATGAAATATATATACTTCTACACATTAATAATCCAAATGGAATAGTCACAAAACGATTAACACCTACATCTTCACAAAATTCAAATGCTGGTAATTTTAGATATTATAATGTATCAAAATATTTGTACGAAATGATAAATGAGGACTATTCATATACATTAATGATATATAAAGGACAGTCACAAACAGATAAACGTGTATTTATAGATTCAAGATATAGACAAGATAAAGAACGATATATAACAAGCGAAAATGTAATATTAAAAAAAAGATATTATGATATTGTTCCTTGCCATGAACAACAGATTATTTTACGCCATAATGATAATATGAATCTTACTCAAATTATTATAAAAGGTAATATGTTTGGAAGATCTTAAAATAAATTATATTATTCATTTTTTTTTTGTATAATATGTTGATTATATTTAAAATCACCATAGACCCCCTTTATTTGCCCAATTGTCCAATATATTCCCATAAAATAAAACATATATAAGATACAATTTATAAAGGGTCCGTATAAATAAAAAGCATCAACTATATAATTTGAAAAAACCCAAATTCTGAAATAAGAGAACCATATAATCTGATAAATTTTATAGGTAGTAATATTAGTTAATTCTAATGTTTTTAAGCGGTGATATATATAATACGTAGGTAAGTTAGAAACTTCCGCCAATGTGAAACAGTGTAAGATTAATGGATATGTAGTATATTCTAACAGATTATATATATGATCTAATATAATTAAAGATCCGATATGGTGTATAATCCAAATATAGTTAGGTTTATCAAACTTTATAAATGAATAATACCCATCCCATACAAAGTAGCTTGCTGAAAACAAAATACAAGTATATAATAAATTTGTTTCTTTTGTAAGTATATATATAGCATTAATAGAGACAAATCCAACTGAATGTATTACACTTAAAAAATTATTTATAATTTTAGGATTTGTATAAATAGTGTTAAAGGAAACAATCTTATTAAGAATAGGCCATAATATAAAGGGAAACCAAAGCATAATAATAGATATAGTTAACAGGACTTTAAATATATGTAAAATATATATATTTAAAAAAGTTTAAAAATATATAATTAGTTGTCTATATTAATGAATGTGTCAAAGTTAAATGATCAATACTATTATTATAAAGAACCCATTGGATATGGATCATTTTCGATTATTTATAAGGGTTACTCAATACATTCTTCTAAACCACTTGCTATAAAACGTATCACTAAAATAATTGACATGAAATATTTTCATAATGAGGTAGATTTGATGAAACAGTTAGAGCATCCAAACATATTGAAATTATATGATGTTGTAAAAACAAATGGCAATATTTATTTAATATTAGAATATTGCAATGGAGGCGATTTATCAACATATATAAAATCTTCTAATAGAGCCAATAAAGATATCATTTATTTTAAACAAATCATTATAGGATTAGAATACTTATATTCTCATAAAATACTTCATAGAGATATGAAGCCACATAATATATTGATTCATGAGGGAAATATTAAGATATCAGATTTTGGATTTGCAAAGGCATTTGAAAAAAATGAATTAATAACAACTTTTTGCGGGTCCCCTTTATATATGGCCCCTGAAATTATAAAAACAAAAGAGTATGATTTGAAATCAGATATATGGTCATTAGGAGTAATTTTATATGAATTAATTTCTAAAACACACCCCTATTATGCAGATTCTAAGGAATTGTTATGGAATAGAGTAAGAAACGGAATAGAAATAGACTATAGTATTATAGAATATTCTAACATCACTCCATTAATTAAAAGAATGTTAGTAGAGGATCCCCATACCAGAATTAATTGGGACGAATTATTTATGTTATTTCACCATACAGTATTTCAAGAGGATCCTGAAGATGTAGAAGAAGAAACAGAAATGATATTTAATATGGAGTATGGAGATCATAATAAATGTGAAACAAATTCAGTTATTATTCCTAAAAAAAGTTCTATTGAACAAATAGCATTAAGTGTTAATCTTCAGAACTTTGATAATAGTTTAATATTAGAAAACGAAGATTACCGAATCATATCAAGGTCTGCTCCTCATATGAGAAGATCTTATTTAGAAAGTTATATAAAAGATAAATCATTAAAAGATAGTAGTGCAATACCAATATTAGGAAATGAACCGCAACAACAGACAAATTTGGTACATTCAATAATGTATAAGTCTCTTAAAACTGTAAAAAACATGTTCGGTTACTATTAATTAAAGATATTATTATTATAATAACAATGTCAATAACTACATTTAATATATCTAAAGAAGTATATTTTAATAGTATATCATCGGGTTTTAAAGATAATATAGAATTGTTAAATGCAGTAAAACAAGATTATAATCGTATCGATATTTACATTAACGAAAAAAAAATAGAAAAATATCATATTTTTCTAGAATTTATTGTAACAAATTTTCCAGATTGTTTAGAAAAAATTTTATTAATTAGTAATCAAAATGCACATTTTTATTATTACAATAAGATTTTTAATATATTATCTAAAAAAGATTTACATTTAGTTAATTCAGTTCCTCCCGAACCAAAAGATAAATATTTAAAAACTTATTTTGTATTAAATAATTTAATTAAACAGGCAACACTAATTAATAAATATAATATTGTAACTGTTGATATAGATGGTAAAAAAATTCATAAAACAATATTAGTAACAACCGTAATAGATCTTGTTATTGTTGACCCAATATTAATTAAAATAGAATATATAAAATAATAGTTTATTATATAATGAAATCTGTTTTACAACAACAGAAGGATATATTAAAAAAAAAAAAAGCAAGATATGAAGAAATATCAAATGAGTACATAAAAAAAATAGATTTGCTTAAATCAGAATATAAGAAAAAAATAGATTATGCTAAAAAATACTTTGATGATGACTTAAATAGGCTTAATAAAATAACACCGGCATTACAAAGGAGTGTTAGATCTCCTAATATATTAAACAGAAACAGAAGGAGTGATCTGGATGATGTATTACATTCAGTACCAAGAGTAACAGAAATAGTACACACAACAAGTTCAAGAGGACGAGGAAGAGGAAGAGGAAGAGGAAGAGGAAGAGGAAGAGGAAGAGGAAGAGGAATAGAAAGTATAGGATCAATCGCAAGGGCAAAAGCAAGCGCAAGAGCAAGCGCAAGAGCAAGCGCAAGAGCAAGAGCAAGCGCAAGAGCAAGAGAAAGAGAAAGAGCAAGAGCAAGAGAAAGAGAAAGAGAAAGTGCAAGAGCAAGAGAAAGAGAAAGAGAAAGTGCAAGTCTAACTGCAAGAGCAAGAGCAAGAGCAAGAGAAAGAGAAAGAGCAAGAGAAAGAGCAAGAGCATGAGCAAGAGAAATATCAAGAAAATAGCTTAAGTGAGGAGGAACCTAAATAAGGCTCGCGCTGACGGCACATCCATGCGGACTCACAAACAGGAACAGGACGCTGTGGCCAGGCTTAGGAACAATTAAATTAATGATACACCAACAAATAATTACTAATAATAATAGTAACAAACATCTAAGTATTCTTTATAATAAAAATATGTACTTTTATTATAAATGGTTAGTTCAACATTAATTCAAATTTTTACATCAGGACCTATGGAAAAAGTGATGTATGGGAATCCTCAAATAACTTATTTCAAATCGGTATATAAAAGACCTACCAATTTTGCTTCACAATATTCAGTTAAAACTCCTTTTACAAAACCAGATTGGGGAGATACCGTAACAGTACCTATTCCAAGAGAAGCAGATTTATTAGGGGGAGTTTATGTTAGAATTAAACTGTCTGACTTAATGAGGCGACATAAATATATTTATAATTATAGATATAGGCTTCCTGTAAATGTAGAAACAGGAGATGATAATATTTTGGCAGGTGTATCTATTCCAGATGTATTAAATAAACAACAGGCTCAAAATTTAGCAGGAGATTTATGGGACGAGTCTCGTTTCGATGAACTGGCAGATATAGATTCAGGTACTATAACAAGGGAGAATTTTGAAGAATCTCTTAGAAGTGTATCTCTTGAAAGAGCTCGTATAAAAGCAGCATCAGATCAAATACAAACTATAATAGATGAAAAATTTAGTTCTGAAAATTTATCTGAAAATGAATATACACTTGATCCTCAATTTTCGAGTTTTTGCAATGGTTTAGGTTCTGTAATAATAGATTATATAAGTATATCTGTAGGAAATAAAGAGTTAGAGAGACTTAAAGGAGAATGGATTTGGCTAAATAGTGAAATATCGTATGAAGGTAATTCTAAAATAATGTTTAATAGATCAATCTATCATGAACAAGATTATGAATTAGCTGAATCAAATGTATCCAATATTGATCTTATTATCCCGATTCCATTTTTTTTTACAAAAGATACAGGATCTTATTTACCAATTATGGCAATGAGTAATGAAAAAATAGAGATTACTATTAAGTTGAATGACTTTACAAATTGTATAACTCATAAAATACAAACAAATCAAGACATTTATCAGGCATCTGGATTATATGGGTTTTTTAGATACGATGCAGTAGATGATACAGATGGGTCGCCTATATCAAATGATAACATGCAAGCATTAGGAGAAATACCATTTGGACAGTCTTATAAAGAAGATTTAGTTAGTTCAATTGATGTATTTGAAATTATTTATAATTATTATCACGTTGGTCCAGAAGAGCAGACATTTTTTTTAACAAAAAAACATCATTATATAGTACCTCTTGTAAAAGAGCTTCCGAGCGTATCATTTCAATACAATTCTGTAAATAAGACTCAAGAAATATCGTTAGAAATGAGAAACCCAGTTAAATATATTCTATTTGTTCTTCAACGTAAAGATAATTTTGATAATCATGATTATTTAAATATGACATTTGAAAATATTTTAAAAGATTCAGAGACATTTAAAATAAAATCACCAGATATTAATAATCATATAGTAGATAGATTTAATTTATCGGTTGATACAATTGATTTATTAGACAAAATACCTGCTAAAATACTTACAAATATAGAGTTACTAACTAAATTTAAAAATAACTCTTCCACTATATTTTATCCATATTCTTTTGCTATGTATCCAAATGAAACACAACCAAGTGGTACATTAAATTTTAATTCTTTTACAAACCAATTTATTAAATTAGATTTAGTTGATCCCAATTTATTAGAAAACCAACCTTTATTATTTCGAGGATACTATGCCTCATATAATATATTAACTATTCATGAAGGTCTCGCTGGATATAGATATGTCTAAATAGGATTATGTTATAAATATACTAAACAGTTCATATAATAATAGCTATATATTAACTTTTTAGGAAGAACACTATAAGATTATTAAAATTAATTTATAATAATATTATATATGGCGAATAGTAATATATCTATAGGTAATGGAGAATTTAATAAATTAGACGTCAGCCAAATATCTGTAAAAAAAGATGCACGTAATATTACAAGTGGTATTATTGATACTGATAAGTTGAATGCAGAAGAGGAGATTCAAACAGATACTTTATACTGCAAATCATTAGTTGTAACCGATAATTTATATATACCTGTTGCAAATATGCCCGGTATAACAAAAAAAACAGTAACAATCAATAGGGTTGGTAATAATAAAAGAATTCAAGTTAATTCAACTATGGGAAATATATCATACGATGGTATGCTAAAAGATTTACAATCAACTACAAATACAGGTTCTAAAAGATCGGTTACTGATACTAATACAAGTGTTACTAATAATGCACGGTTTAAAGATAATATAATTTTAAGAGGATGGAGTCCTGATACGAACGAAGATACCTCATTATATCAGAATAATGGTAAAAATATTGATCTTGATGAACATGTATATTATCAAGGATGCGGATATGCAATAGGTTTTAATAATCCAGAATATCATTCAACAAATGTTTTTCAACCTATAGCATTTATGTCAAGAATTGATTACTTTGTGGTAACTATAGATAGTTTTTCAAATATAGACAGTTTTCCTGTAAATTTTTTGAATATATCATTATATAATAGTATTGGTACTGATTTACGAATGAATGTTATTAGAAAAGATAGTAAATATAAATTAGATGTTGTAGTAAATTCGAATAAAGAGGTTAAATGGTTTATAGTTTTAAATTTAAAAAAAATATATATAACCTCTGCTATAGACTATATTAGTAATGATAATCTAAAATATTCAACAAGTGATAATTTAATTGATTGGCAACCCGTAATTGCATCCTCTACATCAGCAGATATATGTTTTAAATTTATAGAAGATTTACAATTTGTACACATATCGCCTTTTTCTAATAAAGTAAAAGACGAGACAAATGTGTATGATAATTCTGTAATAAACGACTCATTGATATTTAGACCTAAAAATATTGCCTACAAAATTGAAGGAGATGAATCTACATTGAGCGAAGTCATAAATGATACCGTATTTATTGATAGACAATCTTCATCATTCCATTACAATGTTTATGGCTATCAGGCAAATTTATTGATACAGCCAACTTTAGATAATACAAAAAAAATGACTACATCGTATTCACACGCGTTATATAGTACAAATGAAGATAGAACAAATTATACAACAATTTTTGAAAACGAATTTGGTAATTCTTTTACTAAAGAATTAAATAAGAATACTGACTATTTTTCAACATCCTATTTGAAAAATGGCGACTCATCAGAATATTATTATGCAGAAGATGGTACTACAAGAATAACAAATAATATGATTAATTATGTTTTTCAATTAAAAGATAAAGAGGTAAAATATCAACCAGTATTGGCAATAATATACTATAGATTTTTTTGTGCCAAAGCATATACAGATAAATCTCAGTCAATTGCTCATAGAAATAATATTTTTGAATTAGAAAACATACAAGATATAACAGAAGATGTATCGATTACATTGCAATTATATAAATATATTGGAATGTTTGTACAAAATGTAGAGAAACAAATATATTTAACACAAAAAGACACAGGTATTAATGATATTAAATACTTTCAACCAGGAACTCATCATTTCATAAAATCATATATTAATATCAGAGATATTTCAAATAAAAAAACAGTATTCTGTACCCATTATTCTTCTATTATTATACCAACATATTCCACAATGCGACAATATTTTACAGAGTTATGTGAAAATGGTATAACAGACTTATCTGTTATTAAATCTAAATTTATAGAAAAATATAAAAATACAAATACCGTTATAAATGAGACAGATATGAATTCATATGATGATGATAATGAAGGAGATATATCACATACATCCACTCCTATATATATCAATTCTCCAAATAAACAATATATATCAAATATAACTCCTTCTATACAATCATTGCCGTTTGATATTAAAATAGATACAAGTCCTATATTTGAACAAAATATTGTAAATACGCCATCGGGAACTATTATAACAAATTCTACATCATTAGGAACTGAATACGCTTATAGGACATTTGATGTTAAGTTTCCTATTAATGTGATATGTACTGCAAAAAATACATCAAAATATCAAACATATATAATGATTGAAATTAACAAATTTAAAATAGATACTTATTAAGGAGTATTGAAGGATAAATTAGTATAATATATAGGAGTTGTAATATACTCAGTTATAATAATAGTATTTTTATATTATTATATAGTATAAAAATGCCGACCGAGTGGAAAACAAAAAATCTTAAAGTCAAAGACTTATTACAGGTTGATGGTAATCTCAGTGTCAGTGGAACAACAACATCCGCTGGCCCTTTAAATGTTTCTGGTGCTGTTACAGTAAATAATACATTGAGTGTTCAAAATAAAGTAGTATTAGAAGATTCATTAAGTGTTGCAGGAACAACTACACTAACTAATGATTTAGAATTAGCGGGCGTATTACGCTTAGAAGGTAATTTAAGTGTTAGTGGTGCAACGTATTTAGGTGCTACTGAACAACAGGTAACTATAAAAGATGATTTATTTATTCAGGATAATTTAAGTATTACTGGAATTGCATCTGTAGGAGAAGACTTACTTGTTGCTGGAGAGACAATGTTAAATGGAGGAGTAACTATTAAAAATTCTTTAAGCATTTCAGGAGGTGTATACATACCTAATAATGGATTAAATCTGAGAGATTTAGATAATAGTAATGTAGTATCTATTCAAATTGGTTCTGATTTAACGCAAGACCGTATTTTAACTTTAAAAACGGGAGATCATAACCGAGAATTTAATCTTGGAGGTAATTTAACAACTTTGAATAATGATATAACTCTTAATGCTGTTTCTGAAGGAAGATCTATTAATTTATCTGGTGATATAACTACAGAAGGTAATTTCTCAACAACAGGAAATGATATCACTATTCAAGCGGGAGGAAATCCCCGTAATATAATATTAAATGGAGACATTAATATTGCTGGTAATTTAACAACTATAGGTGAAAACATCACTATTAATACAGGTGTTAGCTCTAAAACAATTAGTTTAGGGGGAAATATTGAAACTATAGGTAATTTCAATACCATTTCATCAGACAACAGTGGAGCCGGTTTAAATATAGATATATTAGGAGGGACTCGTCAAATAACTTTAAACGAAAATCTTACAATAGGCGATGGAAGTCCTATAAAACTGATGGCACAAGGAGAAGAACGAACTATTTCTTTGGAGAGTAATCTATATATAAAATCCAACAATGTAACTATCGATGCAGCTGGTAATACAGGACGTACTTTGACTCTTCAATCAGATTCTATTATTGATCAAAATCTTGCTTCAACGTCTTCCCCGTCCTTTAGTGGTTTAACTATGACAGGGCCATTAGTATATTCTGGAGGAATGACAACAGTATTGCCTGATTTTATGGAATCGGCTGGATCATTTAGTTGTAATAATAATAATAATTTACTTAGTTTTAACACAACTAATCTGAAAGAGAAATTAGTCTCCAATGCCATGCTTGATATCAGAACAGTAACAAAAAATTTACCAGATGATAGTACTGATGGAGTGGGTCATAATATATATGCTGCACATATTCATCCATCAAGTATAACTACTGATGGTTCTAATTCTGCTATAATTGCAAGTTTAGCTGTTGAAGAACCTAATATAATAGAACAATCAGGGGCAACTGTAGGAATAGGGGCCTCTGTCTATATTAAAAGTTCATCTACTGAAGCAGAGGAGAATTATGGTATATATGTTGGTTCAGGTGTATCAGAGAGTAAATTTGAAAATAAGGTAAATGTAGGTTCTATTATAGTAAATGGAACAGAGTTAACCAGTAATATTAATCAATTAAATATATTAGGAGGATCTAGTATATCATCTGGGCAATTTAATATATTATCTAATGCAACGACTGAAAATCCTATTAATTTGAATTATTTAGTTGGTATGGGTACAACTTCTAATACAGATACTATTCAGACCCAATTAGATGGAAAATTAACAGAAGCAATTGCAGATACTATTTATCTTAAAAAAAGTGGTACATCTGGTACTTTTGCAAGCGGTACTACAGTAGGAAATATTACAATAAGTAATGGTGAAATAACAGATTCACAGGGTACAATAGGATTTGGTACAAATCATATTAATAATATTGATTCTATTGAAGCATTATCTATGAAACTAGACTCAAGCTTAAGTGTTTCAGGAACATCGGTTTTAAGTGGTAATCTAAGTGTTGTAGGAACTGCTCAGTTTGATAACGATACTATATTTGGCAACCCTGTTACTATTAATGATACCCTTTCTATAAGTAAAACTACATCTATATCTGCTAATTTAGAAGTTAATTCTATAGGATTAGGTCCTCAATCTTCTAATCAGCATTATTTATCTGTTTATCCTCTTGCGACAGGTCCAAAAGTAAGTCTATATGACAGCGGGGACAATAATAATATTGCAGGATTTGGTGTAACTGCAAGCCAACTTAATTACCATGTTAAAAATAATAGTAATAGCCACGTTTTTTACGCAGGAGGCAATAATGGGTATTTAGAAGGCGTATCTGTTGAACTATTTAGGATTGATGGCGATGGTAAAGTAGGTATAGATAGAAATACACCGCAATATAAATTAGATGTAAATGGGTCTTTTTATTCTGATTCAATAGTAACTTCTGGAAACGCAGAAATTCAGGGGGAATTATCTCTTGCAAAATCAATTACTTTAATTGAAGATTTATCAATTGGTGGTAAATTAATAACTGATACAATACATCCTACAGGAAGTTCAATCGATTTTGGTATAGCAAATATAAATACAAGTGGAACACTTGGTGCTTCTAGTACTACAATAGGAGGCGACTTAAGTGTATCGGGTAAATCTAAATTAAAACAGGCTGTCTCTATTAATGGTAATATTACATTAGATGTAGATACTTACGAATATTCTCCAGGTGTAAATGGAATTTTATTTAATAGTGTAAGTAATAAAATTTATATAGACAACGCTACATTAGCAAATACTTCTGTTGAAAATACAGTATTATATTCATTTGATAAAGCAAGATTAGCAGCCGATAGAAGTAATGTTACAAGTACTAATGCTACAACTGTATATATATCTGGGGCTCCTATAGCAGATAATAACATGACTATTACAAACCAAAGATCACTGTGGGTAAAAGAGGGGGTCTCTCGTTTTGGAGGAACTGTAGAACTAGATAGTTTTTTAAATGTTAATAATGATATTAAATCAGAGGCGAAAGGTATTTTTGTTTCTACTGTAACTGCTGCAAGTGGATCTCAATTTGGAAATTTAACAATTGCAAATGGATCAATTACAGATTCGTCAGGAGATATCAGCTTTAATAATAATAATTTATCAACAACTGGTACATTATCCTCCGGTAATATAGATGTAAATGGAACATTATCAGTTTCAGGTACTTCACATAGCGCGAGTGGTACAACAATTGGAAACGTAACTATTACTAATAATTTAATAACTAACGACAGTGGTGCTATCAGTTTTGGTAATAATACAGTTTCGACATCGGGTACAGTTTCTGCAGCATCGGGGTCAACTATAGGAAATTTAACAATTGCAAATGGATCAATTACAGATAGTGGAGGTGAAATTTCCTTTGGTACTAACAATATATCGTCTGCAAATATTACATCAAGTGGTACCGGAGTTTTCTCGTCTACTATAACTGCTTCAAGCGGGTCTAAATTAGGAGATATAACTATTTCAAATGGTTCTATTACTTCTGATAGTGGAACAATTAATTTTATCGACGAAAATATTGTTACTGCGGGAACATTAAATAGTCGTGACCTAACTGTTAATGGAAATATTACAATAAATGATGTTGAAAATGTGGAAACCGCTACTAATATAAATACCACCACCGTGAATATAGCTGCTTCATTAGTAAAATTATCATCAAATTCGATAACTGATGCAGTTAAGGATTCAGGAATTATTATAGAAAGAGGAGTTGACCAAAATGTAGGATGGATATGGGATGAAAGTATTAATTCTTTTGCATTAATATATACAAATGATACTGCTGCTAATTTAACAGATAATGTTGAATATACTTTCTTTGCACCATTAAAGGCAGGGGTTATTAACGTGGCAAGTGGATCGACTATTGGAGATATTACTCTATCTGATGGATTTATTACTTCAGAAAGTGGAAGTATTAATTTTGGTAATGAAAATTTAATTACGGAAGGAAATATAACTGCTTCTGGATCTGGAAATTTTGCATCAACTATAAATGCTGCTTCTGGATCAACTATTGGTACGCTAACTTTATCTAATGGATTAATTACAGATAGTAGTGGAGAAATTAGTTTTGGAAATGAAAACATATCCACATCAGGGAATCTTGTAGTATCTGGGACTGGATCTTTTACATCTACTATTAGTGCAGCAAGTGGTTCGACTATTGGAGATATTACTATTTCAGACGGCTCAATAATATCATCTGGTGATACAATCAACTTTGGTTCTGAAAAATTAACAACTGCGGGATTAGTATCTGCAGGTTCGGCTGAAATAACAAATAAATTATCTGTAGGAGATACTATTAACGGGGCAAGTGGATCTAATTTTGGAGATATAACTATTGCAGATGGATCTATAACATCAAGTGGCAGTGATTTAAATTTTGGGACTAATAATCTTATCACATCAGGTACATTAGAAAGTGGAGATTTAACAGTTAATGGGGATTTATTAGTTACGGGAACAACTACTACAATAAATACAACTAATATGACAATATCAGATCCTATATTAGTTCTTTCACAAGGTGTTACGGGTCCTGCTATTACAGATACTGGTATATTAATTGATAGAGGAGCCGATAATAATGCTGGTATAATATGGAATGAACAAACGGATATATTTACATTTGTTTTAACTGAAGACAGCGGAGATTCAGGAGGCTATGTTAACCCAGAATCATTTGCACCTGTTAAAATGGGTAATTTAACAGCAGGTGATATAACATCTGGTTCAAATAATATTTCAGGATCAGCATCTATTTCAGAAAATCTTACTGTAGATGGTTCTTTTACTGTAGGAGGAACTGTAGTTACGGGAGAAAGTCTGGCTGCTTTAGACAATTTAAGTTTAGGTCAATCTGCTAATGGTAAAGTTATTACCCAGAGCAATTCGGGAGTTACCATAATAGGAAGTCAAGATGGAGGGGAGATATTTAATATATTTTCTCATGATGGAACCAGTTCGGGCTTAAAATTAAATGATATATTAGTAACTGCAAGTGCAAATGAAATAAATTTACTAGATGGGGCTATACCAGGAACTTCTGTCGCTGGCAAATCTATTATAGCTGACGAATCTTTAGACATTAAAGGATTACATAATGTTACATTAGATAAGCTAATTACATCTTCTATTAAGTTTGACACTGAGAATACTACTTTTGATTCCACTCAAAATGGTATTATAATACAGACTGCACAAGGAAATACATATACTGATAATGTCGCATTATCAGGGACTACTATTGATAATATTGGGTTGTATTCATTTAAGAGTGCTACAATAGCAGCAGAACAAACAAATATTAAAAATACTACTGCAAGTACATTTTATATATCAGGAGAACCTGTAACAGGTAATAATATGACGATCTTTAATAAATACGCTCTATTAGTCGATAATGGCTCCACTAAATTGGATGGTTCTTTAGATGTTACAAACACGGCAAAGTTTAATTCAAATATTGAGTTATCAGGTGATTTTATAATTGGAAACACTGTAATGACTGAAACAAAGATGAATGTTATTGAAGGAATTACTTTAGGACAATCATTAAATGGGAAAGTGTTAACACAAAATAATGAAGGGGTTATTACTATAGGAAATACAAATGGAGGCGAATCGCTAATAATTGCATCTCACGACGAGGGTAGTAGCGGATTACAATTGGGAGATACTCTTGTAACATCATCTGCCAGTGAATTGAATTTATTAGATGGTTCAATTGAAGGAACTGTTACTAATAATAATGCAGTAGTAGTAGACGGCAATAAAGATATTACAGGATTTAGAAATATAACACAATCAGGCCAATTATTAGCACAAAATGTTATAACAACAGATTCTATTATAGCAGGAACCTCTATTAATATTGGTAATTCATCTATTGATGAGTTTGATTTAGAAAAATTAGATGAAATTACAAATGGTATTGTAAGTGCTAATAAAGCTGTTATTGTTGATACAGATAAAAACATATCTGGGCTAAATGATATTACTTTGACGGGAACAATATCTAATGGAACAGCTACATTACAAAATGGAATATTAGATAAACTGTCTAGTATTAATATAGAAACACTATCACCGTCATTGACCATAAAATCAACTAATGAATCTCAAGGTACCCCATTATTTACAATGATTAGTGATAATGCAGATGAAAAAGGTGATGGGTTTCAGATAAAGACAGTAGATGGAGTTACATCTTTTTCAACAGATCATAATATAATTGGAACTTTTGATCAAACAATAATGAAAATGCATGGTGGCGATTCAGTTAATAATAGACGTTTAGAAGTAGTGGGTGATATTATGGCTGAAAGTGCTACACTTCAATATAATAAGAAAATGCAATTTGGTAATAATCTTGATATGAATATTTATCATGATGGTTCTGATGGTTATATTGATAATAGTACAGGTAATTTAAAATTAGGTACAAATACGTCTGGTATAGAAATTGATATAGGACATTCTCTATCAGAAGTGAATATTAATAATAATTTAACTGTATCTGGAAATACTATTATGAACGGAGATCTTACAGTCAATGGAGTTACTACTACTGTTAATTCAGTAACATATAACGTTACTGATAAATTAATTAAGGTTGGCAACGGTAACTTAGGGACATCACACGATTTGGGTTTTGTATTTTCAAGGGGTGATGGAGATGGAAATGAAGATGTACAAAATAGAGCATTTATTTGGGATGAATCTGAAGGAAGATTTGCATTAATACAAGCAAATACAGAGTCTGGAAGTACAGTTGGCAATGTAGCTATAGATGGCTATGCTCCTTTGAAAATAAGCGAATTAGAAACTACAGGAAATATTACATTAGGGGGCGATGTTACTGTAGCAGGATCATTGACATTTGGATCTTCCAGCTTATCAGAAACAACATTGGGTTATTTAGATAATATTGGAACTTTAGGTGTTTCTCAAAATGAAAAAGTTTTAACACAAGATTCTCAAGGGAAGATAACAATAGGAACTTCATCTGGTAATGAAATATTAGATATTGCCTCTCACAATGGAGTAAATGCCGGTCTTAAACTGAATGGTGTATTAATAACAGCTTCTGCGGATGACCTAAATAATTTAGGTTCAATTGCAACAACTTCACAAAATATGAATACGCTTGCATCTGTAACTCCAGGTACAGCAGAACCCGAAAAAGTACTTATACCAGACTCATTGGGTGATATTAGTGGCCAAAGAAATGTATCTATTACAGGATCTATGACAGCAACCTCATATGTAATGAATGGAAAAGCAATAAATGCAAGTGCAGATGATATTAACAAATTAAGCACTATGATATCAACGACATCCGATTTAAATAAGCTTTCAGGTATTACTCCAGGTATTGTACTTTCTGAAAAGACAATTATTACAGATACAGATAAAGATATTTCAGGATTGCGAAATGTAACAATAACTGGTAATTTAAGTGCTGATAGTATTGATATTAATGGCGCAGATATCTCTGGATTAGCAACTGAATTAGGTAAAATATCAGGAACAACTCCAGGAATAGCATCTGCAGACCAAGCTCTTGTAGTAAATAGTACTAAGGATATTGTAGGAATTAACGATATAACCATAGATAATATGCTAACTACTAAATCAATTACATTAGATAATAAATTAATAACAGCAAGTGCAGATGATATAAATACACTATCGGGAGTTACTGCAGGAATAAGTAGTTCTGGGAAAGCTGTAATAACAGATTCTAATAATGACATAGATGGTATTAGAAATGTATCAACAACGGGTATGTTGAGTTCTTCGTCTCTTCAAGTAAATGGTGATACAAATTTACAAAATATAACAGCACTTTCTTCAGATGGAGCAATATTAACTCTACAAAATGACAATGCAGATATTCAAATAAATAATAGTTTGGGTAAAATAGAATTTCAGGCACCTAACGAATTAACAGGCGGAGATTCAAATTTAGTAGCCGCTTCTATACAAGCGTTATCCGAAGGAGATTTTAGTTCAACTAATAATCAAACTTCATTAGTTTTTTCAACAGGTGCAAGTGGAGAAGCAACATCTAAAATGAAAATAGATTCTTTGGGAAATGTAAATATAGAGTCGGGAGATTTGACAGTAACTGGATCACAAACCATTAGTTCAAATTTAACAGTACAAGGCAACCTTAATATTGGATCTACAACATTAGATCAAAATACTTTAGGTATATTAGAGAATATTACATTAGGACAATCTTCTAATAATAAAGCAGTAACTCAAAACAATAGTGGAATTATTACAATAGGAGAGGTAGATGGTGATCAAATAATTAATATTGCTTCTCATGATACAATTGATGCAGGCTTACAATTAAATGGTTCTTTAGTAACTGCTTCTGCAGAAGAGATAAATTATTTAGACGGATCAATACAGGGGACTGTTTCTTCAGGTAAAGCAGTAGTTGTTGATTCTCAAAAAGATATTACTGGATTAAGAAATATAACTATTACAGGCGAATTAAGTGTTGATACTTTAGACATAAAGGGCACTAATATAACCGCCATTGCATCTGATATTAATAAGCTCACAAACACTATTAATGGTACCGTTGGAGCCGATAAAGTAGTTATTTCTGATACAAATAAAGATATAAGCGGATTTAATAATATTACGATGGATGGCAAGCTTACCGCTCAAACTATAAGTATTGCCGGTGAAGATTTAACTGCGAGTATGTCTGATTTAAATAAATTAGATGGAATTACAAATGGCACAGTAACTGCAAACAAGGCCATTATTACAGATATTGGTAATGATATTAGCGGAATAAGAAATATTAGTTCCACTGGGACAATAAGTACAACAAACACTATTTCTTCTAATAGAGTTGAAGGCGGGAATGTAATTCTTACTGATTCTAATATAGGATTGTCTGATAAGTTAGATTTAGTTAGATTAACTTCATCAGATGTTACTATAGATGGTATTCTTAATACAAGTCAGCTAAAATTAGATAATACATTAATTACGGCATCGGCAAATAAAATAAACGTATTAACATCAATGGAATCAACATCTTCTGAATTAAATATGTTAAATACAGCATCGCCGGGTACAGTTGTAAATAACAAGGCTGTAGTATATGATAATAACGGTTCTATTAATACAACCGACCTATCTGCAACTGGTGATTTAGATATAACAGGTACTTCTAAATTAGGCAATATAACTATAAGCGGTGGTAAAATAAGCTCTTCTAATCAAACTATAGATTTAGATAACAACCATCTTATAACTCAAAGCGGAACGGTTACGGCTTCAGAATTAGTTGCAAATACTATTACAACTACGGGAGATGTTATTATAACTGGTAATTTAGAGGTTAGTGGTACTACTACTACAGTAAATACTTCTAATATGGTAATTAAGGATCCTCTTATGTTACTTGCAGCAGGATCGGCTGGAAGTGCAAACATCGATGCAGGATTCATAATTGAAAGAGGATCTGATCAAAATACAGGATTAATATGGGACGAATCAAATGATCAATTTGCAGCAGTATATACAAATGATACTGCGAATACGTATGGTAACATAACTATTAATTCATATGTTCCAATTCGTGCAGGTTCTTTGATACTTGGGAACACTACTATTAATGAAACAGATATAACTAAAATAAGTGGAATAGTTGATGGAACCGTTAGTGCAAATAGAGTAATCATTACTGATATGAATAAGAATGTTGATAAAATTAGAACAACAGAATTATATGTAGGTCCAAGCGGAAGTGAGGTTAAAGTTACTTCTACTCCTGCTGAAATTAACCTACTTGATGGGTCTGAACCAGGGGTTATTAAAAATAATAAAGGTGTTATTTATAGTAGCGCGGGTAATATTAATACTACTACTTTAAATTCAACCGGGATTGTTACCGCTGGTTCAGGATCTCAATTTGGTACAATCACTTTATCTAATGGACAAATAACAGATTCTTCAGGAGAAATATCTTTTGGAAGCAATTCATTAATTACAAACTCTGATATATCGGCAGATTCTATAACATTATCAGGATCACTTTCCGTATCAGGTGTGGTAAAAGGTTCTTCGGGATCAACTTTTGGTAACATTGTATTAGAAAATGGCCAGATTACAACATCTACAACAAATAAAAATATAAGCTTTGGTTCGAGTAATCTAAGTACAACAGGTACTTTACAAGCAAGTGATTCTACTCTTGGAGTTATAAGCAGTAGTAATATAATATCATCTGGTACAGGCAGCTTTGCATCTACAATATCGGCCGCTTCTGGATCTAATATAGGAAATATAAATATAAGTAATAATTTAATTACATCTGCCCAAAATACAATTGGTTTTGGTGCATCCAGTCTTACAACAACAGGTCCTATTACTGGTGGAAACTCAACTTTTGGAACAATATCAAGCGGTAATATTGATGTAACCGGAACTATAGAAGCATCTTCTAATTTAAGTGTGGGTGTATCTGCTCATATTGGTAAAATAAGTATAGAAAATGGCTTAATTAAAGATTCGGATGGAAGTATAAGTTTTGGAAATAATAATATTACGACCACCGGGACACTTTCAGCAGGTAATAGTACATTAGGAACTATTTCAGGAGGAAATTTAAATATTAATGGTACTGCTGAAATATCATCTACACTTGAAGTTGAAGGAGACGCCACTGTATCAAATCTAATATTAGTGAATGGTAATATTTCAAGTAATGGTACATTTATACAATTTGGTTCAGAAGACTTAATAACAACAGGAAATCTTAATGCAGGAAAAACAACTATATCAAGCAGTTTATCAGTAGGTACTTCTGTTTCAGGATCAAGTGGTAAATTTGGCAATATATCTATTGCAAATGGTCTTATTACAGCAACTGGTGGTTCAATAAGTTTTGACAATGAAAATTTAGTAACAACAGGAAGCATTAGTGGTAATAACATTAATATAAGTAATAATTTAATAATGGGAAGTACTATTTTATCTGAAACAGAAATGAGCTATTTAGATGGAATTACAATATTAGGAAATTCACAGAACAGCAAGGTACTTACTCAAAGCGGCGAAGGGGTTGTTAAGATAGGATCTCTAAATGGAAATCAAATCTTAGATATAGCATCACATAATACAGCAACAGTAGGTTTAAAATTAGGCGGCGTGTTAGTAACAGCAGGTGCAAATGAAATTAATTACCTTAAAGGAATGGGTACAACTGGAAATAATAGTACTATCCAGGAACAGTTAGATTCTAAGTTAAGTGCAACAGGAGCAGACGGCGTATATTCTTTAATAGGCGGTTCAGAGTCATTAGTTACTGTTGGCGAACTTAAAACTGGATCTATAGGTACCGGTTTTGGTGAGATTAATATGGGATCAAATATACAAACAACTGGAAATATGCGCGCTGGCAAAATGGATATTGATAAAATATCTATAGATGATAATACTATTGGATATTCTCACGGAGCTTCAGTCAATTCTGATTTAATTACTCTAAATGAACACAGTGTTGTTGTAAATGGTACAATAAATGCATCAACTATTGCAATAGGAGATGTTCCTATTACTACAAGTGTAACTAAGTTAAATAGATTAGCTAATGTAGATACTACATCAGAAGAGTATAATCTATTAAATACTTCATCACCTGGAATAGTTAAAAACGGAAAGGCAGTCATTTATAGCGAGGATGGTGATGTAAAAGGATCTACATTAACTGCTACAGGAATATTAACAGCTGGTTCAGGATCAACTATAGGAACACTAACATTAAGTGATGGTGTTATAACAGATAATTCTGATACAATTAGTTTTTCAGACAATTCGATTGTGACTACGGGAACACTTGATGTTGGTGCAGTTACCGCAGCATCAGTTTCGTCGGGTGATATAGTTGTAAACGGAAATCTAACTGTTACGGGCACAACAACAACTATCAATTCTGCAAATTTATTAATAAACGATCCTTTAATGGTTCTTTCAGCAGGAGCAACAGGAAGTTCTTCAATTGATTCAGGTTTAATAATAGAAAGAGGAGATCTCATGAATGTTGGTATGATTTGGGACAATTCAGCAAATCAATTTTCTTTTGTAAATACTTTTGAAACTGGGACAACTTCCGGAAACATTGTAATAGCAAGTTATGCACCATTACAAGCGGGATCAGTTATATTGGGAAATGAAACAATCGATGAGTCATTGATAAATAATATTAGTAACATTACAAAAGGTATATTATCTGCTAACAAGGCAATTATAACAGACGAAAATTCACATATAGATCAGCTTAAATCTGAAAAATTATACTTAGGTACTTCAGGAAATGAAGTAGAAGTTACCGCTTCTGGGCAAGAATTAAATTTATTAGATGGAGCGGAAGCTGGAACTATTAATAATGGTAAAACTGTCGTATATGGTTCCGAAGGTGAAATTTCAGCATCATCTGTGAGTTCTACTGGCAATATAGTATCAGGAGGATCACTAACTATTAGTGGAAGTGGTATATTCCAATCAAATATTAATGTTTCTACAAATGCTACAATAGGAAATTTATTATTAGAAAATGGTACAATTAAAAGCACAGGAGTTAATAAACAGCTATCATTTGAAGATAATAATTTAGTAACAACAGGATCATTAAATGCAGGAAATAGTACTTTTAGCAATACAGTAGATGTTACAGGAATATTAACTGCTGGTAATAATTCAAAACTTGGATCTATTACATTTGGGAATGGTACTATTTCAGAAACAAATAATGCTATTTCAATGGCGAATATTTCTTTAACAACAGGATCTCTAAATACAGGCAATCTGTCAGCAGGAGCAACTAATATATCATCTACGTTATCAGTAAGCGGAGTATTGTCAGCCCCACCTTTATCAACGATTGCTGATATAACTTTTGGAAATGGATCAATATCTTCTACAAGTGGAGAAATTAATTTTTCAAATGAAAACCTTATAACTACAGGTACATTAGATACGGGGGCAACAAAAATATCAAGCACTCTATCTGTAAATGGAACTATATTAGGTAAAGAGGGCGGTACTTTTGGTGATATTACTATTACGAATGGATCTATCTCATCATCTGGTATGGGTATTAATTTTGATAATGATAATTTAACTACTACAGGTACTATTACTGCTGCACAAGGTTCTAAATTAGGAGATATTACTTTTAATAATGGTGTTATAGTATCCACAACTGGTACTATTAATTTTGACAATGAGCATTTACAGACATCAGGAAATATATCTGGAGAAAACTTTACCGGTACTTCTGTAAATGTAACGGGCGATGCTTTGGTAGAGGGATCATTATCAGCTGGTAACAATTCTACTGTAGGTAACTTTACATTTAACAATAATAAATTAACTTCTTCGGGGGGTATTATAGATTTCGATGATGAAAATATAAAAACAAATGGATCTTTAAGTATCCAATCAACAGGAACCATTAGTAATATTACTTTATCGGACAATGTAATTACAAGTTCAACTGGAGAAATTGGATTAGGTTCCGATGGTTTAACTACGACAGGAACGATTACTGTCAATACACTTGATGGCACTACAATAAATGGTACAAATATAACTGCATCAAATAGTTTAACCGTAGGTACAACAAACGTTAATGGCGATATCTTATCTTCATTAGAAGGAGCTATTCTTGGACAGTCTTCTAACGGAAAAGTAGTTACCCAGAGTACATCTGGTATAATTGTAATTGGAGAGTTAAATGGGTCACAAATAGTTAATATTGCGTCTCATAATGCCAGTACAGCAGGTTTGCAACTTGGCGGTACTCTTATTACTTCAAGTGCAGATGAATTAAATTATTTATCAGGTACAACAGGTGTTATTCAAACACAATTAGATGAGAAGCTAAATTCATCAGATGCATCATCTACATATGCACCAAAAGAAGGCAATTCTAGTATAGTTAATGTTGGGGAATTAGTAACAGGCAGTTTAGGTGAAGGATTTGGTATTATAAATACAAAAAATAATATTACCACTACAGAAAAAATAACGGCAGCTTCCTTAGATGCAGGATCAATTAGAGTATCGGGATCTAATATAGGTTATAATACAGATACTGATTTAGTTACACTAAATGATAATTTAGTTAAAATAAACGGTAATCTTGAAATAACATCTTCGATTACAGTACCATCAATAGTATTAGGAGATACTCCAGTTACATCTAATGCACAAGAATTAAATATATTAGATGGTGCTGAAGTCAATTCTACTGAACTTAATCTTTTAAAAGGATCTTTACCAGGATCAATTGTTAATAATAAATCAGTAATATATGATAATGCTGGTGGTATTAATGCTGCAAGTATTACTACGGGTGGTTTAATTAATGGCGGTGCTGGTTCTAAACTGGGTGATATTAGTTTAGGAACAGGTACTATTTTATCTGATAGTGATTCTATTAGTATTGGAAATAATATATTAACAACTACTAATAAAATTAATGCACTTATGTTAGATACAGGTACCCTTTCTGTAACAGATGGAATCATTACAGACACAAATGGTCAGATATCATTTGGTACTACTAATTTAAGTACAACTGGCACTATTACTACAACAAATAATATTACAGGAGACATACTTTCGGCGAGCCAACTTTCAGTAAGTGGTACAAGTACTATGGCCGGAGATCTAACTATAACAAATGATCTAAATGTTAATAATCTAATATTATCTACAAATTCAATAAAATCTCTAGGAGGAAGTATCAGTTTTGATAATGAAAATTTATCTACAACTGGTACATTAGATAGTGGCTCATTGGATGTTACAGGAACTACTAAAATTTCAACTACATTAAGTGTTGGTACAAGCGCTCAAATAGGTGATATTTCTATAGCGAATGGAAGCATAAGTTCCACCAGTACACAAATTAATTTTGGTGGTACTGATTTAATTACTACAGGTGATTTATCAGTCGGTGGATCAGTTACTATTCCAGGAGAAATGAATATAAGTGGTTTAATAGTTGCACAATCAGGAATTCAAGTAGGAAGCGGAAGTTTAATATTAAATGACGGAAGTATTACAGATACAAGCGGTGCTATAAGTTTTGGTGACGAACACTTATCTACAACAGGTACATTTAGTGCAGGAGCAACTGTATTAAATAGTACATTGTCTGTAGGTGGAGTATTACATTCAGCATCAGGATCTAAATTAGGAAATATTACAATTACTGATAACAATATTAGTTCGGAAGGAGGAAATATAAGTTTTGATAATGTAAATTTATCTACATCAGGTACATTAAATGCAGGTACTACTGTATTAAGTGATACGTTATCAGTGAGCGGTGTGTTACAGGCGGCGTCTGGTTCAAAAATTGGTAATGTTACTATAGAAAATGGATCGATTAAAGATAGCTCGGGCGCCATTGATTTTGGAGATAACAGTATATCTACTACAGGAACTATTACTGGTTCCAGTAACTCTGTATTAGGTAATTTAACCTTTAAAAATGGAATGATTATTTCAGACAGTGGTTCTATAAGTTTTGAAGATGAAAATCTATCTACAACAGGCACTATATCAAGTGGAAATATCAGCTCAAGTGGTACAGGAACATTTACATCTACTATTTCGGCAGCATCAGGATCCACTATAGGCAATTTAACATTATCGAATGGATTAATTACAGATTCGTCTGGTTCAATAAGTCTATCAGATAATTCTATTACTACTACAGGAAATGTATCATCAGGACCACTTAATGTTACGGGAACTGGTGCTTTTAGTTCTACAATATCTGCATCTTCTAATTCAACTATTGGAAATTTAACTTTAAAAGACGGGGAAATTACAGATTCCTCAGGAACTCTTAGTTTTGGAACAAATGATGTAGTTACTACAGGTGATCTAAGCGCTACAAATATTAATGTTTCTGGAGATTTAACTGTTTCAGGAACAACAACAATAATTAATAGTCAAAATATAACAGTAAAAGATCCTTTATTAGTTTTAGCATCAAGTGAAAATAATGCACCAAGTATAGATGCCGGATTAGTTATAGAAAGAGGTACCAGTATGAATGTAGGTATTATTTGGGATGAAACTAACGACCATTTTTCACTTGTAAATACAAATGAGGATGGAAGTACATCAGGTAATATAGATATTGATAGTTACGCATCTATTAAATTAGATTCAGTAGTAATGGGTTCTCAAACAATAACCGAATCTGATATTTCTAAAATAAATGGTATAAGCGAAGGAAATGCTACAAGTTCTAAGGCAGTCGTATTAGATGAAAATTCTCACATAGATAATATTAAAACTACAGCACTATATATTGGAACTTCAGGCGCAGCTACTCAAGTAGTATCTACTGCTAACGAAATAAATTTACTAAATAATTCTTCTTCAGGAACAGTTGTTAATAATAAGGCTGTAGTATATGGGTCTTCCGGTGAAATTAATGCAACTAAATTACAAATAGAAGGCGTTGATATTACCGCATCTCCGGCAGAAATAAATATATTACAGTCGGTAACAGGTGTAACTAAAGATCATATTAACCAGCTGACAGGGTTAAATACAGATAGTACTATACAAGTACAGATTGATTCTAAATTAGATTCAAGTGCGGCAGATTCTAAATATGCTCCCAAAGTAGGAAATTCTGATATAACTAAAGTCGGTATATTAACCGAAGGTTCATTATCATCAGGATTTGGAAATATTGATATTGGTGATAGTACAATTACAACAAATGCTGGTATTAGTGGAGGATCTCTTACTATAGATCAAATCAAAATTAATGGAAGTAATATAGGACACGCAAACGATGAAGATTTAATATCTCTTTCTAATGGAAAAGTAACCATAGGAGGAACTTTAGATGTGAGTAATATTCATTTTAATACAGTACCTATGATAGCAACTGTTGCTGATTTAAATAAAATGGCAACAGTAACAGCTTCAGATACTGAATTAAATATAATGAAGGGCGTGACAGTTACAAAAGATAATATTAATAATTTAGCAAATGTAACGACCTCTATTAAAGATGATATGGCTGATCGCTATACAAAATCAGAAGCAGACAGTGTATTTGCACCTAAGATAGGAAGTGCTAATATTATTAATTTAGGAGCAGTAATAACAGGTTCAATAGGAGGATCATTTGGCACAATATCTACTCAAAATCCAATACAAACAACAGGTAAAATAACATCTAATACTCTTGAATCTGGAGATATACGTGTATCCGGGTCTTCTATTGGTCATAGTTCAGATTCTGATTTAATAACATTATCAAGCGGGAAAGTGATTGTAGCCGGGGATATTCAAACATCGAGTTTAACACTGGGAACAACTTTATTAGATGCCAGTGCCAATGATCTTAATAAGCTTAAAAACTTAACTACAAGTGCTAATGATTTCGAAAGACTGAATGGAGTAACAAGTAATGTTCAGACCCAGTTGGATAATAGAATTACAAAAGCCGAAGCTGATGCGGCTTATTCTGCTACAACAGGTCATTTAAGTATATCTACGGTAGGAACATTGACAGAGGGCTCTATTGCAGGAAGTTTTGGATCAATAGATATAGGTTCTTCTATTACAACAACTTCAGATATAGTTGGTGGATCTATAAAAACAGATAATGTAACAATAAGTGGTTCTAATATAGGACATAATACAGATACTAATTTAATTAGTTTATCAAGTGGGGTAGTATCAATAGATGGTTTATTAGACGTTACTAATATTAAGTTAAATAATTCACAATTAAATTCTACCGCAACAGATTTAAATAAATTATATAATTTAAGTACAACATCTGACGAATTATCTTATGTCCATGGCGTATCAAGTAACATACAAACCCAACTAGACAACCGATATACTAAATCTGAAACAGATGCCAGATATGTGCAAATGGAAGGTCATTTAAGTATATCAACTGTAGGAACTCTTACTGAAGGCAGTATTGGTAATGGATTTGGGTCAATTAATATATCAAATAATATTACAACAAGTTCTAAGATTACATCAAATTCATTAGATACAGGAGATATACGCATATCGGGATCTAATATAGGCCATAGTTCAGATACCGATTTAATATCCTTATCTAATGGAACTATTGAAGTCAATGGGACACTTAAAACAACGACTCTGCAGTTAGGAGATAGTACAGTATTAGCAAATGCGTCTGAATTAAATATAATGAAAGGAGTAACAGTAGATAAGGACGCGATTAATCATTTGTCAGGCATAACCTATAATATTAATAATAAATTAGGAACAAAGTTAGATATAAATGACGCCGACTCTAAATATGCTTCTACAACAGGACATTTAAGTATTGCAACTGTTGGTACATTAACTTCAGGTAAAATTGACACTGGTTTTGGAACTATAAAAACCGAAAATACAATCACAACTACTTCAAAAATAACTTCGGGGACACTTGATGCAGGAAATATACGTATATCAGGATCTATAATTGGTCATAGTCTGGATGATGATTTAATGACATTATCATCTGGTAAATTAACTGTATCAGGAGACATTCAGGCTAATACTTTAACATTGGGAACCGTTCCCACGTTAGTATCTGCATCTGCAGATGATATTAATAAATTAGCTGGATTAAATACTACAGCTATAGAGTTAGAACGTTTAAGTGGAATAACCGATAATGTACAGTCTCAATTAGATACTAAATTAAATACAACTGACGCATCTTCAATATATGCATCTAAGGAAGGTAGTTCTAATATTGTAAATGTGGGTGATTTAGTAGAAGGTTCCATTGGAGGAAATTTCAAAGATATTAATATTGGTAGTCATAAAGTTACTGCTGGTAATCTTGAAGTTGATTTTGTAAATATTAATGGCGCAAGTATAGGTCACGAAGATAACCTCAATTTAATAACTTTAGCCGCAAACTCTGTAACTATTAATAAGGATACTAATATTTCAGGAAAAGTCACCGCATTATCCCTATCCTTGAATGGAACTGATATAGAAGCTACACCAGACGATATTAACAAATTAAAAGATATTAACGCAAGTGCGTCAGAAATAAATATATTAGATGGAGTTATAGGTGTAACAAATGCAAATATTAGTCACTTATCCGGACTTAGTTCTAATGTAAATACTTTTATGGGAACAGTTTATACTAAGGCGGAGGCAGATGCAAGATATGCTGCGCAAGATTCTAATAATGGAATAATTACAGTAGGTGCTTTAGGAACTGGATCAATCGTATCGACTTTTGGAAATATTGATATAGGTGATAGTGATCTTAGTGCAGGCCAGTTAGAGATTGATAATGTGATTATTGATGGTTCTCGTATAGGGCACACCGATGATACAGATCTTATTACACTTGCTTCGGGAGGAGTTACTGTAGCGGGGAAATTAACTACTTCAAGTCTCAAATTAGGAACAGTTGATATAACTGCAAGTGGTGATGACATTAATAAATTAACTACAGTTACATCTTCTGCTGCAGAACTAAATATTCTTAAGGATGTGACAGCTAATAAAGATGAAATTAACTTACTAGATACGGCT
>MDTG01243961.1_pt1 | contig 49902 bp, 37 predicted proteins | sample 811421 | NCBI WGS metagenome assembly MDTG01 (sample SAMN05326645, study PRJNA326480) | marine metagenome | isolation source: seawater | place: Pacific Ocean: South East | collected 2011 | reverse complement strand
CCGCTTGGGTCCGGAGACGTGGGTGAGTGGCTGAAACCAGTTCCCTGCTAAGGAACCATACCTCTATCGGGGTATCGAGGGTTCGAATCCCTCCGTCTCCGCCACCGCCTTCCGCTGTGATGAGTGCTTTGCTTTGGCCATGCGCACCGGGACAGTGCGCGCCCGGTTGCAGAAATCTGGCCGCACTGCGGCAAATCGTCTGATTTCCACCGTTCGAGAGCGCGCTCGCGATTGACGGTCACGCCGCATTGCAGCACATGGGAGTGGCCTGTCGATTCGGATCTGTGAAATCGGCTGGGTGCGCGGGAGACATCCCCGGCTTGACCGGGGAGGCCGAAGGAGCAACCGCCTCGGAAACTCTCAGGCAGAACGGACCGCGCATCTGGTTCAGGCACTCTGGAAAGCGTCACGGAGCAATCCGGGACCACCGAAGGGGTAAGTGCCGCGCCCGCAAGGGAACCGGCATCAAGTCTCTCAGGTTCCAAAGACAGAGGGGGCATGGTGAAAGGGCCTGGATTCCGGGCGCTGCCACGCTGCGCCAGGATCCTGTCTATGACCGATAACGAAGAGTTCGAAGATCAGCCACCCGAAAAGCTGCCGCTGGATAGCTGGCGTCGCAGCCACGGCGCGCGCATGGTGCCATTCGCAGGCTACCAGATGCCGATCCAGTATAGCGGCATTGTGGCGGAGCACGACTGGACTCGCAATCATGCCAGCCTGTTCGATGTCAGCCACATGGGCCAGCTTGCGGTCTCAGGCGAAAACGCAGCGCATGCGCTGGAAAGGCTGCTGCCCACCGATATTGCCAACCTGCCCGAAGGCCAGATGCGCTATTCGCTGCTGCTGACGGAGGCTGGCGGGATTATCGACGATCTTATCGTTACCAATACCGGCCCGCATATCGCGCTGGTGGTGAACGGGGCCTGCAAATGGGACGATATCGCCCATCTGCGAGAGAATCTGGACGACGAGATCACCCTCACCCACTACGACGACTTTGCCCTGCTGGCGCTGCAGGGACCGGAAGCCTCCGCTGTTCTGGATAGTCTGGTACCCGGCGTCGATGAGCTATCATTCATGCGCGCAGGCCTTTTTGAATGGAACGGGCAGCACATCTGGGTGAGCCGCGCGGGCTACACTGGCGAGGATGGGTTCGAAATCTCGATCCACCAGAATCACGCAGCGGCGCTTGCCGATGCGCTGGTGGCAGATGAACGGGTGAAGCCAGCAGGGCTTGGCGCCCGTGACAGCCTGCGACTTGAGGCAGGATTGCCGCTCTATGGGCATGACCTGACTCTTGACACCGATCCTGTCAGCGCCGGTTTGTCCTTCGCTCTTGCCAAGTCCCGCCGTCAAGCAGGTGGCTTCATGGGGCACACGCCAATTATGGCCCGGCTGGAAAAAGGCGGTATTGCACAGCGCCGCGTCGGTCTGGCGCTTAAAGGGCGTTTGCCCGCACGCGAAGGGGCCAAAGTCTATTCTGGCGACGCACTTGTCGGATCGCTGACAAGCGGCGGCTTCTCACCCACACTCGGGCACCCCATCGCCATGGCCTTCGTAGAAACCGAATACGCGCATGGCGGCACGGAATTGCATATCGAAGTGCGCGGCAAGCGCCTGCCCGCGCGCGTTGTCCCCCTCCCTTTCGTACCCCATCGCTATCACCGCAAAGGAGCCTCCTGATGCCCCGATATTTTACCGAAGAACACGAATGGATCGACGTGGAAGGGGAGACCGCCACGATCGGCATTACAGATTACGCGCAGGAGCAGCTGGGCGATATTGTGTTTGTGGAAACCCCGCAGGCCGGCACCGACCTGGCTAAGGGCGCAGAAGCGGCAGTGGTAGAAAGCGTGAAGGCCGCCAGTGATGTGTATGCGCCGATTTCCGGAACAGTGACCGAAGGCAACAGCGCGCTGGATGACGATCCCGAGCTGGTGAATTCCAGCCCTGAAGACGAGGGCTGGTTCTTTCGCCTGACAGTGGCCGACGCCTCTGAACTCGAAAGCCTGATGAACGAGGCTGCGTACAAGGCCTATTGCGACAACCTCTAGCCGAGAACGCAGCCCTCCCCCCCCCTGCAGGCCCTCCGGCTCCCAGCCCAGCATGACGAGAACAACACATGCGCTATCTTCCCCTTACCGATCCTGACCGTGCAACAATGCTCGAAAAGATCGGCGCGCCCAGCGTCGATGCCTTGTTCGCCGACGTTCCCGCCGAGCATTACCTCGACGGCCCCGTTGAAGGGCTGCCGCTGGCCGCAGGCGAGATGGCGGTCGAAAAGCACATGCGGCGGCTATCCAAGAAGAACCTCGCCGCAGCCGATGCGGCATTCTTCTGCGGCGCCGGAGCCTATCGCCATCACGTGCCCGCAACGGTCGACCACATCATTCAACGCGGTGAGTTCCTGACTGCATACACGCCCTACCAGCCGGAAATCGCGCAGGGCACGCTGCAGATGCTGTTCGAATTCCAGACGCAGGTAGCCCGCCTCTATGGCTGCGCGGTGGCCAATGCCTCGATGTACGATGGTTCGACAGCTTGCTGGGAAGCTATCGTGATGGCCGCCCGCCTGACGAAGCGTCAGGGCGTGCTGATCAGCGGCGGGCTGCATCCGCATTACGTATCCGTCGCGCAGACGATGGCGCGCTTTACCGAAGAGGAGATCGCATACGAATTGCCCACGCTGGACGCCGATCCGGGCGACGATGCACTGATCGCGCGCATTGGCGAGGATACCAGCTGCGTGGTGGTACAGTATCCCGATATATTGGGCCGCATTCCAGACCTGCAGCGCATTGCCGATGCCGCGCATGAAAAGGGGGCGTTGCTGATCGTAGCGAATACCGAGCCCGTGGCGCTTGGCGCGCTGGAAGCACCGGGCAACCTGGGGGCGGATATCGTGGTGGGCGAAGGCCAGGCGATCGGAGTGGGCCTGCAATTCGGCGGCCCGTACCTAGGCCTGTTCGCCATTACAAACCCCAGGCACGTGCGGCAGATGCCCGGTCGGCTCTGCGGCGAAACGGTGGATGCGGACGGCAAGCGCGGTTTCGTGCTGACGCTCTCCACCCGTGAGCAGCACATTCGCCGCGAGAAGGCGACCAGCAACATCTGCACCAACTCCGGCCTGTGCGCGCTGGCCTTTTCCGTCCACATGACGTTGCTTGGCGAGAAGGGGTTGACTGCCCTTGCGGCAGAGAACCACCGTCTCGCTTGTCTGGCGGCAGACAGGCTGGCGCAGGTGCCCGGTGTGAAGGTTTTGAACGATGCCTTCTTCAACGAATTTACTCTCGTGCTGGACAAGGAAGCCCGTCCCATCGTGCGCACACTGGCGGAGAACGGTGTCCTTGCCGGTGTCGCGCTTGGTCGCCTGTTCCCCGATGGAGAAGGACGCGACAACGGCCTGCTTGTGACTGTTACCGAGACAGTGACCGAGGAGGATATTGAGACGCTTGCCAAGGCGCTGGAGGAGGTATTGTCATGAACAAGATGAACGCCAGCGGCTGGAAACCCGGCACTCCTGTCTCTCACGACAATGCCGGGGAATATCCCACTGTCACCGGCAATAAGGCGCTGATGCTGGAAGAGCGGCTGATTTTCGAGTTGGGGACGCGCGACACCTGCGGTGTCGACCTGCCCGATCCGGACCCGGACGTCCCAAATCGCCTTGGCAAGTTCGCGCGCAAGCAGCCGATTGACCTGCCCGGCCTGTCGGAACCGGAAACGGTACGGCACTACACCCGCCTGTCGCGTCAGAACTATGCCATCGATCTTGGGCTGTTCCCGCTGGGCAGTTGCACAATGAAGCACAACCCGCGCCTGAACGAGAAAGTGGCGCGCATGCCCGGCTTTGCCGATGTGCACCCGCTGCAACCGGTCGACACGATCAGGGGCGCGCTGGGCGTGATTGATGAACTGTCGCACTGGCTGATCGAGCTGACCGGCATGAGCGCGGTCGCCATGAGTCCCAAGGCAGGCGCGCACGGGGAACTGTGCGGCATCCTGTGCATCCGCGCCGCGCTGGAAGCGCGCGGGGATGCACGCAAGGTGGTGCTGGTGCCCGAAAGCGCGCACGGCACCAATCCTGCCACCGCCGCATTCGCCGGATACGAGGTGGAGGACATTCCGGCGGGCGAAGATGGCCGCGTCGATCTGGACGCACTGAAGGCGCGCCTTGGCCCTGACGTGGCAGGCGTGATGATCACCAATCCCAACACCTGCGGCCTGTTCGAGCGGGACATGAAGGCAATATCGGACGCGGTCCACGCAGCGGGCGGGCTGGTCTATTGCGACGGCGCCAACTTCAACGCCATCATGGGCCGCGTGCGTCCCGGCGATCTTGGCGTCGACGCCATGCATATCAATCTGCACAAGACCTTCTCCACTCCGCACGGCGGCGGTGGTCCCGGCTCCGGTCCGGTTGTGCTGTCCGAAGCGCTTGCCCCCTATGCTCCGCTCCCCTTCGTGGTGAAGGATGCGGACAGCGGCGAGATCCATCTGGTGGAAGAGGAAAACGTCGGTGACGAGTTCCCCGGCAGCTTTGGCCGCATGACCGCTTTTCATGGACAGATGGGCATGTTCACCCGCGCCCTGACCTATATCCTAAGCCACGGCGCCGATGGCCTGCGGCAGGCATCGGGCGATGCGGTGCTGAACGCCAACTACATCCTGCGCAGCCTGGACGACGTGCTGGACGCACCGTTTGGCGAGGCCGGCCATTGCATGCACGAGGCACTATTCAGCGACCATGGCTTTGCCGAAGGCATGAGCACGCTGGACGTGGCCAAGGGCCTGATCGACGAAGGTTTCCACCCGATGACGATGTACTTCCCGCTGGTGGTGCACGGCGCGATGCTGGTGGAGCCGACCGAGACCGAGAGCAAGGCCGTGCTCGACCAGTTCGTGTTGGCCATGCGTTCGCTGGCGGAGCGGGCGAAGGCAGGCGACGAGACGCTGAAAAGCGCACCGCATCACGCCCCGCGCGCCCGGCTGGACGAAGCGCAGGCCGCCCGCAAGCCGGTGCTGGCCTGGCAGGAGCATGACAAAGCATAACCCGGCGGCCATACGGCGCTAACGTGAAACGCTTGGAAGACAGCGGGCCTCATGCAGGAAAGCGGCGGCGCACCCCAGGATACGCCGCCGCCATTCCTGTCATCCGTGGTGGAGCGATCAGGCCGGACGGCGAGCGAAGATGCCGAACCCGGCGATGATCGCATAGCACACGATCGGGATCACCATGGCCAGCGCCAGATTGCCGCCGGTGGCATCGGCGACTACGCCATAAAGCAACGGCACCACTGCGCCGCCGAAGATCGCGACATTGATGATGCCCGATCCGTCCGCCGCGCGCGGTCCCAGCTTCTCGCAGGCGAGCGAGAAGATGGTGGGGAACATGATCGAGTTCATCAGGCCCACGGCCAGCAGCGTATAGGCCGCAAATTCACCGGAAGTCAGGGCAGAGATGATGATCAGAGTGATCGCACCGGTCGCGTTGAACGCCAGGATCTTGCCGGGGCTGAACATGCGCAGCGCGGCGGAGCCGATGAAACGGCCCACCATTGCGCCGCCCCAATAGAGGCCGATCATCCAGCCGATCACGCTTTCCGGCTCACCCAGCACACGCTCGGTAGAAAGGTAATTGATAATGATCGACCCGATCGAGACTTCCGCGCCAACGTACAGGAAGATGCACAGTGCGCCGTAGCTGAAGCGGGCGCGCTTCAGCAGGTCGTTATCATAAAGCCAGAGCGCGGGCGCGGTCAGGATGACAAGCACGCCAAGCAAGCCGCTCACCTGCAGGGCGACGAACGCTCCGAGAGCGGCAAGGGCCAGACCGATGAGATATCGGCTGTTCGAGACAAGATCGCCCTCCCCCATGATCTTCGCATCGTGCGGCAGACGGTTGCGGAACATCCACACGGCTGCCGCCACCAGCGCGATCAGCGCGGCAACGCCCAGGTAGCCCTGCCAGATCGCCTCGCTCTCGGCAGCGCGGTAGGCCTGCAGGGCAGCACCCTCCAACTGGTCTGCCGAAACTTCGGCAAGGCTACCAAGAATGATCGCGGCACCCACGATCGGAAATACCGTGGTGCCCAGCGAGTTGAAGGCCTGCGCAAAGGTGAGGCGGCTATGCGTCGTGGACGGCGGCCCAAGCAGGCTGATCAACGGATTGGCCACGACCTGCACGATCACCACGCCGCTGGCGAGGATAAACAGCGCGCCAAGGAAAATGGCATATGTGGCGGTCTGGCTGGCTGGAATGAACAGCAGGCAGCCCACGATCATCGTGCAAAGGCCCGCCACTGCGCCACGCATATAACCGATCTTCTTCACCAGTTTCGCGCCGGGAATGCCGATGATCAGATAGGCGGCGAAGAAACAGAACTGCACCAGCATCGCTTCGGTGTAGCTGAGCGTGAAAAGCTCTTTCAGCTTCGGGATGATCACATCGTTCAGCGACGTTATGCCGCCAAAGATAAAGAACAGCCCCATCACGAAATACTGCAGGCCCGGTGCATCCACCGGGGGCGTATCGTCAGTTACCGGATTGGGGTCCGTGCTGCTGGAAACGTCGGGCGCCAGGGCCATGTCATTCTCCCTATTGGCGGTCTGCCTTGTCCGGTCAGTTCCGCATGAAATCATCGCTTATGGTCTGCCCGGTCCGCCGCCGCAATCGCGACGGGCAAGTGCAGGGTACGAAGTCAGAAAGAGCATTCGGCGTCTGCGGGCAGGTCGGTTCGCGAAACCTCCGCGATGCGGAAAGTGATTGCGCCTCGCGTGGCAAAGGTAATGCTTTCATCAAGGCTGCCGGCGCAGGCTTCGGTGATCACCATGTCGCGCCAGCCTTTCTCGAATGCATGGGTGAAATGCGGTGTCAGGTCCACCGCGCCGCCGTTGCCGGTGCGCAGGGTTACCGGCGCTCCGGGCCGAGCCAGCACCTCGTAAGTGATGCGGTAGGCGCCGCCACTGTCTTCTTCCTGCGCCAGCGTCAGCCGTGAACCGGCGGCCATCGAAATCTGGCGTGCATCCTCCTGCGCGTTGCGATCGTATCCGCGCGCAGTCACGCCGCCTTCGCTGCCCAGCAGGTTTGGCAGTGCAGCGGCCGCACCGCCGGAGCCGACGCGAGCCACAACGCCATTGCCCAGGCGGCCGGAAGCAAACATTTCACGCGGCGGCCCGAAAGACAGCGCTGCGCAATCCTCGCTCAACTCGCGAAGCGCGGACGTGTCCGAAAGCGCGCGGCCATAGCCGAACGGGAACAGGGCGCGATCGGCACTGTTCAGCGGCTCCCCGCCGCATTCAGCTGGCCAGCTGAATGAGAGGCGCCCGGTTGCCTCTCGCGCGCCGGTAAGGATGTCGGCAATGCCCGCCCCCTCGCTGCCCGGCAGCCACGATGCGACAAAGGCATCGGCCGCATTGAGTTCGCGGTTCATCCACATCGGGCGACCGGAAAGGAACACGGCGACAGTGGGAATGCCCTGCGCCTTGAAGCTGCGCAGCAGCTGCAGCCCTTCCTCATCGCGGAACACCAGATCGGGGCGGTCGCCGGCAAATTCGGCATAGGGCTGCTCGCCAAACACCACCACGGCCACGTCTGGGCGGCGGGTAAAGCCGCCGTCCTCTGAAAGAATGGCTGTGCCGCCACCATCTGCGATGGCGGATTGCAGGCCTTCCCAGATGGAGGTGGCGTTGGGGAACAACTCGCGTTCAAGCTCGCGCCCGCCCTGCCAGGTCAATGTCCAGCCGCCGGCTGCGTGGCCGATGTTGTCAGCAGCCGAACCTGCTACCAGCACATTCGCACCTTCGGCCAGCGGCAGCACGCCATTGTTCTTCAGCACCACCTGCGAACTGGCCACGGCTTCACGCGCAAGCGCACGGTGTTCTGCCGAGGCAAGCAGATCGAACTGTCCACCAACTCCGCGCTCCGAAGGGAGAAGCGGCTCCGGCGCGAGCAGACCGGCGCGATATTTCACCCGCAGGACACGGGTTACGGCCTCGTCGACGCGTGCCATCGGGATAGTGCCATCCCCGACCTGCGCGATCAGCGTTTCAATCAGGCCCTTCCAGTCGTCGGGCACCATGTAGATGTCGAGCCCTGCCAGCAGCGACTGGGCGCAGTCGGTAACGGTGCAACCGGCGACCTGTCCGTGGCCATTCCAGTCACCCACCACCAGTCCATCGAAGCCCATCTGTTCACGCAGGACGCCGGTAAGGAGATTTTCGTTGCCATGCATCTTGCGGCCGTTGATGGAATTGAAGCTGGCCATTACCGCTTCGACGCCGGCGTCGATTGCGGCGGGATATGGCCGCGCGTGGATATCCATCAGCGCATCGAGATCACCGGTAACTTCGCCCTGATCCACGCCATTGGCGGTGCCGCCGTCGCCAAAAAAGTGCTTGGCCGTGGCGATCACGCGCCCTTCACCCAGAAAATCCTCGCTGTCCGGCGTGCCTTGCAATCCTTCCACCAGCGCCGCGCCGAGCATGGCGACAAGGTCCGGATCTTCAGAATAGCTCTCGTAAGTACGGCCCCAGCGATCGTCTTGCGCAACGGCCACAGTGGGGGAGAAATTCCAGTCGATGCCGGTCACTTCGATTTCCACCGCCGTCGCCTGACCTATACGGCGCACAAGCTCGGCATCGCCCGCGGCGCCCAGCGCGATGTTGTGCGGGAAAATCGTCGCGCCCACGATATTGGTATGGCCGTGCACGGCGTCGGTTCCCCACATAGTGGGAATGATCGGTTCGTCACCGGGCAGCGGTTGGATAGAAGCCGCATACATCTCGTCGGCATATCGCAGCCATTCTGACGCTTCGGCGTATTCGTCGCCGTAAGGTCCGCCATTGCCGCCGTTGAGGTAGCTGCCGAAGCGATAGCGCTCCATGTCCTCTGGCGTGAAGGCGTTGATTTGTGGCTGGATAAGCTGACCAATCTTGCGCTCCAGCGACATGCGCGAAACAAGATCGGCGAGGAACGCGTCTTCGTCCTCGTAAGGGACTGAGGAAGCGGCCACTGTCACATCGCCTGAGAATGGCAGTTCACTGCAACCTGCCCCAACCAGCCCCAAGGCCGCTGCCGCGACAGTTGCACGCAATCCAATCACGAAACGCATCGTTGTCCTCTTGTGTTGGGAACGTTCACACGATTTCTACACGCACTGCCCGTTTTGGCAAGCGCCTATTCCGGTCGGGAAATGGAGAACAACAGCAGCGCGGCCATTGCGACGAGCACGGCCAGCAGCACGAACAAGCCGGAAAAGCCGAACAGCGGCACCATGGCCAGCGTCAGCCCCGGCATCACCAGCGAAGGAACGGTGTTGGTAAGATTGAACAATCCCAGGTCGCGGCCACGGTGCTGCGGGCGCGGCAGCACTCGCAAAGTCTGGGCTGAATGCAGGGCAAGAAAGATGGATGAAGTCAGGCCGAACAGCCCGTAGGCTATCAATGCCAGCGGCAAATCCGGTGCTGCCGCCATCCCCAGCAGCGCCAGCCCCGTACCGACAGCGCATAAGGGCAGCGGCAGGATTGGGCGGTTGGCCCTGTCCGCCCAGCGGCCGACCAGCAGAGTGGCAGGCACGGCAATGAACAGCACGATCCCGAAGACCTGCGCCGCATGGTTGTCTGCAATCAATGGGGAGACATTGCGCAGCCAGATGTAGAGATAGGCAAACAGCGCAGCTTCCGCGATCTGCACCAGCAGTCGCGCCAGCCACATTCGCACCACGATCCGTTGCGGGCGCGGGTCTGCCGGGCCAGCGGACTTTGCCACCGGCTCCATCAATGCAGGAAAAGATTTCGGGCGCCCGAACAGCAGCAGGGGCAGCACGCAAAGCGTCACAAGGCAGGCCACCAGCACCAGTCGCATGTCAGCCTCCGCCAGTCCCGGAATCGTGACCAGAGCGCCCGTGGCAGCCCCCAGCGCCGGCGCAAGGGACAGCAAGCCGCCCAACATCCCTTTCTGCCGGTCGGGCACATAGTCCCCCGCCATCGCGGCCAGCGGGCCGAGCATCATGTTGAGCGACAACTGCCAACCCACCAGCAGCACCAACAGCATGGCCAGCCCCTGCGCTGCAGACATCGCCACCAGCAGAGTAGAGCTGAGCAGCAGCCCTGCAGCAATCCAGCCGCTGCGATTGCCGGTGCGGTCTGACAGCCAGCCGAATGCGATATAGGAAAGGCTGGCGGCAATCGCTCCGGCAAAGGCGCAATAGGCCAGCCAGCTGACCTGTTCCCCGCCTGCCATGTCTTCCACCCGTACCGGCAGCAGGATGGTGAGAAATGGCACGTAGGCCATCGCGCCCCCGGCAGCGGCGAGGGCGTAAAGCAGCATGAAGCGCAGGGGCTGGCGGTCGCCCGCGGCGACCGGTTCGGTCATGCCGACTTCGGCGGCGCGGCAACGGACTCGCGTTCGACAAGGCTGCCATCCACCACCACCGGCATGGGGGGCAATTCCTCGCCGCGCTGGGCCTTGATCAGCAATTCCACAGCGCGCGAAACCGTTTCGGCAACCGGCTGGTCAATCGCGGTCAGTGGAGGCTGGGTGAACCGGACGACGGGATTGTTGTCGAAACTGATGATCGACAGGTCGCCGGGCACTTTCAGGCCCAGTTCGTGCGCAACCTTGTTGGTGGCCATGGCCATCTGGTCGTTACCCGCAATAATGGCGGTGGGCCGGTTGCGGCGCCCAAGCAGGTTGCGCGCGGCCTTGTCCCCGGAAGCGAAGCTGAAATCACCGCGCTCGCACAGGCCTTCGGTTTCAAGCCCATGTTCAGCCATGGCTTCCAGCCAGCCATCCTTGCGCCATTGGCTGAGCACATATTCTTCAGATCCCGCGATGAACCCGATACGCTTGTGCCCCTTGTCGATCAGGTATTGCGTGGCTTTGCGCGCCAGCCGGTCATCCCCCATCGTGATCGAAAGGCCGCCGTTCTGCCTGGCACCGATGTTCACATAAGGGATCTTGTGCTTGTCCAGCAAACCGGTGATCAGCGTGTTCTCGCCATGTGGCGGGGTGAGGATCACGCCGTCGGGTTGCAGCGCGGCAATCGCGGCTTTCAGCTCGCGCTCCACATGATCGGAATGCGTATCAACCAGCTCGAAAATCAGGCGATAGCCGTATTCGGCACATTTCAGCATGCCACCCAGCAACATCTGGTCGATCCAGTCATTGCCCTCACGCGCGCGCCAGTCCTCGATCGTGCGTTCGCGATCATTGAGCGCCAGGATCAGGTATGATCGCGATCCGCTCATACGCTGCGCTGCGATGGACGGGACATAGCCCAGCTTGTCGATCGAAGCCTGAACCCGCTCTTTCATTTCCGGGCGGACATTCGCCTCGTTATTGATGACGCGGCTCACCGTCTGCAAAGAGACACCGGCGTCTGCGGCCACATGTTTGATGGTTACGGATTGGCGGCGCCGTGCCATTTTCAACTCAATTCCCTGTTTGAGATAGATGGTTAGCGATGTCAGCCGCGCAAGGCCAGCCACATAGCGGCGATGGTTCCAGCAAATGGGCCCCTGCATGAAATCACGCAGGGGCCCATCTCATCTATCACCCGGAGGAGCTTTCGACGTTAGAAGTCGAAACGGGCGATGAAAGTATAACGGCGATCATTGCGGAAGGCGGACCGCGTCAGGCGGGTGCCGTCGAAATCGACCACCTGGCTGGTTTCAGTCACTTCATCCAGCAGGTTCACTGCCTGGACGCCCAGCTTGATGTTGTCGGTCAGCGCGTAGAAAATCGACGCATCAAGCTGACCGGTGGATTCCTGCCAGATCGGCGAGAACGGGAAAATGTCGTCTCGCGGCGTGATGAGGAACTCCGAACGCCAGTTGTAGGCAGCACGCAGCGCCAGCGGCCCTTTCTCGTAGAAGAGCGTGGCGTTGACGGTGTGTTCCGAAATCCCGGCAAGCGGCTGGAGGAAGGCGAAGGAACCGCCGTTGAGCGGCTGGCCATTTGTCGTCACCGACGCCTCGCCCGGGTTTGCCAGGTTCGGGTTGGAGAAGTCGCCACCATCGATGTAGGTATAGGTGATCTGCGAGCCCAGCCCATCAAGGAAGCCGGGCAGGAAATCATAGACCTGCTGGTAAGCGATTTCGAAGCCCTTGAGCGTACCGGTCTGATCGTTTGCCGGTCCTTCGATCAATACGTCCTGCGATACGCCGCTGGGGCTGGTGTAATTGACCAGACCCTGGCCGGTGTTGATGATGCCGCTGATATCCTTGAGGAATACAGAGCCGGTCAACGAGCCGACAGCATCGAAATACCATTCAACCGACAGGTCATAATTCCACGATTCCACCGGCAGCAGATTGCGGTTGCCGGTGCTGATCGTGAACAGCGGGCCAGACGTCAGCGTGCCTGCCTGCAACAGGTTGCCGGTGTTGTCACCGATCACGCCGCCTGCGCGGAACAGCTGCAGATCAGGGCGCGAGATACCTTTCGATACCGCACCGCGAACCAGCAGACCGTTGCCAAAGTCGAGTTTGGCATTGAAGCTGGGCAGCCAGTGATCGAAAGTGATGTCGCGGCTGTCATCGATCACTTCGCCGGTGAATGCGGCCGCGAATTCGGCAAGACGTGGGGCAAAGGCCGGATCGCAGAATCCACGCTGCGCGCCGGGTGCGCCGGGGGTGTTACAGCTATCCACGATCTCGTCGACAGTAACCACGCCATCGCCATTCCCACTGCCTTGCGGATCGTCGAAACGGATCGGATTGGGGAAACCGATCAGGCCGCGTGTCTGCACCGTCGTCTCGACATAGCGCAGGCCGATATTGCCTTCCAGCGACATGCCGCCGGCGAAATCGTGTCCAAAGTCGAGCCGCGCATAGGCTGCCTTGGTGATTTCACCGACCCTTGAAACCTCGTTCGGACAGAACGGATCGCACGCCGTCGCGTTGCCGGTTATGGGGTCGACGTAAGTACGCCCGTTCACACCCAGATTGAAGCGTTCAGGGCTCTGGCCGAAAGTCGCGATCTCATCCCACTGTGCGTCGGTCGTGCCGGCCAGGTATTCGCCCAGGAAATCGTCGCCGCCATAGAACCACGATGCGCCGTTGGGGATCGGCGTTCCGGCATTGCCGCGCTGGAAGCCGTTCCCGAACGGTTCGCGCAGGTTGGCATAGTCGGGGAAGTCGCTGATGTAGGCGCCGCCACCGATACCATCGATATTGCCGGGCACCAGGAAGTCCGTGCCGGGATAATTGCCGCCGACATAAAAGCGACCGGGCGTGTAGCCGACGAAACCATCGTCGCCGTCCACCACGCCATTGCCATTCCAGTCCTGCACCACGGTACCGGGTGCGCCGGGGTTACAACCCGGGCCTTCACCCCACGGCGTGCAGCCACCGCGACCTGCCCACGGAGCGGACAGGTTGCCCCACGTGCTGAAATCGGTGTTGCGTGTGGTGCGATCGCGGTCCGACCAGCGACCGCCGAAGCGCACGGAACGGAAGAAGCCGTCATCGCTCAGATCGTATTCGAAGTCTCCGCGAAGGGTGTAGAGTTCACCATCGTTGTTCTCGCGGCTGTCGAGGCCGAACCAGTAGTAGCTATAGAATCCGCTGGAGAAATAGTCATCCGGGCTGCCGGGAGGCGCGAGGAACTGCACGTTCGGAGTCGTGCCGGTCAGGTCGAGGTCGATGTCAGCCCAGGTGCTGGTGGCACCGAAGACAGAGTCGCGACGCAGGCTGGAAGTGATGTACTGCGCTTCGAAATTCGCCCGCAAGCGATCTGTCAATTCCAGATCGAAATCGAGGGAATAATCTTCAGTAACGGTGCGCGTATCGCGCAGGAAGCGCAGCGAATCGATCGGAATGCCCCCGCGGCCGAAGGGGTTGGCAAAGATGTCACCCACATTGTCGGTCAGAATGCCGCTTTGGAAAACGCCGTTCTCGTCAAACTGCCAGGCGCTGCCTGCGCGCGGGTCCGGGGAGGAAACGCCGTCGTCGATGCGGCCCAGGATTGCGAATTCTTCGGTCGAGAACGTGGTTTCGGAACGTAGGTACTCGGTGGTGATGAGCAGGCGTCCGTCAAGGCTCTCGAACTGGCCGACCAGCGAGATCGCCTCGCGCTCCCGATCAAGCTCGGTCGTGCGGACACCCGCATACTGCGGTACCAGCACCGTGTTGGCCGGGGGGAAGTTGCTGGCATCGAAATTGCTGTCACCAAAGCCGCCGGAATTCACGAATACGGCACGGATACAGCCGCCGCTAAGGTCGGCATTGCGATAGCACGGGTCTGCCACCTGCGATGCATCGGTGCGGCTGCGCAGCTCTGAGTTCGAATAGGCGGCCTGGAGACCGAAAGTGCCGAAATCTGTATCGAAGGTGTTGGAAGCCAGCACGTTGAACGTGGGCGACCATTCCTCGCGCAGATCACCGTAGTTGGCTTCGATGGAGCCGGCGATGTTCAGGCCCGGATCGTTCAACGGCTTGCGCGTGACCAGGTTCACCTGGCCCGCAATCGCACCTTCGACCATGTCGGAAGTGACGTTCTTGAACACCTCGACCCGGCCAAGCAGTTCGGGCGACACATCCTCGAAGCTGAGCACGCGGCCACCGGTGGCGGAGAAAATCTCGCGTCCATTCAGTTCGGAACGGACATAGGGCAGGCCGCGGATGATGACGCCGGTCCCTTCGACCGAGAACCGGTCGGGGTCGGAGGTTTTCTCGAAGCGGCCGATGTTGACGCCGGGGACGCGCTGCAGTGCTTCGGTTACGGAACGGTCGGGCAGTGCGCCGATGTCTTCGGCAGTGATGACGTCAACAAAGGTGTCGGCGTTCTCCTTGATACCCTGCGCACTCTCCAGAGAAGCGCGAAAGCCGCTGACGTAAATGACATTGCCATCAATCGGTTGCTCTTCGCCAGCACCCTCTTCCATCTCTTTTTCGAGAGAATCCTGCGCCTGGGCTGCGTTACTGGCCACCATGCACAAGGCGAGGCCAGAGACACCGGCAAGCGCGCGAGCGCGGCGGCCAAAGGCAACATTACGACTATCGATTCGAGCTGACACAGACTGCTCTCCCCTTTGATCCACCATGGTTTTTCCTGGCGGTATCCAATAAATTCCCCGCGCTCTTATGGCGCCACACCTCTCTGCATAGCAAAATTGTGAGCGTTCACAACTGTAAAAATGAACGTTCCCATTTGGCGGCGCATGGTGAAGCATTTTTGCATAACTTCGTCTGGCAACGCAGCGCATCCTGCCTTCTGGCACGGTTTTGCGAAGACCCATTGTCCACGCTAAAGCCAGAACGACAAGGGGGTTGGTGAGAGAGATATGGCGATAGAGAGGATTGTGATAGTCGGCGGCGGCACGGCCGGCTGGATGGCCGCGGCACCGCTTTCGCGGCTGAAGACCGGCGGACGCGAACTGGCGGTGACGCTGGTCGAATCCGAAGCCATCGGCACAGTCGGCGTTGGCGAGGCAACGATCCCGCCTTTCCGCGAATTCAACCAGGCGCTGGAAATCAGCGATCGCGAAATGCTCAGCAATGTGCAGGGGACGTTCAAGCTGGGCATCCAGTTCGAGAACTGGGGCGCCAAGGGCGACCGCTACATCCACCCCTTCGGCAACTACGGCTACACCATGGGCGGCCTGTCGTTTCATCAGGTGTGGCACCACATGAAGTCGCTGGGCGACAATCGCCCGATCCAGGCTTTCAATGTCGAGACGATGGCCGCCTATTTCGGCCGCTTCATGCGTTCGGCCGATGTGAAGCGCGACGATCTGCCCCCGGTTAACTACGCCTACCACCTCGATGCGGGGCAATATGCCAGGTTCCTGCGCAAGTATGCCGAGGCGCGCGGCGTGGTGCGCAGGGAAGGCAGGGTCTGCGACGTTCAGCTTGATGGCGAGAGCGGCGATGTCAGGTCCATTCAGCTGGAAGATGGCACCGTGATCGAAGGCGATCTGTTCATCGATTGCTCCGGCTTTCGCGGCCTGCTGATCGAGCAGGCGCTGCAAACCGGGTATGAGGAATGGACCCACTGGCTCCCCTGCAACCGCGCTGTGGCCCTGCCCTGCCACCGTGATGACGGATCACCGCCGCCGCCTTTCACCAGAGCCATCGCGCATGGTGCTGGCTGGCAATGGCAGGTGCCGCTGCAACACCGCAACGGCAACGGCCACGTCTATTGCGATGCCTTCATGTCTGCTGACGAAGCGACGGACATCCTTGTAAACAACATGGCCGGCAAACCCACGGCAGAGCCCAACCACCTGCGTTTCGTGACCGGTCGCCGCAAGAAGTTCTGGAACAGGAACGTCGTGGCGCTGGGCCTTTCGGCAGGATTTATGGAGCCACTGGAATCCACTTCCATTCACCTGATCAACACCGGCATCAACAAGCTGATCGCCATGCTGACTCTGGACGATATCAGCGATGCGGCCCGCAACACGTTCAATCGCCTCACAGGCAAGGAATATGCGCGTATCCGCGACTTCCTGATCCTGCATTACAATGCCACCAGCCGCGACGACACCGAGTTCTGGAACTACTGCCGCACAATGAGCGTGCCCGACAGCCTGACGGAGAAGGTGGAGCTGTTCCAGACCACCGGCCAGATTTTCCGCGAGGAGGACGAGCTTTTCACCGAAACCAGCTGGGCGGCGGTGATGATGGGTCAGGGCATTCCCATGCAGAGCCACAACGCGATGGCCGCAACGCTGGACAAGAATGCCACGAAAAGCGAGTTGGACGAGATCGAGAAATCCATCCGTTACTTCGTCCAGCACATGCCTCCGCATGGCGAATACGTGGCGAAATACTGCCCCGCCCCGCCGATCTCCTGACAAATGCTCAATTAGCCACGCCGATGTCATAGATCGGTCATGCAGCCTTGGCAGGAACCCGTGACAGATTCACCGGGTCGGGGCCAATGGACCGCATCAGCATATTCACGACCAACGCCGAAGCAGCGCAGTATGCGGGGTTCGAGCAAGGCGATGCCGTGTTCGTTTTTCGCCTGCTGCCGCCCGACGGACCCAACACGCTGATCGACGGGCGGGCATGGGCGTTCGTCGACTGGGTGATGGATACTTTGTCCGGACTGGAAATGGTCCGCCGCTTGCGCGCCAATCCGCGAATGCTCGATGCACACATTACCATGGTGCTGGAGGAGGACGATGCGGAGGACCGCAGGCGCGCGTTGAAAGCAGGGGCAGACGACTATGCGATCGGGCCGCTGAGCCGTCAGGCAATGCTCGACCGTGTGCTTGCACTGTTCGCTCTGGGCAACAGCGCTACCAAGGCACAGGTTCTCGACCTGGGCGACCTGCAGATCAATATCGCGGGCGAACAGGCGCGCTGGCAGGATGCGCTGATTGCGCTTCGCCCGAACGAATTTCGCGTTCTGCGCTTCATGGCTGAAAACCCCAACCGCGTGCTGTCCCGGCAGCAGCTGATAGAGGCGCTGGGGAAGGAGGGAGATCCCGATTACCTGCGCACTGTGGATGTGTGGATCAAGCGGTTGCGTCAGGGCCTGCGCAATGCAGGCGCCGATCACCTGCTGCGCACCGTGCACGGCAAGGGCTACGTGCTCGACCTGATCTGACTTCGCCACACGTCAGCTGAGCTACCAGTCAGAACGAAAGGGGCGCTCCTCACCGATGTGAAGAGCGCCCCTTTGTTGTTTTAGCAGGCGAATTCGATCAGAACTCTATGGAGAGTGAGGCGCTGAACGACTGGCCCACATCATAGCTGTTGTTCTGCAGGACCAGCCCTGCGTTGTTGGTTTGCGTTTCCTTGTGGTCCGTGCCCAGCAGGTTGCGCGCTTCCAGCTTCAGTTCCAGCTCCGAACCCCACAGTTCGAACCCCTGACGGAAAACCACGTCGAGATTGACACCGGGTTCCTGCACCACGTCGGACAAGCCATTGGACCCGCGCAGGGTCACGCGGTCGCTGGCGTAGGACATCAGCACGGTCAGCTGCTGAAGCCGGTCAACATCTTCCACGCCGATCTGAAGGTTTACGAGGTGGTCGGACTGGCCAACAAGCGGATCGCCATCGGTAAAATAGTTCACGGCAAGTTCGCTGGCGTTCACCGTGCCGTTGGAATTTGCAACCGCGATCGTATCGGTATCGCTGACCGACAAGCTCGATTGCGTGTAGGTGTAGTTGGCCAGCAGAACCAGCGCCTTGGTTTCAAAGAAGCCGCCCAGATTATACAGGTCGAACGTGTACTGCGCGTCGACTTCCGCGCCGTACAGCGTTGCACTGGGAGCATTGGCGTAGTTGATGAAGTCGGAACCGACTTCAGGCGTGATGTAGACCTCGATCGGTTTCGAGATATCCTTGTAGAAACCGGCAACCGAAATGCTGTTCTGCCCGCCCAGATAATATTCCAGGCGCAGTTCTGCGTTGGTCAGTTCGCTGTCCGTCAGGAAAGGGTTGCCCGAATACTGGCGGTTCGTTTCCGGATCGAAGTAGCGCTGCTGGACCAGTTCACGGAATTGCGGACGGGCGATCGTGCGCGATGCGTTGGCACGCAGCTGCAGGTCTTCCATCGGCTGATAAGTGATTGTGAGCGCGGGCAACCAGTAATCGTCCGATTTCAGAATCGACTGTCCGGCACTGGGATTTGCAGCGCCCAGCGGGGTAGTGCTCTGGTCGGCGGTTTCATAACGCGCGCCGCCCTGGATCGTCAGCGTGTCGTCCAGCGCCAGCAACTGGCCCTGAAGATATCCGGCATGGATGGTCAACTCGGCGGAGAATGCCGGATCCTGCAGGTTCTGATCGATCAGACCGACATCGAACAGGTTGTAAGTCGTCGCATTCAGCAGTGTCGCGGGAGAGCGCAGGCCAGCCGCGAAGAGGATCTGCTGCAAGCCGATGATCGCATTGGGATTGCCATTGCCGCCGAATACCAGATCCGGATCGTTCAGGAAGTTGGGATCGACATCGACATCGAAAGTGAAGCCGCGACGCTCGGAGTAGCGGTCCGTATCGCTGTAGGCATAGCCGCCGGTCAGCGAGAAGGAATCAGTCAGTTCATAACTGAGATCGATACCGCCGAACCACAGTTCTTCGTTGAGGTCGGAGAAGACCACGTCGACGCCGGTTTCCTGGAAACCGCCGCCAACCTGTTGGCCAAGGTCAACGCTGTATTCGTTGACCATTGTGCCGAAGATCGGATGCGCGCCGACGTTGTCGCGGCCATAGACGTAGGTCAGGTTGTAAGGCGCTTCACGATCGGTGCGGGCAAACCCACCGCGCAGATCGACCGAGAGCCGGTCAAACTTCAGCTCGGCAACCATCTGGCTGTCCATCAGCTGGCGCTCGTACCAGGCCGTGTTCTGCTCCAGGAAGTCGAATTCCGGGAACTCAAGCGGACGCCGGAAAGCGTTCAGACTGGCCTGCTTCACCGTGTCGCGAATAAACAGGTTGGTGAAGCGGAAGGTGTGCTCGCCAAGTTCCAGGCCGAGGCCGAGCATTGCGTTGACGAGGATGTTGTTATCGGTGTTGAATTCAGATTCCGTGTCTGAAAGCTGGTCCGAGTTCGGACCGGCTTCCTGCCGCGTGATCTCGCGGTTGCGCCAGGAGTTGGAGATGCTGGCCGTGGCGATGATGCCAAGGCGGCCGTCGCTGCCAACGTCCAGTGCGGTGCCGGCCGTGATGCCGGTGGAGAAGTTGGCGCGAATGTCACCAAGGATCTGCAGTGTGGAGAAGCCGGGCGGCGTCAGGAACCGCGCGACGTCTTCCACTGCTCCCTGCTCCAGCAGTTCGATCTGCGTACCGTTGTTGAATGAATCGGTCAGGAAGGCCTGCACCGTGGGCGGAATGTCGCGCGCGCCGCTGTCAAAACCGGTCCAGTCCATTTCGCTGCCATAATAGGCATAGCCGTTCTGGAAGGTGGTCTCGGTGTCGCCGCTGATCCCGCCGCTGATCTTGACGAAAGTCTCGTCGGGCACTGCGCGCGTCGTCAGATTGATCACGCCGCCGCCGAATTCGCCCGGGAAGTTGGGCGAATAGGTCTTCTGGACAAGCGAGGAGGCGACCACGTTGGTCGGGAAGATGTCGAGCGGGACCACGCGGCTGAGCGGTTCGGGGCTTGGCAGCGGCAGGCCGTTGAGAAGTGCCAGCGAGTAGCGATCGCCCAGGCCGCGCACATAGACAAGCCCGTTGCCGACCACCGAAAGGCCGGTCACGCGGCTCAGCGCGCCGGCAATATCGCCTTCGCCGGTGCGGGCAATCTGCTCGGTCGAAAGCACGTTGACGACCTGGGTGGACGCGCGTTCAGGATCGCGATTGATGCGGCCTGTCACGATGATGGCACCGCCCGGAATCGAAATTTCGGGCTCTTCGTATTCTTCTTCCTGCGGATCGTTGATCTCTTCAAAGTCCTGCGAAGTCATGTCCGCGTCGTCCGCGGCCGTGTTTGACGCCGGGGTCGTGCCGGAATTGTCCTGCGCGAAGGCGATGTCGGGCATCGTGAGCGCGGTGGTGAGCAAAAGCAGTCCCGCCAGCTGTTTGCCAGTGGTCATGATAGGTGAACCCCTCGTCATAAAGTCCTGATCGGTGCTCCGGCCCGGTGGCCAGAGGAAAAGGGGAGGAGCCCGCTCGCGGCGTGCCCCTCCCCCGATTGTTGTCCAGCTTAGAAAACCGGAATGTCGAGGCAGGATTCGCCGGAACCGAAGTTCACCGTCTGCGAATCGCAGGTCCAGCCCTGGAACCAGGTGTCGGTTGACGACACGGCACCGACATAGGTCGGGGCGCTGAAGAACATCGACAGCGAAGTAGCATCGAAGATCGGCGTGTAGCCGTCGATCGTCGCCGTGTTCTGGAACAGGTTGGTCAGCGTGACCGTGCCAAAGGTGTTGCCCGTGCCCAGGTACGGGTTCACGTCGTTGCGGTCGCCCGTGGACGTGGTGGTGCAATCGAACAGAATTGATTCGAAGCTCGGAGGACCGGCTTCATCCGTACGCGAACCAGCCGCAGCATCGTCTTCCTCATCGATCCGCAGGCACGGCGCAGACGGCTTCACGACAATGCCGTTTGCCATGGTCAGATCGGCCTGACCGCGCACACGCATGGCCTGGCTGCCCGAACCCTGGGCGATGAAAGTGAAGTTGCTGAACTGCGCATTGGTACGCGGAATGGCGGTGAAGTCGAAGTCGCCATCGGGCGAGTCGAGTTCCAGCGCGTTGTCGCCGGCGCCGGCGCGCTGAACGGCGATGGCGTACTGGATGTCGGCCTTCGCACCGGTGTCGATGTCGAACGAGTCGTCTTCAGCGCCGACCACTACGAAGTGGTCCAGCTTCGGCTCACCACCGAACAGTTCCACACCGTCGTCCGAGCTGTTGTAGGACTGGATGTAGCTGATGCCGGTACCGCTACCAACGCCGCCGGTGGTCAGCGACTGCAGTTCGCTGCCGGAGTTCAGAGTGAAGCCCGAGAAGCGGATCTGAACGTACTGGAGGCTACCCGAGCTGTCGTCGCCGGTGATGCCACCAAAGCTTGGCGGGTTCAGCGCGCCTTCCAGACGCTGCTCGCAGTCGATCGGGTTGGCCGGATTGGCGCCAACCAGACAGTCTGAAACCGGTGCCCGGCCCAGCAGCACGACCCCGCCCCACTGCTGCGAGGAGGCGTTGTTGTTTACACCCAGCACGTTGTCGCGGCTGGTGAAGACGATCGGCATGGTGGCGGTGCCTTCAGCGTCGATCGTGCTGCCGCGCTGGACAACCAGATACGAGCGGCCGGTAGCGCCATAAACGATCACACCGGGCTCGATGCTCAGGTTCACAGTCGTGCCGGTGACACCATCGGAGTCGTCATCAGCCGGACCATCGTCCGTACCAACGTCGACGCGGCCATTCATGGCGTAGAGCAGGCCGGGAACCTGCGGCAGGTTGGCATCGGCAGTGAAGACCGAAGGCAGCGTGCAGACGCGCCATTCGCCTTCCGGACCGGAAATCGTGCCCGAATCGACAAGCACGTCGGTGCCGATGGTGGGGCAGCCAGACGCCGCGGTCACGCCGCCGCCGCCAGCGCCGGGCGTCGGTGTCGGACTGCCATTATTCACCGAGTTGTCGATATCACCGATGTTGATATCGCCATTGGCACCCGGCGAACCGAGATTTTCAGGGCCGCACGCAGCAAGCGCCACGATGGAACAGCCAAGTACAAGCGAGCGAGAAAGAGTAGTCACAGCGAACGGTCCCCTCAAAAAACCGAGAATCGAAAAAAACGAAGCGAAATGCGATGTCGCGAGGGGACGGCTAGGCCTGCCAAATGACACTTTGGCGACCGTGTTACGGTTTCGTGTTACGGTTTGTCATATTTGCGGTAAAATTCTGGTTTTCTTCGCGAAAAATCTTTGCACAGATCATGATATTGCAGTGTTGTGACATTGTGACGGTTTTGTTGCACCTTTGTAATATTGGATGCAGAATGCTCGCCAAGAGTTTGGGAGAACCATAATGTTTGCATCTGCTACCCTGGCCTTCTTGCTGGTTGCACAGGCGGGCACTTCAGCCACAGCCGCACAGTCCGGCATCGAAACACGCGATGTCGCCTACGAGACACTCGTCTCGGGCGAAGCGCGCGAGGCGATTGTCCGGCTGGAAGCAGCCCGCGCCGAAAGCCCTGACGATCCGGCGCTGCTGATCAATCTTGGCGCCGCCTACGCGGCGGTGGGCGAATATCAGCTGGCTGAACAGGCCTATCGTGACGCGATTGCCAGCGACGATCGCTACGAGCTGGAACTGGCCAGCGGCGAATGGGTCGATTCGCGCCGCGCCGCGCGTCTGGCACTGCTCTCACTGGAATCTGCTGCCGACTAAACCGGCACGTCAGACCTTATTATATGGCGCAGATGGGCATTGCCCTTGCGTCCGCTTTGACAGGAGCCCGGAAGGCAACGGCTTTCCGGGCTCCCTGTTTATTGTATGGCAATCGCCCGGATGTGGGGCGGACTGTCATGCCGTTGTCATTTGTTGTACGCATTGGGCGGCTTTGGAGGCTCCTGATGATTCTGCGTTTCTGCACATCCACGCTCGCGCTGGCGGCTTGCGCATTGTGCGCGCTGCCTGCGCAGGCAGATGTGCTGGAAATCTCCCCGCAGGGCGAAGCGCAATGGATTGCCGGACCGCTGGGCCGGGTGGCTATGAATGCCGTGCAACCGGCAAGCCCGCTGGCGGAAGTTCCGGCAGAAGTCCTGGTTGTGGTTCCAGAAGGCGCAGTGGCCGACACCCGCGCACATTCGGCTGCCGTGCCACAAGCCTATGCTGCCTATATTCAAGAGCTGGCCAATCGCTTCGACCTGTCGCCCGCGCTGCTGGAAGCGCTGGTGTGGCAGGAAAGCCGCTGGCGCGAGAATGCCGTGTCGCCAGCAGGCGCCCGAGGCCTTGCTCAACTGATGCCCGGCACGGCGCGCGATCTTGGCGTCGATCCCGACAATCCCCATGCCAACCTTGAAGGCGGCGCACGCTATTTGCGCGAGCAGCTAGACCGGTTCGACGGCAATCTGGAAAAGGCGCTGGCCGCCTACAATGCCGGCCCCGGACGGGTGATGCGTTCAGGCGGCATTCCCCGCATTCGTGAAACACAGGTCTATGTCGCTGCGATCATGGGCCGTCTCTCCAACCATTCCAGGCCTGACCATTCCCGGAGTTCCGACTGAAAATGCATGCTTTTTATCGTCTCGCCGCTGCTATCGCGGTGCTGATTGCCCCCACCGCCGCCCATGCGCAGGATCCTGCCGGGTCTGGCCCGATCAACAATGCGCTGGCCTGGATGCAGGGCACGCTGCTGGGCAGCGTTGCCACCGCCGTTGCCGTGATGGCCGTGGCCGCCGTTGGCTTCATGATGCTGACAGGCCGCATGAACTGGCGTTTCGGTGCAACCGTGATCCTGGGCTGCTTCATCATCTTCGGTGCCGCCTCGATCGTGGCCGGCATCCAGGGTGCGGCGGGTTAAGGGGCCGGATCGATGCAGCTTGTCCGCCACCCCGTCCATCGTGCGCTGACGCGGCCGCAGATGTTTGCGGGCGTGACGTTCAACTATTTCATTATCAACGCGCTGGTGACGACGGAGGCTTTCCTGATTCTGAAAAGCCTGTGGATCCTGCCGATCCCCGTCATCATGCACGTCATCGGCTATTTCGCCTGCCTGCGCGAACCGCGCATTTTCGATCTGTGGCTGACCAAGGTCAGCAAGTGCCCACGGGTCAGGAATTACAGCCGCTGGGGCTGCAACAGTTACGCCGCCTGAGCCGCGCGTTCGAACCGCCGCCCGCAACGGGGGGGCATGGAGTAAGACCATGAAGACCAAAGGGCCAAAGTGGCTTGGAGCTGCCGCCTGGAGCGCGAAGGAAGCGCAGGCGGGCGAGCGCCTGCCCTATGCGCGGCTGGTCGACGAGAATGTGCTGCTGCTGCGCGACGGTTCGCTGATTGGCGCGCTGCAGGTGCCCGGCCTGCTGTTCGAGACCGAAGATACAGACGCGCTGAACGCCCATGCGCAAACGCGCGAAGTGATGCTGCGCTCCAACCTCGATGCGCGCTTCGTGCTTTATCATCACGTTATCCGCCGCCGCGTAAGCGTGGAACTGGAAGCCAGTTTCGACGATCCGCTGTCCGCCCATATCGACCGTCGCTGGCGCGAGAAGCTGTCCAGCGGATCGCTGTTCGTGAACGACCAGTTCGTGACGCTGGTGCGCCGTCCCGCGCGCGGCAAGGCAGGCCTCGCAGAACGCGTGGGCAAGGTGTTCAATCGGCGCAATGACGAGGAACTGGTCGACCCCAAGGATCTGCGCAGCTTGCGCGCGGCCCTTCAGGCGCTGTCCGCCAGCCTTGGCGACTACGGCGCGCAGCCGCTGGGCGACTATGTCGGCCCGTCGGGCAACACGAACAACGAAGTGCTGGAACTGCTGTCCGCGCTCTACAATGGCGAGATGCGTCCGGTGCGCCGCCCCGATATCGATACCGACATTGGCCGGATGCTGCCCTACCGCCGTGCCAGTTTCGGCCTGGATGCCATGGAATTGCGCGGCAGCGGCGGCGCGGATTTCGCATCCATCCTCAGCCTGAAGGATTACCCTGACGCCACCAGCCCCGGCCTGCTGGATGGGATGCTGCGCCTGCCCTACGAGATGATCGTGACCGAGAGCTTTGCGCCCGAGGAACGGCAGACCGCGCGCGAGAAGATCGACCTCGCCATTCGCCGCCTGAAGAGCGCCGACGAGGAAGCGCAAAGCGAACGCGCCGAAATGATGGCCGCGCGCGACGAGCTTGGCGCTGGCTCCGTGGCCTTTGGCGACCATCACCTGACCGTGCTGGTGCGCGAACGTGATCTGGAGCGGCTGGACGATGCTACCGCGTCCGTCGCCGCCAGTCTGGCCGATACCGGCGCGATTGCCGTGCGCGAGGACACCAATCTGGAGCCCGCCTTCTGGGGCCAGTTCCCCGGCAACGAGCATTATCTGGTGCGCCGCGCGATGATCTCCACCGCCAACATGGCGAGCTTTGGCAGCCTTCACGGTTTCGCGCTGGGGCAGGCCGAAGGCAACCACTGGGGCGAGGCGGTCACGCTGCTGCAGACCACCAGTTCCACACCGTTCTTCTTCAACTTCCACAACGGCGACCTGGGCAATTTCTCGGTCATCGGGCCGTCGGGTTCGGGCAAGACCGTGGTGATGAACTTCCTCGCCGCGCAGGCGCAGAAGTTCAGTCCCCGCACCATCCTGTTCGACAAGGATCGCGGCGCGGAGCTGTTCATTCGCGGCATTGGCGGCACTTACGACCGCATCCGTTCGGGAGAGCCGACCGGTTTCAACCCGCTGTCACTGCCCGATACGCCCGCCAACCGCGGCTTCCTGCGAGACTGGCTTTCGGTCATGCTGAAAGCCGAAGGGCCGGAAGAGCACGCAACCATCGCGGCGGCGGTTGATGCGGCCTATTCCAACGACCCCTCACTGCGGCGGCTCCGCTATTTCAAGGAACTGGTTTCCGGCGCGCGTCGTCCGCAGCCGGGCGATCTGGCGGATCGTCTTTCGGCATGGATCGAGGATGGTGAGCACGGTTGGCTGTTCGATAACGAAGCTGACAAGCTGGACCTGTCCACTCGCGTGATGGGTTTCGACATGACCGCGCTGCTGGAAAATCCCAAGCTGCGCACGCCAGTGATGATGTACCTGTTCCACCGCATTGACGAGCGGTTGGACGGCCATCCTACGATGGTGCTGATCGACGAAGGCTGGAAAGCGCTGGACGACGAGGTTTTCGCCGCGCGTATCCGCGACTGGCTGAAGACGCTGCGAAAGCGCAACGCGCTGGTCGGTTTTGCCACGCAGTCCGCCCGCGATGCGCTGGACAGCCGCATTTCCACCGCACTGGTGGAGCAGACGGCCACCATGGTATTCATGCCCAACGCCCGCGCCCGCGCGGAAGACTACTGCGAAGGCTTTGGCCTGACCGAGCACGAACTGGCACTGATCAAGAGTCTGCCCGCTCACTCGCGCTGCTTCCTTGTCCGCCAGCCGGACGCCAGCGTTGTCGTGCGCCTCGACCTGTCGAATGCACCCGAAGTGCTGACAATCCTGTCGGGCCGCGAATCGAGTGTGCGCCGCCTTGACCTGTTGCGAGAGGCGGTGGGCGACGATCCGGCCCAGTGGTATCCCGCGCTCACCAACCGGGCCTGGCCCGGTTCGGGTACCGGCCTGGCTGAACCGCAGGACGACGGATTCAACTGGGAGGCTGCCGAGTGAGCAGCATGACCGCCTCTAGCGGCGTGGGCGTAGAATGCATGCGCGCCATGGAAGGTGTGGGCGCAGGCATCGGCGCGTCCCTGCGCGGGGTGGATTGCGCAGCCAGCGAAATGGCGCAGGCTGCGTTCAACAACCTGTTCGCCAATGGCGCGATGGGCACCACGCTCACGCTGGCGCTGACGCTGTTCGTGGCGTTCATTGGCTTTGGCCTGATCACCGGCCGCACGCGACTGGGCCTTTCCTCGCTGACGCCCAAGATGGTGACTGTCGGCCTTGTGGCCACATTCGCCACCAGCTGGATCGCATTCCAGGCCGTGTTCTGGAACCTTGCCGTGGGCGCGCCGGACTGGATTGCCACCAGCGTGATGGGCACCGACGGTTCAGCCACTACGATCTTTGCCGACAAGCTGGATGTCGTCATGCTCTCGCTGATGGAAGCATCTGGCGGCGATGCGATGGCGAACGATACCTCCATCTTCTCCCCGCCGGGGCTGCTGTGGTCTGGCGGCACGATGCTGCTGCTGGGCACAGTAGGTGTACTTGCGACTTGCAAGATCGCGCTCGCCATCCTGATGGGCCTTGGCCCGATCTTCATCCTGCTGGCCCTGTTCGATGGCACGCGCGGCCTGTTCGTCGGCTGGCTGAAAGGCGTTACATTGATGGCGCTTGCGCCGCTGTTTGCCGTTCTGGGCGGATCGCTGATGCTGGAACTGGCGATACCTGTGCTTTCCAGCCTCCTGACCACGCCGGGCAAGATCGACGTGCGTCCGGCCATGGCGTTCTTCATGATCGGCGCGGTGCATCTGGCGCTGATGTTCATGGTGCTGAAAGTGACGACGACCATGGTGAGCGGCTGGAGCGTGTTCGGCCTTTCGCGCAGCGACCGCACAGATGAGCGCGGCGGCTTCAACACGGCGCGCGCGCCTGCCGCCGCTACCGTTTCGCCCGCCGTTACCAATACGACCGCGCGCGACCGCGCTGCACAGTCGACTCCGCCCGCCTCCCGCGACATTCGCGTAATCGCAAGCACCCCTGCCGCTGCCAACGATGTTGGCGGCTCTGGCACTTTACGCGAGACGAAGATCGTGCAGGCTGGCGGCGGTGCCGACAATGGTCGCAATGGCTCCTATTCCCCTTCTCGTGCGCGCGGTATTGGCAGCCGTTTCAAGAGCGCACCCGCACGTTCCACGGAGAAAATGACATGATCCGCGCCAGCCTCATCACCCATGGCATCGCCGCGACGCTGCTGGCAGCCACGCTTGTCGCCCCTGTGCTTTCGGCCCCGGCCGCCGCGCAGGACCCGCGCCTGGTGGAACGGCTGTATGACCCCACACAGGTCGTCCAGATCAGTGGCAAGGTGAACGTGCAATCGACCATCCAGTTCGGCGAAGGCGAGGTGATTGAAAACGTCGCCATCGGCGACAGCCAATCCTGGCAGGTGACGCCCAATCGCCGCGCGAATCTGCTGTTCGTGAAGCCGCTGGCGCCGCGGGCGAACACCAACATGACTGTGGTGACAAACCGCCACACCTATCTGTTCGATCTGGTCGCCAGCCCGGCCATCCGCACCCCGCTGTATGTGCTGACTTTCACCTATCCGGTGGAAGTCGAACCGGCAGAGGACGACACCGAACTGGCATCGGCCAATCGCGGTGAACAGCCCAATGCGCTGGAAATGGCGGCAGCGAACGACGACTATGCCGTGCTCGATCCCACGCGCCTGAACTTCGAATGGGCCAGCAGCGGCGACCGCGCGCTGCTGCCGGAACGCATCTATGACGATGGCACGGCCACATTCCTCGCCTGGCCTGCCAACACACCGATGCCTGCCATACTGGTGAAAGATCACGAGGGTACCGAAGGCCCGGTGAACTTTGCCGTGCGCGGCGATACCATCGTGCTGGATGTGGTGCCGCGCGAGATCATCCTGCGCTCTGGCGACAATGCCGCCATGCTGGTGAACGAAGGCCCGGTCGGAACCACGAACGCTGACGGCACGGCCCAGCGGCAACAGGGCGCCTGAGCGGCGAGACGGAGAACAGACACATGAAACTTGCCATGCGCCTTCCGGAAAAGAACACCGGTCATGCCAATGATGTCGATCCGCGGGATAACGAGACGACCGAGATCATCGACCTCGCCAGCCGCACGTCCTATCCGGCGGTGGCGAACCGCAAGGGAAACAAGGACGCGCTGGGTCTGCTGGCGGGTGTCGGTTTCGTCGCCCTGTTGGGAGCGGCCACGCTGTGGGGGCTGAATGCCAGCCGCACGGACGATCAGGCGCCCGTTGCGGATAGCGGCGTGCCGGCGGCGGCGCCTCCAGCACCCGCCGATCTGACAGTCTCGCCCACCGATGGCCTTCCCAGCGCCAATGCCGGCATGACACCGCAAGTGGATCCCGCACCTGCGCCGGTACTGTCCCGCATCCCGGATGGCACCATGGCCGTCGCGCCTGCCACCAATCCCTATTCCTCGCCCACGCTGGTTTTCGATGGAGGCACCGCACCTGCATCGGCAGCGGCCAATGCGGCGGCGGCTGAAGCCGCGGCAGCGGCGGCCCCGGGCAATTCGGTAGTTCCCGGTGGCGGCGCGGCAGGCGAATTTGCCGCCCGGATCGGCGGCGTGGGCGGCGGCCCTGCCGTTGCCACGCAGGATGTAAATCCGGCAACCACCGTGACACAGGGCACCATGATCCCGGCGATTCTGGAAACCGCCATCAATACCGACGTGCCCGGTTTCGTGCGCGCCGTGGTGAGCCAGGACGTGCGCTCCTTCGACGGAGGCCGCGTGCTGATCCCGCGTTCCAGCCGCCTTGTCGGACAGTATCAGTCCGGTCTGCAATCGGGCCAGCGCCGCGCCTATGTGATCTGGCAGCGTGTGATACGCCCTGATGGTGTTACCGTTTCGTTGCAAAGTCCTGCCACCGGTTTCGATGGCACGGCAGGTCTGGAAGGCGATGTGAACACCCACTTCTTCAGCCGCTTCGGCAGCGCCATGCTGCTGTCCGTTATCGGCGGGCTGACCACCATTGCCAGCGGGGGTGCATCGGTGATCCTCGGCGGCGGCGAAAGCGCGGCCAACACGGCGCTGCAGCAGGACGGGCAGCGCCCGCCGACAGTGCGCGTGCGCATGGGGGAACCGATCCGCGTCTACACCGCGCGCGATCTTGATTTCAGCCGGGCGCCACAGGTTCGCTGAGGCTGGTCGTGTCGGCAGAGATCCATAGATTGGGCGACAAGACGGAACAGGTCGAAGGTGCGCCCGTCACAGCGGCCGGTCCGCCGGACGAAGCACCGCATGTGCCCAGCGGTTCGGTCTATCTTGACGCCTATCTCGCGCCCTTTCGTGACTGGCTGGAGCGTGACACCGTCACCGAAATCCTCGTCAATCGCCCTGGCGAGATGTGGGTGGAGGATGCAGCTTTCCCCGGAATGCAACGAATCGAACTGGACGGGGTGGACGACAAGCTGATTCAGCGGCTGGCCGAACAGGTCGCGCGCATCAGCCACCAGGGCATCAATCGCGAACATCCCCTGCTGGGCGCAACGCTGCCAGATGGTGCGCGAATCCAGTTCTGCGGCCCGCCCGCCACGCGCAAGCACTGGGCGATGGCAATCCGCCGCCACCGCCGCCTGGACCTGCCGCTCGATGCCTACGATTCAGGCCCGCTGACGCAGGCAAGCGAAGCGGACATGCCCGATCCGCAAGCGCAGCCCATCGACTTCCTGCGCGCCGCGATAAGGGCGAAGAAGACCATTCTGATCTCCGGCGGCACCAGCACCGGCAAGACGACTTTCCTCAACGCCATGCTGGGCGAAATCCCGCGTGAAGAGCGCGTGGTGATGGTGGAGGATACGCCGGAACTGAAATTCCCCGGTGCCAATGCCGTAGGGCTGGTGGCCGTTAAAGGCGAACTGGGCGAGGCCAAGGTAACGGCCAACGAACTGCTGCAATCGGCGCTGCGCCTCCGGCCAGACCGGATCGTGCTGGGCGAGTTGCGCGGGGCGGAAAGCGTCAGCTTCCTGCGCGCCATCAACACCGGCCACCCGGGCAGCTTCTCCACCATCCACGCAAATTCCCTGCGCGGTGCACTGGAACAGCTCAGCCTGATGGTGATGCAAACCGGCATTGGCCTGACGCGCAGTGACACGATTGCCTATGCCGCCAGCGTAATCGACGTGATCGTGCAATTGCAGCGCGCCGAAGGAAAACGCGGCATTGCGGCCATTGCGCGGGCCAGCGATCTGGTGGAAACGTGGAAATGACGGGCAGGCCCTGATCCCTCGGCTTTCCCGATCCTGACATATTCGAGGACAGATGGACACCGCCCCCGATACGACCGAAACCGGACAGTCCAGCGCGATTGATCCGGAGCAGCTTTCGCCAGAGGAACGCTATTTCAACCGCGAGATGTCGTGGCTGGCCTTCAACCAGCGTGTGCTGGCCGAAGCCAGCCGGGCTTCTTACCCGCTGCTGGAACGGATGCGCTTTCTGTCGATCTCGGGCAGTAATCTGGACGAGTTCATGATGATCCGCGTCGCCGGGCTTGCCGGGCAGGTGCGCAGCGGGGTGGATGAAATGTCGCTCGATGCGCGCACGCCAAAGCAGCAGCTCGCCTCGATCAGCGAGAAGTTTCGCCAGCTGGAAGCGCGCCAGCAGACAACACTGATCGAATTGCTGCCGCAACTTGCCGAGCAGGGCATTCATATCAAGGGGGAAGACCGGCTGGATGCCACGTCCGACGACTGGCTGCGGCAATACTTCCTTGAACACATCATGCCGGTGATCACGCCGCAGGCGATTGATCCCGCACACCCCTTTCCTTTCGTTGCCAACCTTGGCATCGGGGCGCTGTTCAATCTTACACGGCACGACGACGGCAGCCGCCTGGTGGAAATGGTCCTGATCCCCAGCGCCCTGCCGCGTTTCGTGCGCATCCCGTCGGAGGTTGCCGGAAAAGAGGCGATATTCGTCGCCATCGAACGCCTTGTGGTGCGTTTTGCCGACCTGCTTTTTCCCGGCTTCAAGGTGACAGGGGACGGCGTATTCCGCGTTCTGCGCGACAGCGACATCGAGATCGAGGAAGAGGCCGAAGACCTTGTGCGCTATTTCCGCAGCGCCATCCAGCGCCGCCGCCGCGGGCAGGTGATCATGCTGGAAATTGACGAGGGTTTCGATGCCGAGGCAGAGGAACTGCTGCGCGACAAGCTGGGGCTGGAACAGGCCTTCGTCACCAAGACCAGCGGGATGCTGGGTATCGTCGGACTGTCAGAGGTGGTGGACGAGGACCGGCCCGACCTCAAATTCCCGCCGTTCTCCCCGCGCTATCCGGAACGTGTGATGGAGCATGACGGCGATGTGTTTGCTGCCATCAGTGAAAAGGACATGGTGATCCACCACCCCTACGAAAGTTTCGAAGTGGTGGTGGACTTTCTGCGGCAGGCAGCGAACGATCCCAAGGTCGTTTCGATCAAGCAGTCGCTTTACCGCGCAGGCCAGCAATCGCCCGTTATCAACGCCCTGTGCGAGGCGGCCGAGAACGGCAAGTCGGTTACTGCCGTGGTGGAGCTGAAGGCGCGTTTCGACGAAGAGCAGAATCTGAAGTGGGCGGGCGAACTGGAACGCTCCGGCGTGCAGGTGATCTACGGCTTCATCGACTGGAAAACCCACGCCAAGATCAGCATGGTCGTGCGACAGGAAGACGGTGGTTATCGCACCTATTGTCACTTTGGCACGGGCAATTACCACCCTGTCACGACCAAGATCTATACCGATCTCAGCTACTTCACTGCCGATCCCGCGCTGGGGCGCGACGCGGCCAAGCTGTTCAATTTCATCACCGGCTATGTCGAGCCCGATCAGCTGGAGCAGATTGCCATTTCGCCACTCAATCTGCGCGACAAGCTGCTTTCCAACATCGATGCGGAGATCGGTTTTGCGCGCGCGGGCAAGCCCGCCACGATCTGGTGGAAGATGAACCAGCTGACGGAGAAGACCGTTGTCGACAAGCTGTACGAGGCCAGCCAGGCCGGCGTGCAGGTGGTGATCGTGTGCCGGGGTATCTGCTGCCTGCGGCCCGGCGTGCCCGGGCTTTCCGACAATATCACGGTAAAGTCCATTATCGGCCGCTTCCTGGAACATGGCCGCATCTATGCCTTCGGCAATGGCGAATCCATGCCGAGCGACAAGGCCAAGGTCTACATCGCCAGCGCAGACGTGATGGACCGCAACCTTTATCGCCGGGTGGAGGCCATGGTGCCGATCACCAACGATACGGTGCACGATCAGGTGCTGGAACAGGTGTTGCTGGCAAACCTGCTCGACACCGAACAAAGCTGGCTGCTCGATGGCGAAACCGGGGAATACGAGCGGGTGGAAAGCGAACCCGGGGTTGAGCAAGACGGATTCAACTGTCACGATTACTTCATGACCAATCCCTCCCTTTCCGGCCGCGGTGACGCGCTGAAGGAAGATCGCGTACCCAAGCTTGCGCTTCGCAAGGGAGCGGTATGACAGCCACCTTTGGCAGCCAGCGTGCAAAAAATGCCGTCAGGCCGCAGCGGGCAGTCATCGATATCGGTTCCAACACGGTTCGTCTGGTCGTCTATTCCGGGCCGCAGCGCGCGCCCGATGTCTGGCTGAACGAAAAGGTTACGGCTCAGCTTGGGCGAGACCTGGCACGCACCGGCAAAATGCCGGCGGAGGCGATTACCATCGCCATGCGCGGTCTCAACCGTTTTGCCACGGTGCTGAAGGATATCGAGGTAACAAACGTGCGGACTGTCGCCACCGCGGCAGTGCGCGATGCCAGCAACGGCAGGAAATTCGTCAAGCAGGTCGAAACGCTCGGCCTTGAAGTCGAAGTGCTCTCCGGAGAGGAAGAGGCGACAACATCTGCCTATGGGGTTATCGGCGGGTTCCCCGGCGCGCAAGGCGTGGTGGCTGATCTGGGTGGCGGCAGCCTTGAACTGGTCGCCATCGGCAATGGTGAGGCTTCGCACGGCGTAAGCCTGCCACTTGGTACGCTACGCCTGCCAGCCTTGCGCGAAAAAGGGACGAAGGCCTTCAACAAGGCCGTAACGGCGGAAATGGCAAAGGCCGACTGGGCCAGCGTCCATAGCGGGCCACTGTATATGGTCGGCGGCACCTGGCGGGCGTTGGCAGCATATGCCATGCATAAGACCAAATACCTGCTCACCGATCCGCAGGCCTTCACATTATCGGTGGCAGAGGCGGACAAATTCGCCAGAAAGCTTTCCGCCATGGCGCCGGAGAAGCTCTGCAACATTTCAGGCATTTCCTCCAATCGTGCAGAGGGGTTGCCCAATGCCGCCGCCATGCTGCGGCCCTTGCTGGCAGCACTAAAGCCGGAAGGACTGGTATTTTCATCCTGGGGACTGCGCGAAGGGGTGCTCTACCGTGGCCTGTCCGAAGGCGCGCAGAAACTCGATCCGCTGCTGGCGGCTATCTCGCATTTCACCGAACCCCGCGGCGCTTCCCAAACGATGGCTGCCCAGATCGCCGCCTGGACGTCCGATGCCGCGCGATCCAGCGGCAATGGCAGCGAACGACTGCGACTGGCCGCTATCATGCTGGCACAGGCCCAGTGGCGGCTGGAGCCGAACATGCGGCTGAAGCATTCGATCGACTGGGCGCTGGACAAGCGCTGGCTGGGTTTGACGCACAGAGGGCGCGCAATGCTGGCAGCGGCCTTGCGCGGTGCCAATGGACAGCTTTCGCCGATGCCCGAACTGGAAGCGCTTGCCAGCGAGGAAGCGCTGCACGAAGCCACCGCATGGGGCCTGGCCTTTCGTCTTTGCCGCCGCCTTGGCGCAGGCTCACGCGTTTCGCTGATGTCGAGCAAGCTGACTCGCGAAGGGGACGTGCTGCGCCTGTGGCTGGAGCCAGGCCGCGCGCAACTGGTGTCGGAGCAGGTAGAGACCGAACTCGCCCGCCTTGCCGGCTGGCTGGGATGCGAGGGGATCGTGGAGGCCTGATCAGCGCATTTGTTCCGGGTCAAATGTCTGCTTGTCAGGTGTTGCTACAAGCGCCCTATAGTAGCAAGCATCATACGGAGAAGAACTGCATGAGTGACAACAACAAGGCTCGCCTCGAAGCGCAGCTGACCGAACTGGAGAGCCGCCTTCAACGTATCGAGCGCGACCTCGATGAACCGCACGATCCCGATGCCAGCGAACGCGCTGTGCAGATGGAGGATGACGATAGCCTGGAAGCGCAGGGGCGCCTCGTAACCCGCGAAATCGCTTCCACCAATCGCGCGCTTGAGCGGATCGCAAAGGGCGAATACGGCTACTGCGTCGAATGCGGGGAGGAGATTTCCGAAGGCCGGCTGGAGGCCCGGCCTGAAGCCGCGCTTTGCATCAACTGCGCGAAGAAGGGCTGACCTCTATGCGCGCCGACGTTCAGAAACCGTAGCGTACACCGATCCAGAATGTCTGCGGCGCCCCGATATCCAGGGTACCGCCGCTGTTGCGCGTAATCACGACTTCATCGAACAGGTTTTCCACTCGCGCCACGGCTGACAGATCGTTCATCAGCGGCATCTGGGCAAACAGGTCAATCGTGGTAGCGGCAGGAAGCGGATCGGTTTCAACATCGCTTTCATATTGCCGCGCGACGTGGCGCACTGTGGCTGCCAGACGTGCGCCGGGCGCCGGACGCCATGTAGCGGTGGCACTGGCGGCGAAACCGGGTGTTTGCGGGGGCATGTTTCCATCGAGCACTGACGCAGCGCCGCTTCCTTCGATCGCCGGTGCGACAAAGGCAAGCGTGCCGTCGAGAGCGAACCGGCCCACCTCCACCGCCGCCGCAACTTCCACGCCTTGCGCGTCGATTGCATCAAGATTGCGACGCTGGCGCAGGTTTGGTGAAAGGGTGACGTTGGCGATGGCATTCTTCACACGGTTGTCGAAAAGGGTTGCCGACACTCGCATCCATTCGGCGGCCTGCATGTCCACGCCCACTTCCCAGCCTTCCAACCGTTCCGGCTCAAGCGCGGCATTGGCCTGCGTGACCACGGGGAATACCACGAATGGGCGATAGAGTTCGTTGATCGTCGGCAGGCGAAAGCCACTGTAGGCGGCAGTGCGCAAGACAAGGTTGGGGCTCATCTGCAGGCGAGCCCCAGCGCGCCAGGTCACTTCCCAGTCTGACCGATCGGCGAAGCTGTCGTCGGTCAGCACCGCGCCACCGGCGTCCAGCGCGCGGTAGAACCCATCGGAGATCGAGTAGCGATCGGCACGCAGACCGCCTGTCAGCGTGATCGGCCCATATTGCCAGTCGTGACTGGCAAACAGGCCGAGATCGGAATTGTTGCCACCGGCAAAGCGGTTCTCGGTCAGGTTTCCGCTGAACGCGGAATAGGCATCCTCGAACAGCTCGCCTTCGCTGCTGCGATAGTCGACGCCGAGGCGCAGCGTGTGGTTATCGCCCAGCGGCGGACGGACTTCCAGCTTGCCGCCAAGTCCGGTGGCGGGGGTATCCTTCTGATCGAGCACGCGCACGAAGCGGGTGGACGAAATCACAATGTTGGAGAAATTGCGCCACTGGGCGTAGGCCAGGGCGTCCACTTGCCAGGGTCCGCGGGACACCAAGCGCAGCGACACGTCCTCCCCGCGAATACGGCTATCCGCGCCATTAAAACGCAGCGTGCGATTGTCCTCAAACGCCAGGCCGCGCAGCTGCACTTCAAGCGCGTCACCAAGCTGCTGGACGACACGCGCGCTGGCGGACCAGCTCTCGTAAGACGCGCGCACAGTGGCAGGCACGCGGTCAGCCTCAGGCGTGGTGTAGAAGCCCTTGCCGCGGTCCCAGCGCCCGCTTGCCACTGCATATCCACCGTCCCACGAGGGAGCGAGCGAGAGCGAGGACTGGGTGCCGCCGCGGTGATTCACCAAAGCCTGTCCGCTCAGCAATCCTGTGGTGGCAGCGTCGGCGCTGGAAAGTTCGATCGTGCCTGCCAGTGCGCCTGCGCCAAAAGGTCCGGAACCGCCCCCGCGCGTCACGCGAATGGATGCCAGGCGTTCCGGCGCGATCGCATTGAACGGCACATAGCCGAAGAATGGATCGATCATCGGCACCCCGTCGAGCAGCACGAGCGCGCGGCTGGATGCGTTGCCACCCAGGGCACGCAGGGTCGCGCCCTGTGCGGTCGGATTGGAACTGCGGCTATCCGAACGCCGGAATTGCTGGAACCCGGCGACAGAGGCGAGGGCGTCCTCGACTGTGCCCGATCCGGTGCTGACAATCTGTTCCCGCTCCAGCTCGATCACCGAGAATGCGGGCACGGAAGGCGTATCTTCCAGCCCCTCTCCAAGCACGATGATGGGTGCGTTGCCGGCGGCATCCTGCGCCGAGGCGAGCGAGGGTGTAAGCGCGATGAAGGTGCTGGCCAGCAGCAGATGTTTCATTGTTCGGGCAATCGGGGGTGAGAGTTCAAGCGCCGTCTAGCGATCATTGCTCACCGCGTCACCCCGTCCCTGCTTGTCTTGTCCATTGCGGCCAGGGGCTGGCGCGAGACTCTCTGCCACAATTACGCTATGTCACCGCACGGGGTCGCTTGGAGAGAGGGTAACAATCATGAAGAAACTGATCTGCGCAGTCGCGGCTACCGCACTGCTGGCTGCCTGCAATTCCGAAGCCGAAGAAGAGGTGGTTGACGAGCCCGTAGCTGAGGAAGAGGTCGTCCTGATCGATACCAATGGCGAGACGATGGAGGCCTATCTGGGTGATTGGGACACGACCTATCCTGACGGATCGACTGCGGTGACAACGAACAACGCCGACGGCACCTACTCCGCCGTTCTGGAAGATGGCACCACGATGAGTGGCACCTGGACTTTCGGAGCGGAACAATCGTGCTGGCTGGCCGACGACTCCAGTTCACCGACCTGCTATACTGTTGGCGCAGGCGACGAAAACGGCACACGCGTTCTGACGATGGATGACGGCACGACAGTCACCGTTACGCCGGTGGCCGCCACTGAAGAAGAAGCCATGTAGGCAAGTACCGGCGGGGGTTGGGCCAGTCGCCCAGCGCCCCGCCGCACGAACCACAATATCCTGCGGGAGGTCTCAGTTCACCGTCTGACTTGCCAGATGCAGTGCCCGGCCGCCCGGTTTGGCGTCCACGCGGTATTCCGCCCGGGCCTGCTGCGCGAATGCAGCGAACAGCCGTTCTCCAATGCCGCTGGAGCCGTCTGCGCTGGCTGAAGTGCCCACGCCATCATCCTCGATGGCTAAAGACCATTGTGTGCTGCTGCCGTTGAATCTGACGGAAACCTTGCCTTCACGGCCATCGGGAAAGGCATACTTGGCGCAATTTGTCAGCGCTTCGTTGGTAAACAGGCCGATCGCAACTGCCACTTCGCGCGGCATGATGGCATTGGCACCACCGGTATCGACTTCTACCCGCACATTATCGAGGAAAGCGCCTCTCGTGACCCGGTCAACGACATCGACGAGGTAATCCTGCATGGCCACCATGGAGCCTTCGCCCTGCTTCAATGCAAGGTTGGAATAGGCGGACGAAAATGAGTGAATGCGGGCAATCGCCTGCTCCAGCGCGGCGGCAACTTCAGGCATCTGCTCACGCCGCTTCTGCATCTCCAGCAAGCTGGCCGCGAGCGCGAAATTGTTCTTGGTGCGATGCTCCAGCTCCTGCTGCAGCAGTTCCCGCCGCTCGATCTCCTCATCGCGTTCGCGCAAGGCAGAGGAAACGGCACGCCGAAATGCCTCTGCCAGCAGCAGCACAATTGCCACGGCAGCGGCATTGATCGCCACCCGCGAGGGGTCTGTGATCACTTCAAAACCCCATGCGTACACCGGCGCGAGCGTAAAGTACCAGGCCCACAGGAAGCTGGCCACGTAGGCCGTCAGCCCCGCCTGCCAATGCCCGAAAAGAGTGGCGATGAGGACAGTTGGATAGACCAGGGCAAAAGGACCGGCGGTTTCCGCCCACACATCCAGCACCACGCGCAAGCCAACCATAGCCAGGGCACAGCCGAGACCGAAGAGAAGCTTTACCAGCAAGCCCAGGCGCTTGCTTTGAAACTGCCTGGCAACATCGAAGTTGGCAACGCGATGCATGGCGCATCTGCCTTTCCGGAAGCGACGCGGAAATGATCGCTTCACCTGCCTATTGCTACCGACTTTGGGCTGTGTTTGCGAATCAATTCGGGATGTTCGTCGGAACATCGGTCTTCGTCTGACGATATTTCGCGCCCAGGATTCCAGGCTCATCGGCAAGGCCGGCCCGCTCTTCGATGGCGAATGACGCTTAGAGGTCGTCGAGGAAATCGGACGTCATGCGCGGCCTTTCTTCCGATTCTTCCTCTTGCTGTGCGGGAACGCCATCCCCGTCGGCGATCTCCTCGTCCTCCGGCATTGCGGGTTCCTGTGCGCGTGCGACGAATTCCGCCTCGGTCACAGCATTGTCCCGGTCGTAAATCCGCGAATCCTCGAACGGACCAAGCGGCTCATCGGGATTCACGCGTACCAGCGGATAGGGTTCGCCCGCGATTCCGACATAATTCAGCCGAGCCTGATTGTCGGAGAGGAACCGAAATTGCAGCACGTCATTGCGCCGCGCGCCGTTGGGCCCGGCAAACGTAAGCTGCACTATCTCGCCCCGCTGAAGTATGGAGATGGGCCGCACGGTCTGCTGTCCGCTCATCTGGCGAAATATCACACCATTGCTGTCGATCTCGCTGGGCCGCGTCCATGCGCCTGCCCAACCGCCATCTTCCGATTGCTCCAGCGCGAAGACGAAGATTGTGGCATCGTCGATGCGAAAGGCCCAGTGGCCATCAAGTGTGGCTTCGTGATCGTCGGCCAATGCGGGCGCGGACAGACACAGAGCGGAAAGGATCAGAAGAAATCGAGCAACCATGTCCGCAGCATGGCGCAACGAGGGCCCTTCCCGCAAGCAAAAGGCAGCTGCAAAGTGGTTCAAGTGTCTGCAGGCGCGTCCAGCCACCGCGCGATGGCCGCGTTCACGGCATCAGGTGCCTCGACCTGGATCATGTGCCCTGCGCCCTCCACCACCACCAGCTGCGAGCCGGGAATCTGCTTGGCAATCGCCTCGTGCTGCGATGGCGGTGCCCATGCATCGAGTTCGCCGGTCATCACCAGCGCCGGGCATCGGAGCCGGGCCAGCAAGTCCTCGAACGGCGGACGCCCCAGCAGCGCCTTGATCTGCGCATCGAACATCGCCTGCCCCTTGGACAGACACATGTTCCGCATCATCGCATATTCGGGCGTCGCATGCCGCCCTTCGGCAACCAAGGGTGGCAACCACGCATCGACCAGCGCTGCAAATCCGCTTTCGTAGCCGATCTTCTGCAATTGCCCACGTTTGGCCGCTTCATTCGGCGCCACAGGATGAATTCCAGTGGAAACAAGTGCTATCCGCCGCACGCGGTGCGGCGCCAGGCGGAACATTTCCATGGCCACGCGCCCGCCCATCGAATGGCCAAACACATCCAGCTGCTGCACCCCGTGTTCGTCGGCTTCGGCCCAGGCGATACGGGCCATTTCCACCAGCGAATCGGCCATGCCGTAGCTGTTCACCACCAGCGCATCGGGAAAGGCCGATATCTGCGACGCGAAGATTCGCCCGTCGCAAATCAGTCCAGGCAGGAACATCAGCATTTTGGCGGCCCTTCTCTCCAGTTGCTCCGATGCGCGCCATCCATTCTCGCAGAAAAATCGAAAACCGCAAAAAGGCGCCTGCTACCGGCGGCAGGCCCAGCAATGCATGCCGAGGGGAAACGGTGCGATTCGGGGGTGCAAACTGCCACAGCCGGGCTTATGTGCGCGGCGTGACGTGATCGAGGCTGCCTGCCGTGATTGCGGCAGGGGCCAGAGGGCCTTATCCGACAACCAAGACTGGAGCCTTGCCCCGGATGGCAGACATTATCGATGGCCGCGCGATCGCGCGCCAGCTGGACGAGAAGACCAAGGCCGACGTCGATGCGCTGGTGGCGGCGGGCCACCGCCCCCCCGGCCTCACCGTCATCCTGGTGGGTGAAGATCCCGCCAGCGAGGTCTATGTCCGCCGCAAGATCAAGGCGTGTGAGAATGTGGGCATCCGCTCTACCGAGCACCGCTTGCCTGCAGACACTTCGCAAGACGAACTGCTGAAGCTGATCGAACGGCTGAACAAGGATGACGACGTCCACGGCATCTTGTGCCAGGTGCCGTTGCCCGATCATATCGATGCCCGCCTGGTGCTGCGCTCGATCTCGCCCGACAAGGATGTTGACGGGTTTCACCCGGTAAACGTGGGCCGCCTCTCCACCGGCACGGGCGGGATCGTGCCCTGCACACCGTTGGGCGTAATGATGCTGCTAGAATCAGTAATTCCGGATCTGACGGGCAAGAGTGCGGTGGTGATCGGCAAGTCCAACATTGTCGGCAAGCCGGTCGCCAACCTGTTGCTGGATGCCGAATCCACAGTGACAGTCACGCATATCAACACCAGGGGCCTGCCGGAAATCTGCCGCCAGTCCGATATCATCGTGGCCGCTGCCGGCGCGCCCGAACTGGTGCGAGGTCACTGGGTCAAGGATGGCGCGGTCATTATTGACGTCGGCATTACGCGCCAGCAGGGCGAGGACGGCAAGACGAAGCTGGTGGGCGATGTGAAGTTCAACGAGGTACAGCATGCCAAAGCCGTAACGCCCGTGCCCGGCGGCGTTGGCCCGATGACAATCGCCTGCCTGCTGGCAAATACCGTGAAGGCCGCGCGCAATAGTCTGGTGACTGGCCCTGTGACCTTCCCGGACGACTATGCCGACGCGCCGGGCCGCAGCATGTACAAGGTCGACTGAGTAGCCCTTGCCTTCGCCCACTACCTCGGCAAATGTCCCACAATGGCAGAGAAGATTGACGGACGCGCCATTGCGCGCGAACTGGACGCAAAGACCAAGGCAGACGTTGATGCAATGGTGGCGGCAGGCGGGGTCCGCCCAGGCCTGACGGTGGTGCTGGTGGGCGATGATCCGGCTAGCGAGGTCTATGTCAGGCACAAGGTGGAGGCGTGCGAGCGGGTAGGCATCAGGTCAACCGAGCACCGTTTGCCTGCGGCGACGACGCAGGACGAGTTGCTGCAACTGATTGACCGGCTGAACCGAGACGATCAGGTTCACGGCATCCTCGTGCAGGTGCCATTGCCCGCGCAGATAGACGAGCGCGCCGTGATCGACGCCATTGATCCGGCCAAGGATGTTGACGGCTTCCACCCGGTGAATGTTGGCCGCCTGTCCACGGGAACGGGCGGTATCTGGCCGTGTACGCCGTTTGGTTGCATCAAGCTGCTGCAATCGGTTGAGCCGGACCTGAGCGGAATGGATGCATTGGTTATCGGGCGTTCCAATATCGTGGGCAAACCTGTTGCCATGATGCTCACCGCGCTTGGTTGCACTGTCACCATTGCCCACTCCAAGACCCGCAATCTTCCGGAAAAATCTCGCCAGGCAGATATCGTCGTGGCTGCTGTCGGCATCCCCTGCTTAGTGAAAGGGGACTGGATCAAGGAAGGCGCCATCGTCATCGACGTGGGCATCAACCGCACGCCGGGCGACAACGGCAAGGATCGGCTGGTCGGCGATGTCGCCTTTGACGAAGTGCAACATGCGCGTGCCGTAACGCCTGTTCCCGGCGGAGTTGGGCCGATGACGATTGCCGTGCTGCTTGCCAATACGGTGCAGGCGGCCAAGGCTCTTTCCGCCTGACGAGGAACAACCGGGCACAAAGCCGCCCTTTGCCGATCCGCATTCTGTCCCTATGGGGGATTCCATTACCAATCCGCAACCAGACAGGCTTTCCATGACCCAGGCAGAGACCGACATCTGCATCATCGGCGCTGGCATTTCTGGCATCTCGATGGCTGCGCACATCGGCATGATCTGCCCGGATCGCAGCTACACCATCATGGAGCGGCGCGAGCAGATCGGCGGCACCTGGGATCTGTTCCGTTATCCCGGCGTGCGTTCGGATTCCGATATGCACACGCTCGGCTTCAGCTTCGAACCGTGGCGGCACGAGGATGCCATTGCCAACGGGCCGGATATTCGCGAGTATCTTAACCGCATCGCGGACGAGCGCGGCATTCGCGAGAATATCCGCTTCGGGCAGGAAGTCCTCTCCGCCGACTGGGATTCAATGACCGCGCGCTGGACGATCACCACGCGCGGAGCGGACGGCAGGCAAAGCGTAACCACAGCGCACTGGCTCTATTTCGCCAGTGGATATTACGACTACGATAATCCGCACGAAGCGCAGATACCGGGCATCGGGAACTTTGCCGGTGATGTGATCCATCCGCAGTTCTGGCCGCAGGACTTCGACTATTCCGGCAAGAATGTGGTCGTTATCGGGTCTGGCGCAACTGCCATTACCCTGGTGCCGGCAATGGCCGAAGATGCCGCCAGCGTTACCATGCTACAGCGCACACCAACATGGCTGGGGGCAGGCCCGCGCAAGGATAAGTGGAACGCCCGCTTCCTGCGCTGGTTTCCAGAGAAATTCGCTTACCGCCTGACCCGGGCGAAGAACATCGCGCTGCGCAGCTACGTGTTCAATCTGTCACGGCGAAAACCACGAAAGCTGGCCGAAATCCTGCGCGGAATGCTGAAGGATCATCTGGGCGAGAACTACGATCCGAAACACTTCGAACCACCCTACAATCCCTGGCAGCAGCGCATGTGCCTGGTGCCCGATGGCGACTTGTTCCACGCCATCAACGCGGGAAAGGCCAAAGTGGTAACCGATCATATAGCCAGTTTCGATGCAGAAGGCATCGCGCTGCAATCGGGTGCGTATCTGCCTGCAGATGTAGTTATCACCGCCACCGGCCTGAACTTGGTTCTGGCAGGGAAGGTTCAAGTCTCGAAAGACGGACAACCGGTGGAATGGACCGACCATTACTTCTACCGCGGCACAATGTTTTCGAACCTGCCGAACCTTTCGTTCGTGTTCGGCTACCTCAACGCCAGCTGGACGCTGCGCGCCGATGCCAACGCGCGTTATGCCTGCGAGGTGATAAAGGAAATGGGCGAACGCGGCGCGCAGATCGCGGTTGCCGAACTGGCGCCGGAGGACGAGCCGGAGGCTGTGGAGCCGTGGGACTATACATCGGGCTATCTCAACCGCGCCAAGCCCATGATGCCCAAGGTCGCGGCTGAGCGCCCGTGGACGCTTAAACACGATTATCTCGCGGATCGCCGCGATTTCCGCCAGCGGCCTGTGGCAGACAGCGTGCTGCGGTTTCGCACGGCGCCCGCCGCATTGCAGGAACTCCCCGTCCCCGAACACGAGAAGATTGCCGCCGAATGAGCACAGCAACTGACAAGGTCTGGACTGCCGGAATGGTCGTAATCGGTGACGAAATCCTTTCCGGCCGCACCCACGACAAGAACATTGCCCAGGTTGCCACCTGGTTGCAGGTACAGGGCATTCGCCTGACCGAAGTGCGCGTAGTGGCCGACGATATCAGGGCGATTGGCGATGCGGTGAATGCCTTGCGCAGCGCCTACGATTACGTTTTCACCACGGGCGGTATCGGCCCGACGCATGATGACATTACCGTCGATGCCGTCGCCGCCGCGCTGGGCGTGCCGGTAGTTATCCATCCCGAAGCGCGCGACATGCTGGCCGGCTATTATGCCGACAAGCCCGGTGGCCTGACAGAAGCGCGGCTGCGTATGGCGCGGGTGCCAGAGGGAGCGGACCTCATTCCCAATCGCATGTCGGGCGCGCCAGGTATCCGCCACGGCAACCTGTTTCTGATGGCGGGCGTGCCGCACATCACCGCGCAGATGCTGGACGGATTAACCGGTCATCTCGAAGGCGGTGCGCCGCTGCAGAGCGAGACGCTGGGGGGCATGATACCCGAAACCGAAGTGGCCGAGATCCTGCGCGAAGTGGAAAAGGCGCACGAGGGATGCCAGATCGGCAGCTATCCATTCTTCCGCGATGGCCGCATCGGATCGAACTTCGTCATCCGGTCCACCAGCCGCGACATTCTCGACAGCGCCGTGGACACGCTGTGCGAAGCGCTGTCAGAGGCAGGCTTCGACTTCACGCCCGGCGGTATCTGACCGCAAACAGAAAGGGGGCAGGTTTCCCCGCCCCCCGTTCCGTTGCGCTTTCCCCAGCCTAGAAGCTGACGCTGACGTTCACCACCGCGCGATCGTCGCGATAGCTATCCTGCGCCACGCGCGCTTCCACCGCAGCGCCAAGTGTCAGCGCGCCATTGGTAAAGTTCACGCCGCCGCGCACTTCGCCGTAGGAGGCATCGTGCAGGTTGACGGGCAGGTTCAGGTTCACATGGGCAGCTTCGACAAAGTGCAGATCGATATCGGTGGTATTGCCACTGAGGCGGCGCACGTAATCCGCCTGGATTTCAGGCTGGATCACCCAGTCGCTGGCAAACCCGAGACGGGTCTCACCCGCCAGCTTCAACCCTGTACGCCAATCGATGCCGGAGCGGCTGACGCCGTCGATGCCCATGGCGAACTGGGTTCCGCCAGCCTGGAAGCCGTCCACGCCATAGCTGGAATAACCCATCCGGGTGCGCGGCGTGAGCGTGAGGTCGCCAAGCTGGTGGTTGTAGCCAAGCTCTACATCAGCCGCGTAGGACGTGGCGCTGCTGTCGACAGCGAAACCGCCTGCAAGGCTGTCCATCGGGCTGCTGGCATCCAGCGCGGTGAAAGCGAAATTCGCCTGCCCGCCGAGATAGACGCCACCACCAAGCTGGTGGCTGCCGTAGACCGCCATCTGGCTGGTATCGAGCGAGGCAAGCGCGCCCGGCATCTGCCGCTGACCGCGCGAGTAGCCGACGGCCGTACCCACAACCGTGTTGTCGCTCAGCGCCATTTCAAGGCCCATGGCCATATTCCAGGTGCCGCTTTCGTCGCGGCTCTCGCCCGCACCCAGCTCGTTCTTCCGGTCGTAGCCCACAGACATGAACCCGCTGATGTGATCGGGCAAAACAACACCTTGCAGATTGCCACCGTGGTAATTGCGCGCGAACGACAGCTGCGATGCTGCAGCGGGAGAGAGATCGCCAGTGTTGGTGTAGCCCTCGCTCGAACCCGACAGCCTGATGCGGCCTGCCGTGCTGCGCTGGCCCAGCATGGAAAGCCTGTCACCCACCAGCGTTCGCACATAGCCGCCCTGCCGCTCGTCCGAAACTGACAGATCACCGGTTGCCGAGGCGGCGTTAAACGCGAACGTCGAACTGAGATCGGCCACATGCATTACGTCGATTGCGCCGTAGATACCGGACAGGTCGGCGTAGCTGGAGGCACGCAGGCTGTCGAAAGCACTGCCGAAGGCCAAGGCGAACTGATCGCTCACACCGTTGGATGAAAGATAGCTGACGAATGACCCGGCCTTGATTTCGGCCACCACGTCGAATTCGCCGTAAGCAAGCTCGGGGTAGAGCACGCCCGTACCCAGCGTCACGACATTGTCGAACGTGTTTTGCACCCCGCCTTCCGCCGAAACGATCTGGAAGCTCTGCCCCCAGCGCGGTGTCTGGCCATTGGTACCCATGGCGAAGGCCGCGGTGCCGCCCAGCGATATGATGCCGGGGTTGTCGGCATCGCCAATGATCGACAGCGCATCACCGCCGCGCTTCATCAGATCGAACACACTGATCGTGGCACTGGAAAGGATCACGTCGCCGGCAATTGTCAGGGTTCCGGGCTTGTCGGCACTACCGGGTGCAATCAGCCCTTGCGCAACTGTAAGGTAGGTCGGATCAAAAGTGCCCGAACCGATCAGGACACCGTTGTTGATGAAGGCCTCTCCGCTGCGCAGTGTGCCGTCCAGCTCCAGCAGGCCGCCGGTCTGCGTGTAATCACTCCACACAAACAGGTCACCGCCGGTGCGAATCTGCAGCGCGGCCTGTCCCTCGATATTCAGGCGGTCAATGGTGACCTTCCCGCCGAGCCTTGTGGTACCGGGAGCATCGAGCGTGACTTCATAATAGCGGGCCTTGATGCCCCGGGATGGATCGCCGACGACGTTATTGGGCACAAAGCCGGTAGTGCCGGGGCCGCCGGGTACGTAGACGCTGTTGGGCCCCGTGCTTTCCAGCGCCACACTGCCGGCGGACAGATCCGTGCAATCGGCCAGGAAGCAGACTTCCCCAAACTGCGGTGTTTCACCGGTAACGCCGGGTTCGGCGAAGCCCGGCAGGGCGTTTACCAGCTGGCCGTCCACGGCGATGGCGTAGGCCGGGTCCATATCCTGAACCCAGTGAAGCGGATTGTTCCAGTTGGAATCGCCCGCCTTGGCACTGACATAGGCATAGCTGTTGTTGGCAACGATCGATTCCCAGAACATGAACAACGGCTGGTAGAAGCTGGACGAGCCATAGCTTGAAGAGGGTTGCGCACCGAAATAGCGCGATCCGCCGGATAGCACGCCCAGGATCACAGGCGTCTCGAAGGCCTCGTCAGCGATCAGCGGACCACCGGAATCGCCGCCCGCGGTGGAGCCTTCATTGGGCAAGGCGCCGCCATTGAACACGTCGAAATCGTAGGTGGTGACGAAGAAGCTGTCCTCACCCTCAGGGCTGTCGAAATCGGTTTGATAGAGGTTCTGCGGCAGGCCGTAATCATCGTCGCCAAAAAGCCAGTCGTTACGATCTTCGAGTGAGCCGAGCACCGAAACGATGTTTTCCGCGATTCGGCGGCGGTAATCCACGCCATTGGTATCGCCTTCGGATCCGATGCCGGAACGGCCATAGCCATTGATCAGGACATGGGTTTCCTCCGTCAGTGGAGAAAACAGCATGGTCCAGGTGGGAACGCCTTCGGCGTGGGTGTCCAGCGTGGCCAGCGCCACATCCGCTTCGAGGAAGCCGAGTTCCAGCGAGCGGTTGTCGTACCACAGCTGCTCCACGTTGTAGATGTTGAGATCGGTGTTCGTCTGGAAGGGCGCGCTGGAGCCGAGACCAATCCATTCGAGCAAGGCGGGGAAATTGTCGGCGCTGAAGCCGAAGCTCATCGGCGTGCCGCCACTTGCCGCGCCGTAGCTGTCGGCGGGCGCATCATTTACGCAGTGCGCGGCAAAGATAACCGTGCGCGGATTGATCAGTGTGCCGGTGCACAGGCCCACGGAAAAGGAATTGGGATCGGGCTTGGTCACCATCTGGCCAACCCCGGTAACATCGACAGTGCTGTCGATCGCGCCGCCCGGAGCGGGCTGCTGCGGGTCAATCCCGTCAGTCGTTACTACACCGGATTCATCCACCACACTCCAGTCCTGCCCCAGCATGATTTCCTGCGCCTGGGCCGTTTGCGCAAGAGCAACGGAAGCGGCAGCCATTGAGGCGGACCCTGCGAGTTTGGCGATGAAAGCTCTGTTCATGAACGATGTCCCCCTTTGTATGGAAAACCCGCAGGAGCACCCTGCCCCCGCAGAATCGATGAAGGGCATGTGAACAGAACTCAAAATTTATTACAACAGAAACCTTCTTTTTTTCGACTTTCGCATCAATGCGATAGCCTACCTACTCCGTGCTCCTCATTGCGCGGCCACACCTCTTTCGAGGTAATCCATTCGATCGGGCGGGGATCGGGAATGGCTTGCACAGCCAAACGAAAAGGGGCCGGAGAATTTCTTCTCCAGCCCCTTTGCTGTTCTTGGTGCCAGTAGGAAAGCACACGCGCTTGGATCGCTTCCGCCACCCTGCGTGGCGCTGGATCAGGCGCCTTCGACTTCCGAAAGGTCGATCTTCAGGCCCGGGCCCATGGTGCTGGTGACAGAAACCTTGCGAACGTACTTGCCCTTGGCTCCCGCCGGCTTGGCTTTGACGATGGCCTGGGTCAGCGCTTCGAAGTTCGCCTTCAGGTCTTCATCCTTGAAGCTCAGCTTGCCGATGCCGGAATGGATGATGCCCATCTTCTCGACGCGGAATTCGACCTGTCCGCCCTTGGCGTCCTTCACGGCCTGTTCCACGTTCGGGGTGACAGTGCCCAGCTTCGGGTTCGGCATAAGGCCCTTGGGACCCAGCACCTTACCCAAGCGACCGACGACACCCATCATGTCCGGCGTGGCGATCACGCGGTCATAATCAAGGTTGCCGTTCTGCATGTCTTCCATCAGGTCTTCGGCGCCAACCTTGTCGGCACCGGCGGCCAGCGCCTTGTCAGCATTGTCGCCGCGGGCGAACACGGCAACTTTCACGTCCTTGCCGGTGCCCGAGGGCAGCGACACCATGCCGCGCACCATCTGGTCTGCGTGACGCGGATCGACGCCAAGGTTCATGGCGACTTCAACGGTCTCGTCAAACTTGGCCTTGTGCTCGCGCAGCGTGGCGATGGCTTCATCGACGGTGTAGAGCTTTTCGCTGTCCAGCTCGGCCAGCGTCTTCTGCTTCTTGGTAAGTGTTGCCATGGTCTTATCCCTCCACCACTTCGATGCCCATCGAACGGGCGGAACCGGCGATGATCTTCACGGCCTGATCGACATCGTTGGCGTTGAGATCCTTCATCTTCTGTTCGGCGATCTCGGCCAGCTGGCTGGTCTTGATCGAGCCGATGATGTTCTTGCCCGGCTCTTTCGAACCCGACTTGATCTTCATCGCCTTCTTGATGAGGAAGCTGGCGGGCGGGCTCTTGGTAACGAAAGTGAACGAACGGTCGGCATAGACCGTGATCTTCGTCGGGATCGGGGCGCCCTTCTCAAGGTCCTGCGTGGCGGCGTTGAAAGCCTTGCAGAATTCCATGATGTTCACGCCGCGCTGGCCCAGCGCCGGGCCGATCGGGGGGGACGGGTTGGCAGTGCCGGCTGGCACCTGAAGGTTGATGTAACCTTCGATCTTCTTGGCCATGGTGGCCTCCTTTTCTCACTGTTGCCCCGGCGGTTCAGGCCGAAGCTCATGTTAAGCGGTTCAGCGCCGATCCGAAGACCGGCTCCCGCGCGGATTTCCAAGCTGTAAGCTGGGAAGGCGCGCAGATAGCGGATTTCGCGCCAAATGCAAGTGCCTTGCCCGGCGGGACAGGGTGCAATGTGGAACACCAAAAGCCCTCTTCTGCCAATCTGCTTCCAGCGTGTTAATCTTTATGTTCGATACACCTACGCCTCTATCAACCCGAACCTGTGTCACCTTTCGCGGCGGAGCGATCCGATCGGGTGGCGGCAGGTCTTAATGG
>MDTG01044055.1_pt1 | contig 49908 bp, 41 predicted proteins | sample 811421 | NCBI WGS metagenome assembly MDTG01 (sample SAMN05326645, study PRJNA326480) | marine metagenome | isolation source: seawater | place: Pacific Ocean: South East | collected 2011 | reverse complement strand
GGTGTGATGACACGGAGGGCGTGCTGATCGCGCCGCCGCTCTGACGGGGGCCTCGGTTGTGCGACCTTCTCCGGTTCGGGGGCTCGGGTTTTCGATCGTCGAGTTGCTGGTCGTCATCGTTGTCATCGCGGTGTTGCTCGCGGTCCTGCTCCCCGCGCTCGCCGGGGCGTCCCGGTCCGCAAAGATGTCCGTGTCGGTGTCCAACCTCCGGCAGATCGGCGTGATCTTCGACCTCTATGCCCAGGGCGAGCGGGCGTACCCGGTCGCGACCCGCGACGAGTTCGGCGATGTTCGCCTGTACCCGTTCGCGTGCGGCGACGGGACCAGAATCGCGGTTCCCCACTGGCAGGCGATCCGATCGTGGCCGGCGATCGTTGATCCCTACGCGCCGTGGAGCGACTTCGGCGAAGTGTTTCTCTCGCCTTCCGCCGAGCGTGAATCGGCCTCGTGCGGGTGGCCCACTTCGTACTACTACAGCTCGTCGTTCCTCGCGCGCCCGGAGACATGGATGCCCGGGACGGAACCGGAGGATCACCTGCTCAGCGGAACGACACCCGAGCTCGTGGTCTTCTCGTCACGCAAGGCGATGGCCTGGGACACCGAACTCCCCTTCCTGCGCGGCACGCTTCCCACGGTCGGCCCGGACATTGCGAGACGGGTGCCGATCCTGTTCGCGGACGGGCATGTCGCGATGCACGCGCCGTCCGAGGCGAGCGAGCCGACGCGGAATGTCTTTGAGCCGGGCATGGTGGACGATTCGCGGCTGCATAACACCGCGTCCGGGGTTCGGGGGATCGACTACTGAGAAAGCGGATGGCTCTTCAATCGATCGATGGTGAGAACGGGGCACAACTGCAGCCGGTGTGTTCTCAGAACCGGATTGTGATTCTCGCGAAGACGCCCTCGCGGTCGAGGGTGGTGCGGAGGTTCTCGACGGTCATGCTCGATTCGAAGAACTCGTAGCCCGCGCTGAGGCCCACGAGGGGGCTGAGGCGGAACTCGGCGCTGAAGGAGATGTCCACGACGCCTCCCCCGGTGTCGAGCGTCTGGGTCGCGGCGGTGGTCGAGAAGATCAGCCCGTCGCTGGGCTTCCAGCGCAGGCCCGTCCCGATGGTGGGGATCGCGACGGTGCCCCGTGCGTCGGTCAGGCCCAGGCGGGGGTCGCCCGAGATGTCGGCGCGCACGGCGTCGAACCCGCCCACGACGAGCCACTGCACCTCGGCGTCGGCGCCGGCGGGGGTCCACTCCAGATCGAGCGAGTAGCGGTCGAAGCGCTGGCCCCCGTTGAAATAGGCGCCGCCCGCGTCGTCGATGCCGGGGAGGGCGCCGAACCCGCCGTCGGCGAGGGTTGTGTCACGCCCGAATCGGAAACTGAACCGGTCGGGCGAGGACGGGTCCGCCCCCGCGAACGCGTCGAGGTCGGGCAGCGGGTGCCGGGGGACGCTCGCCGGTCCCAGGAGAGCGCGGGCAACGCCCAAGTTCCAGATCGAGATCTGCGCGCGGACGGGCTCGGCGGGCCCGAGCGGATCGGACGCGTCATCCTCGCCCGCTCCGAGGGTCGGCTGCTGAAGGGTCGATCGCGCGAGAGACGGGGCGATCCGGAGACGGGTGTCCAGCGTGTCGATTCGCTCGATCGGGTCCGGCTCGGGCGGGGCGACCTCGATCAAGTCCAGATCGAACGGGGGCGAGTCACCGGCCGCGGGTGCGGCGGCGAACAGCAGGGGCGCGGTGATGAGGATCCGCGCTGTCGGCTTCGCTGTCTTTCGAGCGATCGCGAGCGCGGGGCGGCGGATCAGTGTGTCCGGCCGGGGATGGTGGCGTCCGCCTGGGGGCATCGCGGAAGATTCTTCGGCAAATCGACGAGATGTTCCACGGAATCGGCGCGGATGTTGCGCGATTCGGTGTCCGGGCCCGGCGGGGCGCGGGGCGCGGTAGCATCCGAGCATGAGGCGAATTTCGGGAATCGGGGTGTGGGCCGTCGCGATCGCGGCGGTGCTGTGCCGGGGAGCGGTCGCGATGCAGGCAAGCGAAACGGACGGGACGGATTCCCCGGCAGAGGGGTTCGTGTTCCGCTCGGTGGAGATCGAGGGGCGGTCGTACCCGTACACCGTCTATCGACCCCGCGGACTCAAGGACGGCGGGCGCGCGCTCGTTTTCCTGCACGGGATGGGCGAATGCGGGACGGACGGGAGCACCCCGCTGGTGGTGGGGCTCCCCCCCGCGATGATGGTGGCGCCGGATCGCTGGCCGTTCGTTGTGCTGATCCCTCAGAAGCCGACGGGCGAGAGCGAGTGGGAGGACCACGAGGCGGCGGTGCTCGCGATGCTTGATCGGCTGATCGAGGAGGACGGGGTCGATCCCGAACGCGTCGCGATCACGGGGCTGAGCCAGGGCGGGCACGGGACGATCGCGCTCGCCTCGCGGCATCCGGGTCGTTTCGTCGCGGCCGCTCCGGTGTGCGGGTATGTGCAGCGTTTCTGGGAGGACGGGGAGCGCGGGTGGCGTGCGAAGCCCGATGGGGAGGCGAAGCGCGCACTGATCGAGTCGTTCCGCTCCACCCCGATCTGGCTGCTCCACGGCGGGCGGGACGATGTCGTGCCGCCTGGCGAGTCGGAATGGCTGCACGGTGCTCTGCAGGACGCGGGTCTCACGAGCAAGCTGACGATCTTCCCGGATGACAACCACAACTCCTGGGACAGCGCGTACCGCGAAAGCGGGCTGTGGGCGTGGCTCGTGGACATGACGCGCGCGCGCTGAGCAGGCCCGGTTTCGGGGCACTCGAACAGGCAGGCAGCGGCACCGCTTACGAACGGATTTCGCGAGAATCTGAGTGCGGCCGATCGGGGTCGGGTTGCGAATCCCGGCGCGTGTGGCATGTTTCCTCTGGAAGGTTTGTCCTGTTTCAGGGGAGTTGCCATGAGATCAGCACCATTCGCCGCGATGCTCGCGTCGTTCGCCGCGTGTTCCGCCGTCTCGGCGGGGATTGAGTTGAACGGCTCGTTCGAGACCGCGCTGCACGAGAGCCCGGGGCGGTACGACATCAGCGGGCTCGACGGCTGGACCGCGACGGGCGGTTCCATGTTGCTTGAGCGGGGCGTCAACGGCGTGTCGAACATCGAGGCGCACAGCGGCGATCAGTTCGTGAGCATGGGGCACAGCGGCGCCGTGGGCGACACCCTGACCCAGACTCTCAGGACCGTCGAAGGGCAGGCCTACGAGGTCTCGTTCGTCATCCGCTCCATCCAGGGCAACGCGATGCAGGCGCTCTACGCATCGGCGGCGGATCAGTCGAGCGGGGTCGAGCTCGGGTCGGTGCTTGCGGTCGATTTCGGAGTCGGCGCGGGCTGGACCGAGCACCGTTTCGCGTTCGTCGCGGCCAGCGAATCGACCACGCTGAAGCTGCTCCATTCGCTGGGCAGCACCCAGGCAAACCTCGCGGTGGACAGCATCGAGGTGCTCGTCCCCGCGCCCGGCGTGCTCGCCGCCTTCGGGCTGGGCCTGATCGCGCGCCGTCGGCGCTGATCCCGGCATCGATGAGCTTTTTCAAGGGCCCGCGACGCCGCGGGCCTTTTCCGTGCGCCGAGGATGCTCGGGCGGCGCACCGGGTCAGACGACCCGGGTGCCCTCGCGGCTGGTCAGATCGCGGAACAGATCCGAGAGGCCGGTCGTGACCGGGCGGTCGCCCGTTCCGATTCCGCGTCCGTCAACCATCGCGACGGGCGCGAGTTCGCCCATCGTCCCGGTGGTGAAGCATTCGTCGGCGCGGTAGACCTCGGTCATCGAGATGTCCCGCTCGGCGCAGGCGATGCCGTTCGCGGCGCAGAGCTCGAGGACGGTCTCGCGGGTGATGCCCTCGGGGCAGGCGACGCAGCGGCTCGTCTCGACGATCGGGCCCTTGGGTGTGTTGGTGACGATGAAGACATGCGTCGCGTTGGTCTCGGCGAGGAAGCCGCGCGGGTCGAGCATGACCGCGTCGTCGGCGCCCGCGACATTCGCCTCGATCTTCGCCATGATCGACTGGATGAGGTTGCAGTGGTGGATCTTGGGGTCCATCGCGTCGGGCGCGAAGCGGCGGATGGAACTGGTGACGAGCGAGAGGCCCGTCGCGCCCACGGCGTCGCGGTAGACGGGGGCCTTGTGCTCCGCGAGGACGATGAGCGTCGGGCCGGCCTGGTTCAGACGAGGGTCCATCCCGCTGGTGATCTTGACGCCCCGCGTGAGGGTGAGCCGGATGTGCACGCCGTCGGTCATGCTGTTGGCGGCGAGGGTTCTTTTGATCTCGGCGATGATCGCGTCGTGGGTCGGGATCTCGGCGAACGCGAGGGCCTTGGCGCTCGAGGCGAGGCGGTCGAGGTGCTCGGTGAGCTTGAAGATCCGCCCGTCGTAGAGGCGGAGGCCCTCCCACACGGCGTCGCCCCCCTGCACCGCGGAGTCGAACGGGCTGATGCCCGCCTGGTCGCGGTGGATCAGTTCCCCGTTGATGTTGATGAGCAGGTCACGGTTCTTCTCGTTGAAGGTCTGGAGCATGGGGCGGAGTGTAGAGACTCGGCTCGAGCGTGCGTCCGGTGTCAGTCTGCGATGCGGATCGCGGTGAGTTGTGGCCCGACGCCTTCGAGCGTGAATCTGTTGGCCGGGGACTCTCCGCCGAAACGCAGCACGGCATGCTGCGCGCCGACCGGCGAGAACGAGCGGGGTGTCGCAGAGTTTCGGACCAAGCTCCGCTTCGACCCGCCGGGGCGCTGGATCGCGAGCGAGCGGGATTGCTCGGTGTAGGTGATCTCGAAACGGTCCCGTGCCGCCGCGGACCATGCGTAGGTCCCCAGGAGGGGCGCAGCGGACTCGGCGGTGACCGCGGGCGTGGTCGGCGGGTCGAGCCCCTCATCGGCAAGAAACGCGACGACCCGGTCGGCCCCACCGGCGCGGGCGTGTTCGATCAGCGGGATGCCGTGCGGTCCCCGGTTGGTGCGCAGTGTCGGATCAGCTTTGAGGATTGCGCGGAGCGCGTCGACATTATCGAGCGTGGCGAATGTGAACTGGTCGGGGCGGGCGCCGGCGTCGAGCAGCAGCTGGATGATCTCGATGTTGCCGACATGCGACGCCGCGCCGATCGCGGTTTCCCAGTCACCGAATCCCCAGTCCCACGCGGCCCTCGCCAATCCCCGGTTACCGGCGAGCATCGTTCGAACCCGGTCGATCGCGCCGTGGCACGCGCCGACAAAGGTGCGCGCTGTGTCATCGCCGGTCGATGGGAAAACCGCGGCGCGTTCCTGCTCCGTCTCGGGACGATCAAGACCGTCCGCCAAACAGAACCCGCCGAAGCCTGCGAGCGCCGTTCCAATGAGGAATCCTCTTCGCGTGAGATCCGTTTGCATTGAATCGCTCCGGGAGTGGCTGTGCGGTCTTGGGCGTCATCGAGAGGGCCGAAAGCACGGCGTAGCTCAGACCAGGGTCTGACGCCGGACCATCAAACGGGTTCCGCGAATCCGATGGCACGCCGTATCGCGGTTCCGTGCGTCATCCCATCGTCCGGAACTGCGCGAGGTGGTCGTAGAGGCGTTGGCACTCGCGGAGCACGCCCGCGAGGCGGTCGGGGACGGGTTCGTTCTTCGGTGCGTACGGCGCGAAGCCCGTCGAGGCGTTGACGCTCGCGTACCAGTGGGGGGCCCACACGCCGTCGTCGGGGTGGGGCCCCTCGGCCCAGGACAGCATCGCGGGATCGAAATCCACGCCCACCGCGGCGCACATCGCGGCCAGCCCCGTCTCGGGGTCTTTCAGGATGTCCGCGGCGTCGAAGACGGGGGGTGGCGACCCGAACCGGGCGTGGAGGCGGTCGAACAGGCGGACCTGCTGGGGCAGGCCCAGATCGCTGGGCGTGGGGTTGTCGATCACCTTGATGAAACTGGTGATCATCGCGGCGGGGTCGCGGATCAGGAAGACACTGATGAGCGAGCGGATCCAGGCCCGCGCGTCGTTCCCGCGGTCGAGTTCGTCCTCCATCTCCCGCTCCATCTCGGGCGTGAGGTGGTGGGCCATGTGCTTCTGGTACCAGACCGCCTTGCCGCGCGGGACGGGCCCGGTCAGGGTGGCGGCGACGGCGCGCCAGTCGGCGGGCTGGGCCGCGAGGACGGCGTCCGCCCCCGGGTGGGCCGCCCGTTTCGCAGGGTCCAGCGTGCTCAGGTAATGGGCGTAGAGGGGCTCGTCGATGACGGCGGTGTCCGCCCGGCTCGACCACGAGCGCATCAGGGCGGTCGAGATGTTGCGGGGGCCCGACCACATCGCGATCCGAATCGGCTGGGGCTGGTCCTCGGGCATCCGCGGAATGTAGCGGACGGGGCCGGCGTCCGGGCGTGTTTCGGATCCCCCGCGCGTCTACATTCATGGCATGAGCGACACCGCCCCCCCGACAGCTGGTAATCAGACGCCCGCCGGTGACAAGAAGGACGGCGAGAGCCGGCACTTCATCCAGCAACTGATCGACCGGCACATCGCCGAGGGACGGTGGGGCGCGCCGGGTGACCGGAGCGTGGTCCGGACGCGCTTCCCCCCCGAGCCCAACGGGTTCCTGCACATCGGGCACGCGAAGAGCATCAGCCTGAACCACGGGCTCGCGGTCGAGTACGGGGGGAAGTTCCTGCTGCGCTTCGACGACACCAACCCCGAGGCGGAGGAGCAGGTCTTCGTCGACTCGATCATCCGCGATGTCGAGTGGATGGGCGCGCGGTGGGAGGGCGATGTCCGCTTCGCGAGCGACTACTTCGAGCAGTTCTACGAGTGGGCCCGCGACCTGATCCGCAAGGGCCTCGCGTATGTCGACGAGCAGACGCCCGACGAGATCCGGGAGATGCGGGGCGACGCGACGAAGCCCGGGACCAACTCCCCCTACCGGGATCGCCCGGTCGAGGAGAGCCTCGATCTGTTCGAGCGCATGAAGAAGGGCGAGTTCCCCAACGGGAGCAAGGTGCTGCGCGCCAAGATCGACATGGCGAGCCCCAACATGAACCTGCGTGACCCGGTGATGTACCGGATCGTCAACAAGCCGCACCACCGGACGGGGAGCACCTGGCACATCTACCCGATGTACGACTGGGCGCACGGGCTGGAGGACTCGATCGAGGGGATCACCAACTCGATCTGCACGCTCGAGTTCGAGAACCACCGCCCGCTCTACGACTGGTTCATCGACGCGATCAACCAGGACCGTGACCCGCTGAATGTCGACTATCGGCCCATCCACCATCCCCAGCAGACCGAGTTTGCGCGCCTGAACCCGACCTACATCATCACCAGCAAGCGCAAGCTCAAGCAGCTCGTCGAAGAAGGGCATGTCGAGGGATGGGACGACCCGCGCATGCCGACGATCGCGGGCGTGCGCCGGAGGGGGTACACGCCCGAGGGGATCCGCAACTTCTGCAACGGGATCGGGACGACCAAGTTCAACGCGTCGCACGACTATTCCCTGCTCGAGAACGCGATCCGCGATGATCTGAACAAGCGCGCCCCCCGCCGCCTGTGCGTGCTGCGCCCGCTGAAGGTGACCATCACCAACTGGGCCGAGCACGGCGACGCCGACCGCGTGGAGTGGATGGACGCCGGCAACAACCCCGAGAACGAGGCCGCGGGGACGCGGCAGGTGCCGTTCAGCGGGACGCTCTTCATCGAGCGCGACGATTTCATGGAGGACGCGCCGAGAAAGTTCTTCCGGCTCAAGCCCGGAGGGGAGGTCCGCCTCCGGTACGGCTTCTGGATCACCTGCCACGAGGTCGTCAAGGACGAGACCGGCGAGGTCGTCGAACTGAAGTGCACCTACGACCCGCAGACGCGCGGCGGCGACTCGCCCCCGCCCGACGCGGACGGGAATGTGCGCAAGGTCAAGGGCACGATCCACTGGGTCAGCGCCGCGCACGCGAAGGCCGTGGAGGTCCGCCTGTACGACCGCCTGTTCACCGCGGAACGCCCGGGCAAGGCGACCGGCAACCCGATCGACGATCTCAACCCCGAGTCGCTCGAGATCGTCGGGGGCGCGCTGATCGAGCCCGACTGGGAGACGACCGAGGGCGAGCGGGCGTCGGGCACGGGCGCGTTCGGCGACGGCATCGAGCGCTTCCAGTTCGAGCGCCTGGGGTATTTCTGTGTTGACGCAGACGCGAGCGAGGCGTCGGGTGCGATGGTGTTCAACCGCGCGGTGACGCTGAAGGACTCGTGGGCGAAGGCCGCGAAGAAGGACTGATTTTGCTCGCGTTTCCGGGCGATGCCGGACGCGCGATCGAATAAGGGATAGAGTCATCCTGTTCTGGCGGATCGTCGCGGGCGCACGCGTCCGGCACCGATCGAAGGGGGCAGTATGGCAATCCCGCGAACACTCGCGGCGTGCATGATCGGGGTCGCGTCCGTCTGCGCGGGCGAGCCCTCCGACGGGGGCGACGAGAGGCTCGGCATCCCGATCGCGCCGCGGACCCCGCTGTTCAGTGTTCCCGACGAGGCGCCGTGGGTGGGGGCGGCGGAGGGCGACCCGGACTGGACCATCACGCTCGGGGCGATGCTCCAGTACCGGTAGACCGTTTCGAGCGCGCAGCGGGAATCCGGGGATGAAGCGGACCCGGCGCTCGGGTTCCAGTTCCGAAGGCTCCGGCCCATCCTGCGCGGCAAGGCGCTGGACGGCAAACTCAGCCTGCTCGTGCAGACCGAAGCGCGGGGGGGCCCGCTCGCGCTGCTCGACGCCTGGGGCGCGGTCCAGCTGACCGACAGCCTGCGCTTCCGGTTCGGGCGATTCAATCTGCAATACGACCGGGAGATCCTGACCCCCTCGGCGTACCTGCTCGCGGTCGATTACAGCGTGCTCGCGAACACGCTGAATGTGGACACCGCGAGCCGGGTCGAGGGGCTCGAGTTCCGCTGGGCGGGCGAGCGTCAGCGGTTCTATCTCACCCTGAGCGAGGGGCTCGGGGTCGCGGGCACGCCGTTCAACGATCGCCGATCCGACTGGGGTGTGACGGGGCGCTACGAGCGTCTGCTGATCGGTGACGACTTCGGGCAGTTGGTGCAGTTCACCGCGCCGCGCGGCACCCCGCGCGCGCTGGAGTGGGGCCTCGCGGTCCACCAGCAGCACCTGCGGGGCCTGGGCGAGCGGTTCAGCGCCACCACGGATCTGACCTACCAGCACAACGGGTTCAACGCGTTGCTCCAGCTCGGGGCGCAGGTCACCGAGGACCGCAACGGGGCGCTCTACCAAGAGCCCGAGCACGACTGGGGAATGGTGCTCGCGGGGGGGTACTACCTGACCGATCGACTCGAGCCCTTCGCGCGCGCGGAACTCGCGACGACGAGCGACGCGATGCACCCCGATCTCGCGATCGTCACCACGGGGTTCAACTACTACATCTTCGGACAGGCCCTGAAATTCGTGACCGACTTCAGCGTCGCGTTCAACGGGATCGGCCCCGCGTTCGATCGCTCGCTCGACGGCTTCATGCTGACGGGCGACGGGAAGAACCGGTATGTCTTCCGTGCGCAGATCCAGATGCTCTTCTGAGCGGGCCTAGCGTGCGTGCAGGAGGCCCGACGATGCCCGATGAGACCAACACCGCCCTGAATGTGCTCGGGGAGCCGCTCGAGTCGTGCTCGACCGATCCGATGACGGGGTTCTACCGCGACGGGTGCTGCAACACCGGGCCCGGGGATGTGGGCCTGCACCTCGTCTGCGCGGTGATGACCGACGCGTTCCTGGAGTTTACGAAGGGCGTCGGCAACGACCTGTCCACGCCCCGCCCCGAGTGGCGCTTCCCGGGCCTCAGGGCGGGGGACCGCTGGTGCCTGTGCGTGCTGCGCTGGAAGGAAGCGATGGACGCGGGGGTCGCGCCGCGCGTCGTGCTCGAGGCGACGCACCGGTCGGCCCTGGAGTTCGTGGACCTTGCGGACCTTCGCGAGCACGCGTTCGCGCCAACCGACCCCTGATCCATCAGCGGGTCGCGGCGAGCGCGATCAGGAGGTCGTGACCGCGGGCCCGGACGCGCCGTTCGATCCGATCGGGACGACCCGGACCGACGGGGCGTCGGTCGGTACGGGCGCGCGTCGGTCCGTCCCCGGGATGCTGAGCGTGTGCCATTCGTCCCGCGTCCGGAACTGCACCGCCCAGCGGCGAACCACCCCGCCCGACCGACCCGGCGTCAGGCGGACCGTCGAGCCCGACCGGGTCACGATCGGGCGCCCCGGCGCGTGCGGCGTCGCCCAAGGGCTCTCGGGGATGAACGCGGGGTTCGCGTTGAGCGCGCTGAGCCGGTCGGCGACCCCGCGCCGGTTCTCGGTGAGGCCCACGGCGCTGAAGAGGGCGAACCCGTTCGCGTCGGGCTTGGAACGGATGATCTCGATCTGGCGCACGATCTCGCCCGGCGTCCACGACTTCTCGTCCGAACCCTCGGGCTTGATCCGCGTGAGGTAGAGGCCGGGCCAGATGTGACGCTCCGCGTCGTTCTGGGCGCGCCACCAGTCGAGCAGGGGCTCGAAGGGCTGGCCCGCGGATTCGACGGGCCAGTAGAGCTGGGGCATGAGCGCATCGACCCAGCCCTCGGCGAGCCAGCGCCTGCTGTCCGCGTGGAGGCCCTCGAAGGCGTCGAAGCCCTTGATGCCCGGCGGGTTGCCCGGCCTCCAGATGCCGAATGGGCTGACGGTGAAGATCGATCCCGGTCGGCGCTCGTGGACGAGCGCACGCGTCTGCTGGATGAACAGGTTGATGTTGGCGCGGCGCCAGTCCTCGAGCGGGAGCCCCCTTCCGAAGTCGTCGCGGTGCGCTCGGTAGGTCTCCGTGTCGGGGAAGGGCTTGTCCTGCGGATAGGGGTAGAAGTAGTCGTCCATGTGGACGCCGTCGATGGGGTAGCGGGTGAGCAGGTCATCGACGATCCGCAGCGCGTCGTCGCGTGCATCGGGTTCCCCGGGATCGAGCCAGAGGTAGGGCCCGTGCGCGCGCACGAGGTCGGGCCTCCGGTTCGCGAGATGGGTGGGCGCGTCGCGCCCGATGCTCTTGGGGTGCCGGACGCGGAAGGGATTGACCCACGCGTGCAGATCGAGCCCCGCGCCGTGGGCGAGCTCGAGCCAGACCTCGAGCGGGTCGTAGCCCGGGACGGGCGCGCGGCCCTGCTGCCCCGTCAGGAAGGCGCTCCAGGGTTCGAGCCGGCTGCGGTACAACGCATCGGCGGTGGGTCGGACCTGGAGCAGGATCGCGTTGAGCCCCGCGGCGGCGCACGCGTCGACGATGCGCCGGATCTCCTCGCGCTGCACGCGGGTGGGGAGCGCGGGTGCGCTCGGCCAGTCGATGTTGTCCACCGTCGCGACCCACGCGGCGCGGAACTCGCGCGGCAGGGGCGGGGGTTCCATGGAGGACGAGAGCCGGGTCGCGCCCAGCGAGCGGAGGGGCGCGCACGCCGCGAGCGTGGCCCCCGCGGCGATGGTCCGGACGGCGTCACGGCGGGCTGGATCGTACATGGGGAGAGACTAGTCGCGCCGCGGCGCCGGATCCCGCGTGGATCGACGGGCGCTGGTCTGCGCGGCGGGTCTCAGCCGCGGTTCTTGGCCTTGCGTGCCCGTCCGCCAGCGGCGCGGTGACCGCTCGTGCCGCCGTGGGCGCTGTGGGAGCCGTGCGCGTTGGGTGGGCCGCGCCGGGTGCGCTTCTTCTTGCCCGACGGCTTCCCCTGCTGCGGCGCGCCGCGCGCGGGACGATCGCCTCCGGGCTTGGCGCCCCGCCTGCCCTTGCGGCTCTGGAACTTGGGCTTGTTGCCGATATTCGGCGCGGACCGCTTGAGGGGCGGCTCCTCGGGGAGCCCGAGTTCCTCCGGGAGCGGGGTCGCGTCGAGGGCGTTCTTGGTCAGGCGCTCGATCGCGTGGAGGTCTCCCCGCTCGTCGCGCGCGCAGAACGCGATGGCGCGGCCCGTCTGGCCGGCGCGGCCCGTGCGCCCGATGCGGTGCACATACGCCTCGGGCTCGTTGGGCAGGTTGAAGTTGAACACATGGGTGATGTTGTCCACATCGAGGCCCCGCGCCGCGACATCGGTCGCGACCAGCACCCGGCTGCGCCCGCTGCGGAACGCGTCGAGCGCCCGCGTGCGCTGGTTCTGGTTCTTGTTGCCGTGGATGGACTCGGCGCGGACCCCGGACTTCGCGAGCTTCTTCGCGAGGTTCTCGGCGCCGTGCTTCGTGCGCGTGAAGACGACGGCGCGCTGGACCTCGGGGTCGGCGAGCAGGTGGGTGAGCAGCGCGGGCTTGTGGACCCCGTCGACGAGGTAGAGCGACTGGTCGATCAGCGGCGCGGCGCTCGCAACGGGCGTCACCTCGACCTTCACGGGGTTGGTCAGCAGCGTCTCGGCGAGGCGCGCGATCGGGCCCGGCATCGTCGCGCTGAACAGCAGCGTCTGCGGCTTGGCGGGGAAGGCCTCGGCGATCTTGCGGATCGGGTTGATGAAGCCCATGTCGAGCATGCGGTCCGCCTCGTCGAGCACGAAGAGCTCGATGCTGGACAGGTCCACATGCCCCTGGTCCATGAGGTCGAGCAGGCGCCCGGGGGTCGCGACGAGGATGTCCACGCCGCGCTGCAGCGACTTGACCTGGCGGAACTGCTTCACGCCGCCGTAGATCACGGTGCCCCGCAGGCCCGCGCCGGAGCCGTAGGTCGCGAACGACTCGGCGATCTGGTCGGCGAGTTCCCGCGTGGGGGAGAGCACGAGGGCGCGGGGCACGCGCGTCGGGGCGTGCTTGCCGCCCTTCCGCTTCGGGCTGTTGGGGGTCCGGAGGGGGCGCTTGGTGCTGGTCATCAGGCGGTGGATGACGGGCAGCGCGAAGGCCGCGGTCTTGCCGGTTCCCGTTTGTGCGCAGCCCAGCAGGTCCTTGCCTTCGAGCGCCGGGGGGATGCAGCGGGCCTGGATCGGGGTGGGGGTCTCGTACCCCTCCGCCGCGAGGGCGCTGAGCAGGGCGGGCTCGAGTTCGAGATCCGAGAAGGTCATGCCCGGGTCGTCGGTGGGGATGCGGGCCGGCGCCTTGGCGGTGGTCTTGCGCGTCTCGGGGTCCGCGGTGCGTTCGCTGGACGGCGCGTCGGGCACTTTGGCGGTGTTCGTCTCGGGGACGAAGGACTTCAGTTCGACGGGCTGCGAGGCGTAGAAGGGACTTGCGGTCAAAGGGATGTTCTTCCTGCTGCACAGGGGCAGCGTGGGCCGGGCGTCGCTCGCGGCGCGGATGCACCCCGATCGCGACCGCGCGGCGGGTCGGTGTCGCTGGAGCCTGCGGACCAAGACGATTGGAACGGAGGGGAGCCGGCGGATGAGCCTCCGGGGTGTCGAGCGGGGCCCGTCCGCTGGGGACTGTCGGCCGGCTGTGCTCGCTCCGGGGCGGCGCCGATGGCGTCTCGTTCCCGCTCGGTTCCGTCCGATCGTGCCCTCGCTTCAGGGCGTGGTCGGCGGCCGAGTCGGGCGATCGAGCCCTCCGGCAGTGGGGGACAATAGGCGCACCGGGACAGCGAACCGCGTAAAGATCGCTCCGGGGCGTCAAGTATGGATATCGGTCCGACGGTGCTCGGACTTCAGCGCCGCTTGCTGGTCGCGTTCATTCAGAGCTCGACCATCGCCATGTCGGTCTCGACCTTCTTCGCGGCCGGGGGGGTCGTGATGTCGGTAACGAAGACCTTGAGGGCGTCGTGGGCCTGTGCCATCTCGCCCCGCACGCTCGCGGCGTTGAACAGCTCGGCCCGCGGGAGGGCGGCGACATCGCTCGCGCCGGGAACCTGGCCCGGGCCCTCGTCGACGACGAAGTCCGCGGCCGTCAGCGGCGGGACCTCGAGCTCCTCCCCGTTGAGCAACGCGAGCATGTCGGTCGCGATCTGGCCCTCGCTCTTGGCGTCGTGCTGGCAGGGGATCGACTGCTCGAACGCCTGGATCATGTTCCGGGCGTTCTCGAACGAGCCCGCCTTCTCCGCGAAGGTCGCGCCGGGGAGGACGACATCCGCGACCTCCTTGAGGCGGCTGTCCAGCGTGTCGATGAGCAGGACATAGGGCGACTCGAGGGCGCCCAGCAGCTCGTCGGTCGCCCACTGGCTCGGATAGTTGCCTGTGACGATGATCGCCCCGACCTCACCCATCTTGCCGGCGAGGCCCTCGGCTTCGAGCGGGGTGTTGCCGGTGATCGCTTCGAGCACGCGACGCACGCCGCGGGCGTTGGGGGCTTTCTCGGCGTACTTGCGGAAGGCCTTCTTCTCGAATTCGGGATCGTCCTTGTCGAGCGAGGGCGGGAAGTGCTTGTCCTCCCCGTCGAACGGGACGGGCCCGACCGCGAGGATCGCGTGCTCGTCGATCGACCGCGCCAGCGTCGCGAGGCGGAAGGCCTCCTCGCTGGTGAGCATGGGGCTGATCATCACCGCGAGGCGCTTGCCGGCGTCGATCGAGTTCGACTTCAGGCCGTCGAGCGCCTGCTCATAGGCGCGGGTCCATTCGGTGTTGACGAGCGGGCCGTACTGGCGGCGCATCGGCTCGCGGATGCGGCTCTCGCTGTGGACGAACTTCCAGCCGTAGCGGACCTCGTCGGTGATCCACCACTTGTTGACGCTCATGTTGGTGCGGGGCTTGAAGCGGAAGATCTTGCCCTGGTTGTGCTCGACCCAGATGTTGTCGCCCGAGGCGGTGATGGGGTCGATCGCGGGGGTGGACTTGAGGAACCAGACGCGCTGGGTGAAAAGGAAGTCCTTGTCGAGCAGGGCGCCGACGGGGCACAGGTCGATCACATTGCTGGCGATCTCGTTGTCGAGGCCCTCGCCCGGGAAGACATCGATCTGGCTCTTGTTTCCGCGTCCGTCGATCAGCAGTTCGCTGGTCTCGGGCCACTCCCGGGCGAAGCGGACGCAACGGGTACACATGATGCAGCGGTCGGAGTAGATGTAGACATTGGCGCCCAGGTCCTTCTTGGGCTGCTTGACCTTGGTTTCCTCGAAGCGGGATGAGCCCCGCCCGTAGCGGTAGGCGAAGTCCTGCAGCGTGCACTCGCCCGCCTGGTCGCAGACGGGGCAGTCCAGCGGGTGGTTGATGAGCAGGTACTCCATCACCGATTTCTGGTTGGCGATCGCCTTGGGGCTGTTCGTGTAGACGACCATCCCCTCGCTGGCGGGCAGCTGGCAGGTGGGCTGGAGCTTGCCGCCCATCATGGGCTCGAGCTTGTTCTCGTTGCGGGGGTTGGGGGCCCAGATCTCCGCGAGGCAGATCCGGCACTGCGCGGGGATCGACAGCCCGTCGTGGTAGCAGTAGTGGGGGATCTCGATCCCGGCGCGTGTCGCGGCCTGGATGATCTTGTCGCCGGGCTCGAAATCGATGGTCTGGCCGTTGAGGACGAAGGTGGGCATCGGGTTCGACCTGTCTGAAAATGGAGTCGGTGCAGCGCAACCGGGGTCTTGTGGGTTCGGGGCATGGCCCGGGTCGGATGATGATAGACGGGCGGCGCGGGGGGTTGGAGGCGATCCGGAAACGGACCCCGCGGTACGATGTGCGCATGAGCGACTCGATTTTCAGCAAGATCATCCGGGGCGAGATCCCCGCCCAGCGGGTCTACGAGGACGACGCGGTCATCGCGATCATGGACATCAACCCGCTGGCGGAGGGGCACTGCCTGGTGATCCCCAAGGAGCCCGCGGAAACGATGGCCGACCTGAGCGACGCCGCTGCGGCCGCGGTTGGGCGGGTCCTGCCCCGCATCGTGCGGGCGGTGCAGAAGGTCACGGGGGTCGGGGCGTGCCATGTGCTGCAGAACAACGGCCCCGAGGCGGGGCAGGAAGTCATGCATGTCCACTTCCATGTGATCCCCAAGCCGCAGGGCGGGGGGCTGAGCGCCGCGTGGAACCCCATGACCGTGGAGCCCGAACGGATCGCGGACACCGGTCGCAAGATCGCGCGGCTGGTGTGATCGCGAGCGATCGCCCGGGCGGGGGCGGCTACATCACCTCGGCGAGGCGGTGCACCAGCCCCGCGGCCTCCTCGGGACGAGGCGGGTTCTCGAGGTCGATGGGGAGGTAGACACCCTCGTGGTGGTCGCTGTTGATGATCAGCGCGTTGGGCTCGACGAGCTTGGCACCGCCGCTGACATGCTCGTGACCCAAGATGAACATGTTGATGCCCCAGCGCTCGACAAGGTCTTCGAGCTGCTCGCTGTCGTAGCCGCGTCCCCAGACCATGAGGTGGGCCGAGCCCTGCCTTGGGACATAATCGTCGTCGGTGAGGTCGCGCTCGATAACGCTGGGGTCGAAGCGGGTCATCATGCCGATCCCCGGGAGGCTGTGGGCACAGAGGATGTCGCCCGCCTTGGAGACGCACCGCAGCGCGATGGGCATGGAGCGGACGAAGTCCTCGATCGCGTCGTTGACCTCGTCGGCGTCGTCCCCGAAGACATACGCCACGCCCTCGTTGAACGCCTCGACGACCTTGATCCCGTCCTTGATGATGCCGGCGCCGATGATCTGGCTCAGCTCGTGGTTCGCGAGCAGCGTGTGCACCAGCTCGGGGTGGTCCGCCTTCAGGGCCGCGACCCGAGCGAGGGCGCGATAGGAGAAGTCCATCCCGTTCATCAGGCGGTCGGAGTGGATCACCTCGTGCAGCAGCAGGTGGTGCGGCTGGGGGAACCGGTCGAGTTCGAGGGCCTGCGCGTCGTCTTCCGCGTGCCCCTCGAAGCCCGCGATGTTCACGAGCCTCTGGAGGTGGAGCGGGTTGTCGTGCAGGTCGCCCGTCGCGATCAGAGTGCCCGGGGGTTCGATCAGGTCGATCGAGCCGCGACGGCACGACGCGTTGCGGTTCGCGGCGGCACCCTCGCGGAAGACCGCGATGGTGGTCTGGGCATCCTGGAGATCGATCTGGCGCACGGGGAGGCCCCTTCCGCGTGAAGAGGGGGGTCACTCCCCCGCGGCGGCACGCCCATCGACGACGCGTGTCTCGTCGTCGAACTCATCGTCGTCGACATCCCGGATCGTGCGCTCGGCGCGGAGCTTGCCCAGCACGAGTTCGAGCCGGTCGGCGACATCGTGCATGCTCGCGGGCCGCTTCTCGGGGTCGATCTCGACGCACTTCATGATGAGGTCGTTGAGCATCGGGGGCACGCGCGGGTTGAGCTCGACCGCGGGGCGGGGCTTCTCGATCAGGTTGTCGTCCTGCCGGCCGACGAGTGAGTCGCCCTTCCCCAGCGCGGTGGGGATGTTCTTCCGCGTCATCACCCAGTACATCGTCGCGCCGAAGTTGTACACATCCGTGCGCGGGGTGATCTCGCGCCGGTGCACCTGCTCGGGGGCGATGTAGTCCGGCGTGCCCTGGATGCGGGGCTTGACGGTCCCGATCTTGCACGACTGCCCCAGGTCGATCACCTTCGCCCGGTTGTTGTCGCTCACCACGATGTTGTTGGGCTTCATGTCCGCGTGGACATAGCCGCGTTCGTGCATGTGGTGCATCCCCCGCGCGACCTGATGGAAGATGTCCACCGCGGTCTCGAAGGTCGCGGGCGGGTGGCGTTCCATCGACATGCCGTCGACGAGTTCCATGACCAGAAAGAGCTCCGTGGTTCGGAGGAGCTTGCCCTTCTTGATCATCCTCGGGATTTTTCGGATCGCGGGGTGGTCGAGCGCCTGGGCGACCTTGCACTCGATCTCCGCCTGGTCCAAGAAGCGCTGGTCCTTGTCGGTGCGCTTCTGGACATGCTTGAGCGCCCAGATCTGCTTGGATTTCTGGTCCTGGGCGAGATAGATGATCGACGCCGCGCCGCGACCGATCTCCGAGAGGATGCGGTGCCCCTCGATGACCTCGCCGTTCTTTTTGGCAATCAGATCGTCCGACATCCGGTCCAGCCGCCTCGGTCTCTTCCTCGCCGATGGCCGACAACCCGGCAATCTGGCGTGTATGCCCTTACGCGTGACCCGCCTCCCGGGTTCCGGCCTTTGGAGCCGCCCCGGCGGGTTTGTCGACACCCGGGCCTCGGCCCGAATGAGCAACGGCAGTTCGCGTAGTCTATCTCGGATCTCCGCGCGGGGCTCGGAAGAAAAACCCCGGATTCTCCCTGAGGTTCACGGCCCGAGCTTCGCGGGCATGTCGCGGCGCGGTCGCCCGCGGAGCCGCCGACGGCGCAGGACCGGTGGATCCGCGCAAAGGCTGCGGGTCACAGGCGTCATGAGGAGGGGCGATCCGGTGCTCAGCGGTCCACGAGGTCCGTGATCTGGCTGAGTGCCGACGCCTGGAAGTAGCGACCCGGGCTGGAAACCGCCGCGAGATCGGTGTGCAGGAAGATCCGGTCGCTCGGGATGTCCAGTCGGCGGGCGAGCTCGCTGGTCAGCACGATGAGGCGGTTGATCTGCGTGTCGGTAAAGGGACGGCGATCACCGTTCCCGACCAAGGCGATACCGATCGACGAACGGTTCCACGAGGCACCGCTCGGGCCCGCGACATGGGCGCCGGGGAGTTGATCGACCCAACGGAAGCCCGCGTGGACCTCGCCGTCGTCCATCTGGATGCCGTTCCCGATCACGAAGTGGTAGCCGAGGCCCGCGAGGCCCTGCTCCCGGTGGGCCGCATCGATCGACGCGGGTGAACCGGAGGGCTCCCCGGTGTGGTGGATGACGATCGCGTCCCAGCGGCCCGGCTCGATGGGCGTCGCGGGGTTGAAGATCGACTCCATGCTCTGCGGCGCGTTCACGCTCGCGAGCGGGGTGAGCGTCCGACCCGTCAGCGGCGCGGTGCCCTGGCCGCTCAGCGCGAAAAGCCCACCCGTCACGACCGTCATCGCGGCGGCGAAACAGCCCCAGACCGTCTTGGTCCGCGCGGAGACTCCTCTGCTGACATTCCGCTGGCTGCTGGGCCCGGTGTGGGTCATCCGCGTGCCTTCCCGCTCATCCGAAGCCTCGGTGGGTGCCGAACCGATCGTCATCCTAACAATCGTTCAGAATTGAGATCACGACGCCGGGCTCTCCAGCAGGCTATCACCGCATCGGACGCGGGTGTCGGTCTTCTTGCTAAATTCGTTGAGAATCTCAGAAGTGCGCGAAAGTCGACGCGCCGACGACGCACGATCAGCGCCGATCGATGAGGCGCCCGCGCAGGTTCGGTCGTTTTCGGCCGTACTCGTCCTGCAGGTAGGGCATCGCGAACTCATCGCGGATCAGGTCGTAACGGTCGAACGGGCTGCGCACATCGTTCTCCGTGATCGGTGACTGCCGGCAGCCCGCGAGCGCGAACGCCGCGGCGAGACCCGCGACGGTCCACGCGATGGTCCGCCCGGTCGTCCTGCATCTTGTGGTGTCCGTCACTCGGTGCATCATTCCCTCGTGGTCCCGATCTTACTTTCGCTTAGGTTCGCGGGACGGGTCCGAGCCGCCCCTCGGCGCTGATCCGGACCAGGCCCCGCGATGCGAGTCCGTGGACGGCACCATACATCACCGCGGCGACCGCGGTCGAGAGATTCAAGGACCGTTCCCCCTCGACCATCGGGAGACAGACGCACCGCTCGCGGTCCTCGTCGAGGATCGATCGCGGGAGTCCTTTGCTCTCCTTCCCGAACACAAGATGGTCTCCGATGTCAATATCAGCATCGAATACCGAACAAGTCGCCTTGGTCGTCAAGCACCACCGCTTGGGCGCGCACGGCGAGTCGCCCTCCTTGATCGAGGTCTGTTTGTATTGCGGCCACGACGCGTGCTCGTGAACGGACAGGCGGGGCCAATAGTCGAGCCCAGCGCGACGGCATGCCTTTTCGGAGAGATCAAACCCGAGCGGGTGGATCAGGTGCAGCGCCGATCCGAGCGCGACGCAGGTGCGACCGATGTTCCCGGTGTTGTTGGGGATCTCGGGTTCATGCAGCACCACATGCAGCAGCGGAGACGACCCGTTCCACGGCGATGCATCGGGGCACCCGTTCTGTTGACGATCGGTCACGGCTCGCGGCTGCCCTGGGCCCGCTTCGCCTGGAGGTACGGATCGGCGCGCACGATCTGGTCGACGATCAGCCCGAAGCGGGGGCTGAGCGGGTTGCCCTGCCAGCGCACGACCCCGTCGGTGCTGATCACGACGACATGGGGAATCCCCGTCACGCGGAGGTCCTCGAACAGGCGCTGCTGGCGGTCGTGCAGGTGCGCGTACGAGACGGGATGCGAGCGGATGTAGGACCGGATCGACCGCTCGTCCTCCGGGTAGCGCGATCCCGCGGACTGGCCCGAGAGGCCCATGACGAGGATCTCGTCGCCGAACCGCTGCTGGAGCTGGTCCAGCAGGGGGCTGGCGCGGATGCAGGGCCCGCACCAGGTCGCCCAGAAGTCGATGACGCGGACGCGGTCTTCCAGAACGCCCTCGGGCTTTTCGGTGAGCCAGGTCTCCTCGCCGAAGACGGACGGGAGGGGCTGCCCCTGGACATTGCGCGCGTTGAGCGCCTGGGTGTTGGGCGCGGGCCACGCCGCTTGGGCGTACGCCGCCGCATCGGGCTTGGGGACGGCGCGGAGCACGGGGGGGGCGTCTTGCCGATCCATCTCGGGAGTCCCGGCATCGCTCGGGGCCTCCGCGACATCGTCGGGCGTGTAGTCGCGCGCATCCGCGAGCCGCTCGACCCGGCGCGGGAGATCCGCCTCCGCCTGCTGGCGCGATTCCCGGCTCAGCCGGAGCACGGCGCGGTTGAGGTCGCGCGGGTCAAGATCCGCGATGCGGACATGCCCGGACTTGTCCACGATGTAGAGGTTGGGGTGCTCGTCGATCTTCAGCGACTTGAGAAAAGACCCGTCTGCGTCGTGCGCCGCCGCGATCGAGACGCGCCCCGCCTCGATCGCCTGCTTCGCCTCGGTCCAGCCCGCCCGCTGGTGCACCGCGACGCAGGTCGCCTTGCCGCGCAGGGACCGCTCGAGGCGCGCGAGCGTGGGAAGCAGGCGGACGGATTTCGCGTCCGCCTGGTCCCAGGCGAGCAGGACGAGCACGCGGTCGTCGAGCGCATCGCGGGAGACGGGCTCCCCCGACCAGTCCGCGAGGCTCTCAAACGCGTCGAAATCGAACGCCTTGGTCTCGAGTTCCCGGATCTCGACGATCCGCTGAGGGTCCCCGACGCGGCGGTAGGGGTCCGCCGCGGTCGGATCCGACGGCGCCGCGAGGGCGGCGCCAGTCAGGAACGCCGACAGGAGGAGAGGAGCGACACGGGAGCGGGTCAGCATCAGGATTCCCTTCTCAACGCGAGCGGGCCCGCGCCGTCGATTCGGTCTGGATCACTCGGTCAGGTTGCGGAGATAGGCCTGCTCCGCGGCGCGGCGGGCCCGGATCCCCGGGTCGTTGTCGAGCACCTTCTTGAGCGCCGCTTCCCACGCGGCAAACCGCTGCGGCGATCCCGAGATGTTCCCGTGCCAGCGCACCACGCCGCTCGAATCCACGAGGATGTGATAGGGCAGGATGAAGGTGGTCCCCCGCGAACTGCTGCGGCTGCTGTCGGGGTTGTTGGGGCTGATCCCACCGGTCAGGGTCGTGCCCGCGTAGTCGTTGACGCGGAGGTGGTTGACCGGCATGTTGTTCGTCACGGTGTCGAAGACCTCCTGGGCCTTCTTGGTGCGCTCCGCGGCGTCCTCGTCGTCGTTGCCGCGCCGCCGGCGGTTGTTGTCCTGCACCGCGGGGATGTAGGCGCCGACCACGATGAGGTCGCGATAGTGCTCGGTCTGGATCTGATCCATCGCCGCGAAGAAGGCCGCGGGGCTGGCGCCGCCCGTGTTGAAATCGCCCAGGATGTTGTCGTTGAACAGGTAGATCAGCCGAGCCCGGCCCTCGGTGTTCCGGGGCGGATTGGGCCGCCAGTCCATGTCGTTGTTGAACTGAATGCGGACCGGTCCCGTCGGCTGGTTGCGGCCGCGTTGCCGACGGTTGTTGTCCTCCCGCTTGATCTCGGGCCAGTCGGCGCTCTCATACGCCTCGGCGCTCGGGGGCGCGAAGGGGACCCACGGGAGGTTCTTCAGGTCGATCTGGCTCCGCAGCCGCGCCGTGCGTCGCGCCTCCTCGGCGGCGCGCGCGTCGGCCGCGGCGCGCCGGTCGAGCAGCGTCTCCGCGTCGTCGGTGCTCTCGTCGATCAGCGTGGACACCGCCCGCTCGACCGACGCGGTCTCGATATCCGCGAAGCGCAGGCGCCCGGCGCGGTCGATCAGGTAGAAGTCGGGGTCCTGGTCCACTTTCAGGGCGGCGCGGAGGGCGTTGCCCGCGTCCCGCGCGATCGGGAACCCGACGCGCCGGCGTTCCGCGGCCTTGATCCCGTCCTCGTAGGCCTCGCTGTCGTGCACGCCGATCACGATCAGGCCGTCGTCGCCGTAGGTTTCCGCGAGCCGGTTCACGATCGTCATCGGGCGCACCGCGGTGGGCAGATACCCCGAGAAGGTGTAGATCAGGACGACCTTGCCCGCGGTGTCGCCCGGCGCGACGGGGTCGCCCAGTTTCCAGTCCGCGAGGCCCGAGAGCAGGCCCTTGTCGAACGGGGTGAGCTCCATCTTGTCGAGCGCGTCGCGTCGGCTCCCGGCGCCCTCCCGCGCGATCTCGGCTTGGCCGAGCGCGGGCAGGGCGATCGCCGCGAGGGTGAGCAGTGTTGTGCGCAGGCGCGTGGTCATCTTCTGGGGCCTCCCTTCGCGGCGCGCGGGGCGCGCCGTCGCGTGCATCCTAACCCGCCGAACGCGTGCGGAGATGATGGAGCATCACCGCCCCCGCGACCGAGACATTCAGCGAATCCGCGTCGTCTTCGATGTCGATCCGCACGGCCCGTCCGCCCAGCGTGCGCGCCGTCTCCAGTGTTTTGGACGCCAGACCCGGGCCCTCGGTTCCGAGCAGCACCGCCGGGGTGCGTCCCGCCTGGGGTTCGACCGCGGAGAGTTCGACGGATCCCGGCGCGGGCGTCGCGGCGAGCAGGTCGCACCCCGCCTCCACCAGATGCGCGAGCCCGCTCGGCCAGTCGTCGATCGTCGCGAACGGGACATGCAGCGCGTTGCCCATGCTGACGCGGAGCGACTTGCGGTACAGCGGGTCGCAGCAGCGCGGGCTGAGCAGCACGCAGGCGGGGATGTCCGCGTCGGGTTTCCAGGCGGGTCGGGGACGCGCGAGCGCACGCACGCATCGGAACACGCCCCCCACATTATCGTGGTTTGTCAGGTCTTCGAGGATGACCACGACCCCGGCGCGGCGGGCGAGGTCCCGGGCGTCGCCCGGATCGGTGCGCTGTCCCAAGGCGAGCAGCCCGCGATGGATGTTGAAGCCCGCGACGGTGTCGATGATCTTGCGCGCGACGGCGTACACGGGGACCCCGGGGTCCATCCCCTCGAGATAGGGGAGGTGGTGATCCAGGCGGTGCTCGCTGACCATCACCGCGAGCGTTCGGTGGGGGCTGGTGATGAGCTGGGCGACGACCTTGTCGCCCTCCGCGATGAACAGATCGCCGGGCAGGCCCGTGCCGGTGACCTCCGAATCGGGGACCGGGTGACGGTCCTCCCCGGTCATCGCGGGGCGGTGGCGCGCGCGCAGCCACTGGTCGCGCTGGTTGGCGAAGGGGATGAGGCGGGGGTCGTCCGGGTCGTCGATGCGGACCGGGTTTGCCGGCGGGTTCGCGCCGCGGGTTGGATTCTGAGGAGTCGGCACCCGATGACACTACACTCCGCGGCCCCGGGACGGGCCGGGGAGGGTGAGCGAACCGGATTCGGGGGCGTGCGATGGAGTGGTGGCAGGCAGCGGTGCTCGGGCTGGTCGAGGGGATCACCGAGTACCTGCCCATCAGTTCGACCGGGCACCTGATCCTCGCGTCGTCGCTCATGGGTCTCGACGACAGCGAAACGCAGAAGCGCGCCGTGGACGCGTTCAACATTGTCGTGCAGGGCGGCGCGATCCTCGCGGTGCTCGGTCTCTACTGGCCCCGTGTCGTCCAGATGATCCGGGGCCTGCTGGGGCAGGACAAGGCGGGGCTCGGGCTCGCGATCAACATCATCATCGCTTTCATCCCGGCCGCGGCGCTGGGTGTCCCGCTGAACGACTGGATCGAGGCGAAGCTGTTCAGCACCTGGCCCGTGCTCGCGGCGCTCGCGCTGGGCGGGGTGTACATGATGCTGCTCGATCGCCTGGTGATCCATCCGAAGCGGTCGGACTCGGAGAACCAGACGGGCAAGGACATCACGGACCTGACCTGGCGCGGGGCGCTCGCGATCGGGCTGATGCAGTGCGTCGCGATGTGGCCCGGGACGAGCCGGAGCATGATGACGATCACGGGGGGCGTGATCGTGGGGCTCAAGCCCAAGGAGGCCGCGGAGTTCAGCTTCCTGCTGGGTCTGCCCACGCTCGGGGGCGCGTGCGTCTACAAGCTGTACAAGGACATGACGGGCGAGGGCCCGAGCATGTTCGAGACGCTGGGTGCGACCCCGATCCTGATCGGGATCGCGGTCGCGACGGTGAGCGCCGCGGTCGCGGTGCGCTGGCTCGTGGGCTTCCTGAACACGCACGGGCTCGCGCCCTTCGGGTGGTACCGGATCGTTCTGACGGTGGTGCTGGGCGGCGCGATCCTGGGGGGGATCGTGTCGATCGGGTGAGCGATCGACGCGGGGTCGCGTGAACCGTTCGGGCTCAGTCCTCGTTGACCAGCAGCGGGTTCGCCTCCGTCGGCAGGGCGCCGAAGGCGAGAAAGTCCGCGTTGCGGGTCGCGCGGCGGACGGTGTCCTCGTCGCGCCGCGCGCGGAAATCGAGGCCCAGCGTCCCGCTCCCGATCAGGTCCTTGAATCCCGGCGTCGCGCTCACGAGGCGGAGCGTCGCGTTGTGGATCGATCCGCTGAAGCGATTCCCGTCGGGGGCGCCGTCGGGGATCAGGAACCCGCCCCCGGCGTAGATGCCGAATTCGCCCTCGCCCGCGAGCACGATGTAACGCAGCGTGACGGTGCACGCGGTCTTCTCGATCGGGGTGCGCCCCGGGCGCGGCTGCACGAACATCCGCGCGTGGATGACCTGTCCGTTCGCGTGTTCCCACGCGCTCGCATCGGCGAGCGTCGCCTCGTCGAGATCGCTGAGCACGATGTCGGCGGTGTTGTTGTCCTCGTAGTCGAACAGGCGCGTCGTGAGGCTGGGCTCGAGCTGGTGGGGCTGCTCATCGCTCACAAACTCGCCCGAGGTCGAGGACAGCAGGCCCAGCGACCCGCAGGAAGGCAGCGCGAGCAGCGTCACGGACGCGAAGAGGGCGATAACGCGGCGGAACGGGTGCATCGGGGGCAGGGTACCGATCCACGGGGCGGCCCGCATCCCGATCGAATATTCGACGGTAGAAACCCGTTGATCAGATAGAATGCAGGGTGAAGGCCCTGTTCGGGGCTGAAAGGGGCGGATCCGATGCGAGGCACGGCACGGCACAGTGGGACCACGACGCGGGCGGCGATCGCGGCGGGTGTGCTGCTGGGCGCTGCGGGGGTCGCGGTGGGCAACCCGGCGCTCGCGGAGCAGTTGCGGAAGAGCCCGGTCTCGGACATGGCCGCGGGCGCGACGACCGTTGCGGATCAGCTCGCGATCCGCCGTTTCGGGGTGGCGCCGGGGCAGCAGCCCGCGGGCCGGACCTATACCGCGGTCGGTGTCGTCCCGGATCAGCGTCCCTGGTGGCACCACCGAGGGCGGGACGGCTATTACGGTTACAACCCGTCTTGGCGGCACGGCGATCAGGGTCGATTCGATCCGGATGATCCTCGGCTGCCCGACGGGTTCGACCTGGATCAATATGACGATCGCAAGCCTCACAACTTCGGTCGAGGCAATGGGTTCCGCATCGGGATCCGAACCGGGTTCCGCACTGGGTACTCTTCGGGATTCGGCTGGGGGACCGGCGCGTGGGACCCGTATTGGGGAGATCCGTACTGGAACAACCGGTATTGGTGGGACTTTCCGTACGGCGTGGACGGGCGGCTGGTGCAGCCGGGCAGTTCGCTGACGATGCCCGCCCCGACCCAGACGCAGACGCAGCAGCCTGCGCCGGAACCCGAGACGGAGCTCGAAGCGGGCCGTCGCCTGTTGTGGCAGGGGGTGTACGAGGCGTCGGTGGAGCGGTACCGCCGGCATCTTGCGGAGAACCCCGAGGATTTCGAGGTCATGGCGGAGCTCGCGGTCGCGCTCGCGGGGGCGAACCGGTTTGACGATGCGACCGCGATGGTGCGCATGGCGTATGACAAGGACCCGGGCCTCGCGGGGCATTCGGTCAGCGAGCGGGTGTCGCTCGATTCGCGGGCGCTCCGCAAGCTCGTGGTGAAAGCGGTGCGATCGGCGCACGATCGGGACTCAGCGTCCGGCTGGCTGCTGGTGACTGTCCTGATGCAGGCGGAAGATCGGGATTCGGTCGGGTTGCGAATTCTGGAGCGGGCCACCGATCGGGGGCTGGAACCGCGTATTGCGGATTCGCTCCGCGCTGAGCTTCGGTAAGGCCTTGTCCGGTCTTGAGATGGGCGTGTTTGCCCCGTCTGTGCAAAAAGTGGCATTCGCGAACCCCCGTTGATTGGATCGGGGACAGGGGGATGCGCTAGCATTGCGACCTTGCGCGGGCTGTCCGCGTGACATCGTGAACCGGTTGAACCACCCGTCGGCCTTCGATTGGCCTCGGAGGACCGCTCGCTCCGGCTGTGGGGCGTGCCCGTCGGGTGGGAGGTGGAGATGCAATGGCCAAGAAAGAAGTTACAGCGCAGTTCAAGCTGATGGCCCCCGGTGGGCAGGCGACGCCCGCGCCGCCGCTCGGCCCCGTGCTGGGTGCCAACGGCGTGAACCCGGGTCAGTTCATCCAGCAGTTCAACGCGGCGACCGCCTCGCTGAACGGCAAGAAGGTGGGCTGCGTGGTCACGGTCTTCAGCGACCGCTCGTTCGAGTTCGAGATCAAGAGCTCGCCCGCTTCGGTGCTGATCAAGGAAGCCGCGGGGATCGACAAGGGCTCGGGCGAGCCTCACGAGAAGTTCGTGGGCAAGATCACGCGTGAGCAGGTCCAGAAGATCGCGGAAGAGAAGATGGCGGACCTGAACGCGGTGAAGATCGAGTCGGCGATGCGGATCGTCGAGGGCACGGCGCGCTCGATGGGCGTGACGGTGGTGGACTAAGGGGGGCATGGCGATGACGAAGATGAGCAAGCGTGCCCGCGAGAATCGCGCCCTGGTCCCGAGCGGGCAGCTCGAGCCCGCGGAGGCGATCAGCGCGGTCAAGAAGTTCAAGGGCCCCAAGTTCGACCAGTCGGTCGAGGTGTGCCTGCATCTGGGCGTGGACACCAAGCAGGCGGACCAGATGCTCCGCGGCTCGGTGAGCCTGCCCAAGGGCATCGGCAAGAACAAGCGTGTGATCGCCTTCTGCGGCGATGATGAGAAGAAGGCCGCGATGGAGGCCGGCGCGATCAAGGCGGGCGGCGCGGACCTGATGGAAGAGGTCGAGAAGGGGTTCATGGACTTCGATGTCGCGATCGCGAGCCCCGACATGATGCGGGTGATCGCGAAGCTGGGCCGGGTGCTGGGTCCGAAGGGCCTGATGCCGAGCCCGAAGAACGGGACGGTGACCCCGAAGGTCGCGGAAGCGGTCGGCGAGTTCGCGGCGGGCAAGGTGGAATACCGCACCGACAAGGGCGGGAACATCCACGCGATCATCGGGAAGATGAGCTTCAGCGAGGGCGACCTGCTGGAGAACTACACGCACTTCTTCGAGACGATCGAGAAGATCCGTCCCAGCACGGTGAAGGGCACATACATCAAGAAGATCACGCTGAGCGGGACGCAGACCCCCGGCGTGCAGATCAAGCCGCCCGCGGCGGTGGAAGCGTAAGGGAGTCACGCCATGAGCAAGCCTGTCAAAGAGATCATCATGCGTGACTACCGGGACCGCCTCGGCGATATCGAGGATGTCACGGTCATCACGCTCCGCGGGATCGACGCGAACCGCAACAACGCGATCCGCTCGGACCTCGCGAAGAAGGACATCCATGTCACCGTCGTGCGCAACAAGCTGTTCCTCAGCGCGTTCGAGGGCAGCAAGCTGAGCAACCTCGAGCCCGTGCTCACGGGGTCGAACGCGGTCGCGTACGGCGCCGAATCGGTCGTCGAGGTGGCGCGGGAGATCGTCGCGCTCGCCAAGCAGCACGAGGAGATCGAGCTGAAGGGCGCGGTCCTCGACGGGATCCTGTTCGAGGGCGACGCGGGGGTCAAGAAGCTCGCGGACTACCCGACCAAGGACGAGGCGATCGCGCAGGATGTCACGCTCATCCTGGGCCCCGGTCGCAAGCTGGTCGGCGCCGTCAAGGGCCCCGGCGGGCGTCTCGCGGGGATCATCAAGGCGATCGAGGAGAAGCTCGAGAAGGGCGAAGCGATCGCGAAGGCCTGACACACGAAAACATCCACGCCCGACTGGCCCTGCGTCCCGCGCTTCGGATCGGGACAGGGTTAAAGAGAGAGCACAGGGCTCTCCCCTCTCGGGTGCGAATGCCAGCCCGCGGCGTGCGCCGGGGCGTTTGAGAAAGTTGGTATCGAGATGAGCGACGAAGCAGCGACCGCGAAGGAATTCGACGCGAAGATCAAGGACCTGGGCGACCAGCTCGCCGGCCTCACCCTCAAGGAGGCGGTGGACCTTGGTGACTACATGAAGGACACCTACGGCATCGAGGCCGCCGCGGGCGGCGCGGTCATGATGGCGGGTCCCGCGGCTGGCGGCGACGCCGGCGGTGCGGCCGAAGAGAAGACCGAGTTCGATGTCGTCGTCAAGGGCGACGGCGGGCAGAAGATCAAGGTCATCAAGGTCGTCCGCGAGGCGACGGGCCTGGGTCTGAAGGAAGCCAAGGAGCTGGTCGACAACCTGCCCGCGAAGGTCAAGGAAGGCCTGGGCAAGGAAGAGGCCGAGGCGCTCGCCGAGAAGCTCAAGGAAGTCGGCGCGGATGTCGAGCTCGCCTGATCGCGTCGCGACGGCGTCAGGCTTCAATCTGTTTGGGATTTTTCAGGCCCCTTCCGGGGCCTTTTTTCTTGAATTTTTCTCGAGGACTTCTCAACTCCGGGGTTGACGGGGGACTAGCATCCCCACTAGCCCCCGGGAGTGGCATGCTGCACATGGATCACCGTCCGTTCGCGGATCGAACTCGCGTTCTTTCGGCCGACACCGGACCGCGCTCGCGGAACCCGTTGTTCGGTCCTTCGGCGCGCGCTCGGATCGCGCGATCTCGGCGGTCCGTGCTGATCGAGGAAGGCGGGCAGGGCGGCGGAGTTGGTGGGCGTGCGCTCGGCGATCGGGCGCGGAGCGGTGCGGGAATCGGACAGTTCGGCTGGAGACTGTAACAGACCAGAGCATCAGCCGCGGCGGTGGGGCCCTTCGCTCCCGTCTCCGCGGCTCAGCGATCGCGCCGGCGTGATCCAGTCGGCGGCGCGATCGGGAGACGGGTCCACGCGTGTGCGTGCCGTTCCGACGAGCGGCGCGGCGGGGATCCGCGGACGAGCGACAACGGGTCGATCGCGGGTGGCGCCCCGCGGCTCGGTCCAGAACGACACGGGCCCGGGCAACCCGGTCCCGAATCAGAGGTTTAGCGATGACGAAGCGAACGGTGCACGACAGCGGCGTCCCGGCGGTCACGGTCTCCGGGAAGACGGCTGCGGAGATCGAGATCCGCAACTTCCGCAAGCGCGGGGATGCGCTGGAAGTCCCGGACCTGACGCAGCTTCAGACCGCGGGGTACGAGCGGTTCCTGCAACTGGAGGCGGCTTCCCCGGAAGAGCGCGACCCGCGGTTCGGGCTTGAGGCCCTGCTCCGCGAGGTCTTCCCGATCGAGAGCTACGACGGGACGATGTTCCTCGACTACATCTCCTACGAGCTCGAGGAGCCCCGCTACACCGCCGACGAGTGCCGCGAGCTGCGCCTGACCTACGGGCTGCCCTTCAAGATCCGCGTGCGCCTGCGCCGTGAGACGCACCCGGACCTCCCCGAGGAGGACATCTACCTGGGCGAGTTCCCGGTGCTCATGGGCGGGGGCGAGTTCATCGTCAACGGCGCGGAGCGCGTCATCGTCAGCCAGCTCCACCGCTCGCCGGGCGTGGACTTCTCGATCGTCTCCAGCGAGGCGGACCGCCCGCTGCACTCGGCGCGGGTCATCCCCGAGCGGGGCTCGTGGATCGAGCTGGAGGTGACCAAGAAGGATGTGCTGGCGATGCGGATCGACCAGTCCACCAAGCTCGCGGCGACGACCTTCCTGCGCTGCCTGGACGAGTCGGTCGCCTCGACGGACGCGATCATCAGCCTGTTCTACGAGGTGACGGAGGTGAAGGCGGCGGATGTGCGCCCGCAGGACTACGCCGCCGCGTCGATCATCGACACCGAGACGGGCGAGGAGATCGTGCACGAGGGTCGGATGATCGGCGAGGAGGCCGCGGAGGCGATCCAGAACTCGTCGATCAAGACCGTCAAGGTCGTGCAGAACCCGTCGGACACGCTGATCCTGAACACCATCGCGGAGGAGAAGCTCGACCAGATCGACGCGGACTCGGACCACGAGCGGGCGCTGCTCAAGGTGTACGGCAAGCTGCGCCCGGGCAACCCGCCCCAGGTCGACAAGGCGATGCAGCTTTTCCAGGAGAAGTTCTTCGACGACAACCGGTACCGCCTGGGTCGCGTCGGTCGATTCCGCATCAACCGCAAGTTCGATCTGGATGTCCCCGAGGACCAGATGTTCATCCGGGGCGAGGACTTCCTCCGCGTCATCCAGTACATCCTCGACCTGCGTTCGAACCGCGTCGACCCGGAGACGGGGCGTCGCGTGGCGCAGGTGGACGACATCGACCACCTGGGCAACCGGCGGCTCCGCACGCTCGATGAGCTCGCGGTCGAGGAGCTCCGCAAGGGCTTCCTGAAGCTGCGGCGCACCGTGCAGGAGCGGATGAGCGTCAAGGACCCCGACGAGGTCGCGAAGATCGCGGACCTGGTGAACAGCAAGTCCATCAGCAGCGCGATCGACTTCTTCTTCGGGCGCTCCGAGCTCAGCCAGGTCGTGGACCAGACCAACCCGCTCTCGTCGCTGGTGCACGAGCGGCGCCTCTCGGCGCTGGGCCCGGGCGGCCTGAACCGCAAGCGCGCGGGCTTCGAGGTGCGCGATGTGCACATCTCGCACTACGGCCGCGTCTGCCCGATCGAGACGCCCGAGGGCACCAACATCGGCCTGATCGTCAGCCTCGGCATCTTCTCGAGCGTCGACGAGTACGGCTTCCTCCGCACGCCCTACCGCACCGTCGAGAAGGGCAAGGTCACCGACAAGATCGCCGACCTCCGCGCCGACGAGGAGATCCGGGCGGTGCTCGCGCCGACCGATGCGCTCAACCAGGACGGCACGCTGAAGGACGGCGTGGTTCTGGCTCGGGTGGACGGCGAGCTGCGCGAGGTGCATTCCAGCGAGGTCGACTATGTCGATGTCTCGCCGCGCCAGATCGTTGGCATCTCCGCGTCGCTGATCCCGTTCCTCGAGCACGACGACGCGAACCGCGCGCTGATGGGTTCGAACATGCAGCGCCAGGCGGTGCCCCTGCTCAAGGTCGACCCCCCGGTCGTCGCGACGGGCATGGAGGTGTCGGTGGGGCACAACACCGGCATGTGCGTGAAGGCGAAGAACGGCGGCACCGTCACCTTCGCGGACTCGCAGCGCATCATCATCGACAACTCCGACGAGTACGAGCTCCGCAAGTTCGTGGGCCTCAACGAGCGGACCTGCCAGAACCAGAAGCCGATCGTCGTGCCGGGCGAGAAGGTCAAGGCGGGGCAGATCATCGCGGACGGCGCCTCGACCCGCTACGGCGAGCTGGGCATCGGGCGCAACATCCTCGTCGCGTTCAACACCTTCGACGGGTACAACTTCGAGGACGCGATCGTCATCAACGAGCGTCTCGTCAAGGACGACGCGATGACCTCGATCCACATCGACTCGTTCGATGTCGAGATCCGCGAGACCAAGCTCGGGCGCGAGGAGTTCACCCGCGACATTCCCAATGTCAGCGAGAAGATGCTCCGCAACCTCGACGAGAACGGGATCATCCGCATCGGCGCCCGCGTGGGCCCGGGCGACATCCTGGTCGGCAAGGTCAGCCCCAAGTCCAAGACCGAGCTCACCCCCGAGGAGAAGCTGCTGCACGCGATCTTCGGCCGCGCGGGCGAGGATGTGAAGAACGATTCGCTCGAGGTCCCGTCCGGGGTTGAGGGCATCGTGATCGGCGCCCGCAAGTTCAGCCGTCGCGTGCACCTCACCGACGCGCAGAAGAAGCAGCTCAAGAAGGACATCGAGGCCTACGAGGCGGAGCAGGACCAGAAGGCGATCGAGCTGTTCAAGGAGATGACCAACCTCATCAACGAGGCGACCGGCACGGAGATGGTCGACCCGATGACCCGCCAGAAGGTGGGCGCGTCGGACATCCCCGAGGTCATCCTCGAGCAGATCCAGACCTTCAATGAGAAGTGGATCAAGGGCTCGAAGGAATCGCGCGAGGCGGGCCTGGTCTTCTACAACCAGTTCTGGCCCCGCATCGAGGCGGTCGAGACCGAGAAGAAGCGCAAGGTCGCCCACATGAAGCGGGGCGACGAGCTGCCCTCGGGCGTGCTCGAGATGGTCAAGATCTACATCGCGACCAAGCGTCAGCTCAGCGTGGGCGACAAGATGGCGGGCCGGCACGGCAACAAGGGCGTCATCGCCCGCGTCGTGCCCGAGGAGGACATGCCCTTCCTTGAGGACGGCACCCCCGTCGAGATCATGCTCAACCCGCTGGGCGTGCCCAGCCGGATGAATGTGGGGCAGATCCTCGAGACCCACCTGGGGTGGGCCGCGAAGGTCCTGGGCTTCCAGGCCCGCACGCCCGTGTTCGACGGCGCGACGGAGGCTGAGGTGCACGCGGCGATCGAGGAGGCGAACGCCTTCGTCGAGAGCAAGCTCGCGAAGCACGAAGAGGAGGGCACCCACCCGGGGCACCGCGAGCTGCTCGCCAAGATGCCCTCGGGCGGCAAGATCCAGCTCTACGACGGGCGCACGGGCGAGGCCTTCCACCAGAAGACGACCGTGGGCTACATGTACATGCTCAAGCTCCACCACCTCGTGGACGACAAGATCCACGCCCGCGCGACCGGGCCCTACTCGCTCATCACCCAGCAGCCGCTGGGCGGCAAGGCGCGGACGGGCGGCCAGCGGTTCGGCGAGATGGAGGTCTGGGCGCTCGAGGCGTACGGGGCCGCGTACATCCTCCAGGAACTCCTCACCGTCAAGAGCGACGATGTCGAGGGGCGGACGAAGATCTACGAGAGCATGGTCAAGGGCACCAACAAGCTCGAGGCGGGCATGCCCGTCGCGTTCGATGTGCTCTGCAACGAGCTCAAGGGCCTGGGCATGAACATCAGCCTGGAGAAGAAGCAGCTGGAGGGCGGCAGCCTTCTCTGAGTTTCACGGGGCGTGCTCTCGGGCATGCCGGTTTGATCCGAATCACGAAAAAACCGGACGGGGCTTCGGAGACGAGCTCGGTCCGTCAGACAAAGGCCGAGACCTGATCGGCCGCAGGAAGGTGAAGCTGACATGGCTGAAACCGTCTACGAACGCGTCAATGACTTCAGCGCCGTCAAGGTGACCCTCGCGTCGCCCAACGACATCCGCGCGTGGTCCTACGGCGAGGTCAAAAAGCCCGAGACCATCAACTACCGCACCTACCGGCCCGAGAAGGACGGGCTGTTCTGCGAGCGGATCTTCGGTCCCGAGCGCGACTACGAGTGCTCCTGCGGCAAGTACCGCGGCACCAAGTACAAGGGCATCATCTGCGACCGCTGCGGCGTCAAGGTCACCCACAGCCGCGTCCGCCGCAAGCGGATGGGGCACATCAACCTGGCGGCGCCCGTCGTGCACATCTGGTTCTTCAAGAGCCTGCCGAGCCGTCTGGGCACGCTGCTGGGCATGAAGACCAGCGACCTCGAGAAGATCATCTACTACCAGGACTATGTCGTCGTCGACCCGGGTGACACCGAGCTGAAGTACAAGCAGGTGATGACCGAGGACGAGCACCGCCAGGCGGTCGAGCAGTACGGCAACGCCTTCCGCGCCCAGATGGGCGCCGACGCGGTCCGCGAGCTCATCGAGGGGTTGAACCTCGACGAGATCGCCGCGGAGATCCGCCAGGCCCTCAAGGAAACCCGCAGCAAGCAGAAGATCACCGACTACGCCAAGCGTCTCAAGCTCATCGAGTCGGTCCGCCACAGCGAGAACGATCCCGCGTGGCTGGTCATGGATGTCGTCCCCGTCATCCCGCCCGATCTGCGCCCGCTCGTCCTGCTGGAGAGCGGCAACTTCGCGACCAGCGACCTGAACGACCTGTACCGGCGGATCATCAACCGGAACAACCGCCTCAAGAAGCTGATGGACCTGAACGCGCCGGAGGTCATCATCCGCAACGAGAAGCGGATGCTCCAGCAGGCGGTCGACGCGCTGTTCGATAACAACCGCTGCCGCCGCCCGGTGCTCGGATCGTCGAACCGCCCCCTCAAGTCACTGACGGACATGATCAAGGGCAAGCAGGGCCGCTTCCGCGAGAACCTGCTGGGCAAGCGCGTCGACTACTCGGCCCGTTCCGTGATCGTGGTGGGCCCCGAGCTCAAGCTCTACCAGTGCGGCCTGCCCAAGAAGATCGCCCTCGAGCTCTACCAGCCCTTCATCATCCGCAAGCTCAAGGAGCACGGCCTCGCCGACACCATCAAGAGCGCCAAGCGGATGCTCGAACGCCGCGATGCGGAGGTGTGGGACATTCTCGAGGAGGTCATCCACCAGCACCCGGTCATGCTCAACCGCGCCCCGACGCTCCACCGCATGGGCATCCAGGCCTTCGAGCCCGTCCTCGTGGAGGGCAACGCGATCCGCCTGCACCCGCTCGTCTGCGGCGGGTTCAACGCTGACTTCGACGGCGACCAGATGGCGGTCCACCTGCCGCTGAGTGTCGAGGCCCAGGCCGAGGCGCATGTGCTCATGCTCTCGACGCACAACATCTTCAGCCCGGCGAACGGCGGGCCGATCATCAGCGCGTCGCAGGACATCGTGCTGGGTGTCTACTTCATCACCGTCTGCCAGGAGAATGTGCAGGAGGTCGACGAGAAGAGCGTCCCGCGGTTCAAGGACGCGCACGAGGCGATCCTCGCCTACGACCACGGGACGATCGATATCCACCAGCCCATCTCGGTCCGCCTCGAGCGGTTCGAGCGCGTCGTCAACAGCCAGAAGGGCGAGCCCGAGGCGATGCCCGAGCACCGCCGCATCGTCACGACGGTGGGGCGGATCCTTTTCAGCGACATCCTCGCGGAGGGCATGCCCTTCTACAACTGCGCCCTGGGCAAGAAGGGCTGCGCCCGCGTGATCGACGATGTCTTCGCCTTCTGCGGCAAGCCCGCGACGATCGACCTGCTCGACGACATGAAGTCGATCGGCTTCAAGCGGTCCACCGTCGCGGGTCTCTCGTTCGGCGTCACCGACCTCCGCATCCCGACGCAGAAGCAGGACCTGCTCGACGCCGCCCAGAAGCGCGTCAACCGCGTCGAGAAGAACTACGAGAACGGCATCATCACCGAGCGCGAGCGCTACAACCAGCTGCTCGACATCTGGAGTCACTGCAACGAGGAGCTCACCAAGGTCCTCGTCGACACGCTCAAGCGTGACCGCCGGCACCCCGACGGGTCCGAGGCGGACATCGAGAAGGGCGAGGGCACCAAGTTCCTCAACCCCGTCTACCTCATGAGCGACTCGGGCGCCCGAGGCAACATCACCCAGATGAAGCAGCTCGCGGGCATGCGGGGCCTGATGGCCAAGCCCAGCGGCGAGATCATCGAGACGCCCATCCGCGCGAACTTCCGCGAGGGCCTCAATGTTCTCGAGTACTTCTCGTCCACCCACGGCGCCCGGAAGGGCCTCGCGGATACCGCGCTCAAGACCGCCGACTCGGGGTACCTCACCCGCAAGCTCTGCGACATCGCGCAGTCCGTCATCGTGGGCGAGCACGACTGCGGCTCCCGCCGCGGCATCATCAAGCGCGCGATCTACAAGGGCGAGCAGGTCGATGTCACGCTCGCCGAGCAGATCACCGGGCGCGTCTGCGTGAACTCGATCGTCAACCCGATCACCGATGAGGTGATCGTTGCCGAGAACTCGATGATCACCCCCGAAGCGGCGGCGAAGATCGAGGAGCTCAACATCGATTCGGTGATGGTCCGCAGCCCGCTGACCAGCGATTCGGACTCGGGCTGCTCTGTCCTCGATTACGGGATGGATCTCTCCACGGGCCGCCTCGTCGAGGAAGGTCTCGCGGTCGGCATCATCGCCGCGCAGTCCATCGGCGAGCCCGGCACCCAGCTCACCATGCGGACCTTCCACACCGGAGGCGTCGGCACCCGCTCGGTGTCGGAGACCGAGTACCGAGCCCTCAACGGGGGCACCGTCGAGGTCCGCGATTGCAACGAGGTCGCGGTCGTGGACGAGGACGGGCACGACTGCCTCGTCAGCCTCAAGCGGAACGGCGAGATCGCGATCCTCGACGACAAGGGCCGCGAGCTCGAGAAGACCAAGGTCGACTACGGCGCGTTCATCTACGCCAAGCCCGGCCAGAAGGTGAAGCGGGGCGAGATCCTCGTCAAGTGGGACCCGCACCGCTCGCCCATCCTCGCCGAGAAGGGCGGCATCGTGAACTTCGTCGACATCCAGGTCGGCGAGACCGTCCGCGAGGAGGACGCCGGAAAGGGCCAGCAGGCGCTCGTCGTCATCGAGCACAAGGGCGACCTGCACCCCCAGATCAACATCGTCGACAAGGACGGCAACATCCTCGACTTCCACTACCTGCCCGCGAAGGCCCGGCTCGAGGTCGCCGACGGTCAGGAGATCACCGCGGGCCACATGCTCGCGCGTCAGCCCCGCGCCGCATCGGGCTCCGCGGACATCGTGGGCGGTCTGCCCCGCGTGACGGAGATCTTCGAGGCCCGCAAGCCCAAGGACCCCGCGATCATGGCGGAGATCTCGGGCCGGGTCGAGATCCTCTCCGACAAGCGCAAGGGCAAGATGACGGTCCGCGTCGTGTCCGATTCGGGCATCGAGAAGGACCACCATGTCCCGACCGACAAGCAGCTGCTCGTCCACGCGGGCGACTATGTCCAGGCGGGCGACCCCGTCTCCGAGGGCCCGCTCGTCCCGCACGACATCCTTCGGATCAAGGGCGAAGAGGCGCTGTGGACCTACATGCTCGACGAGGTGCAGAATGTCTACCGCGCCCAGGGCGTGGGCATCGACGACAAGCACATCGAGCTGATCCTCAGCCAGATGCTCCGCAAGGTCCGCGTCGAGAACCCGGGCGACACCGACCTGCTGCCCCACGAGGTCGTCGACCGGCAGGTCTTCCGCCGGCGCAACAACGAGGTCGCGAACATGGCGCGCATCCAGGAGTCGGGGGGCACCGAACTCCGCGTGGGTGATCTCGTCAGCCGCGACATCATCCGCGAGGCCAACACCCGCGCCGAGGCCGCGGGCAAGGAGCCCGCGAAGGCCAAGCGGGCCCGCCCCGCGACAGGCCGGACGCTGCTGCTGGGCATCACCAAGGCGGCGCTCTCCAGCGAGTCGTTCCTCTCGGGCGCGTCGTTCCAGGAATCGACCAAGGTGCTCACCGAGGCCGCCCTCCGCGGCGCCGAGGACACCCTGGTGGGCCTCAAGGAGAATGTCCTGCTGGGTCACCTCATCCCCGCCGGCACCGGGTTCCGTCCCTACCAGGACATCCGCGTCAAGCGACTCGTCGAGCTCGACGAGATGGACGACGACGAGGACCGCATGATGGAAGAAGCCGCGATGGCCGCCGAGGCCCTCGGCGCCGATCGCGCCGGGATCCCCGAGGTCAAGGTCAGCGATTCCGTGACCGAGGGCAGCCCGACCAGCGCCAACTGATCCGCTGACCGGATATCAAGATCCCACACGAAAGCCCGGGCGCCGGCCCGGGCTTTTTCGTGCGCGCGACGCGCTCACTGATCCGACGGGCGCTCCTCACTGCCCGGGCCCCACATCCCCTTCTTGCGGCGCCACGCCCCCGCCCGCCCGATCGCGTCATCCCCGAACTTCGCCCGGATCGCGTCCGCCGCCTCGTCCACGCGCGACCGCTTCTCGTCCGTTTCCGCCGCGAAGAGCCCCAACTGCTCCCCGCCCGGCTCGCTCAGGTGGCTCGCGCCCATTCCGATGAGCCGCACAGGCCGAAACGAACCCGACGCCCACCGGTCGAACAACTCCAGGGCCTCCGCCCATAGATCGTCGGTCCGATCGCTCTTGGTCGCCAAGGTTCCGGAGCGCGTGATGGTCTCGAAATCACCGAAGCGGATCTTGATCGTCACGGTCCCCGCGACACGCCCGTGCGCGCGCAGGCGACGACCGACATCCTCGACCTGCCCCAGCAGCACCGCGCGCACCTGCTCAGGGTCGGTTAGGTCATCCCCGAAGGTCCGTTCATGGCTGATCGACTTCGCTTCGCGATCCGAATGCACGGGCCGGTCGTCCTCGCCGCGCGCGAGCCTCGCGAGGTGCGATCCCGTGCGCTCGCCGAGGTTCGCGACCAGCGCGTTCTCGTCCATGCGGCGGATGTCCCCGATCGTGCGCAGGCCCAGGCGCGCAAGCCGGTTCGCACCCGCCTTTCCCACGCCCCAGAGCCGGCCGACCGGCAGGGGGTCCAGGATCTCATGCACCCGATCGTGCGGGATGACCGTGAGCCCGTCGGGCTTGTCGAGGTCCGATGCGAGCTTCGCGAGGAACTTGTTGGGCGCCACGCCCACCGAGGCGGTCAGCCCCGTCTCCGATCGCACGCGCTCGCGGATCGCGCGCGCGGTCGCGACCCCGTCGCCGAAAAGGCCCGACGATCCGGTCACATCCACGAACGCCTCGTCGACCGAGATGGGCTGGACAAGCGGACTGAACGATTCGAGGATCGCGAAGACCCGCTTGCTGAGTTCGCGATACCGAGACCCGTTGGGCTTCACGACCACCGCCTGCGGGCACAGGCGGAGCGCGACCGCGGTGGGTTGCGCGCTCCGGCATCCGAACGCGCGGGCCTCGTAGCTCGCCGCCGCGACGACGCCCCGCTTGCCCCCGCCGCCCACGAGGACGGGCTTGCCCCGAAGCGAGGGGTCGTCGAGCTGCTCGACGGACGCGAAGAAGGCGTCCATGTCGACATGGAGGATGATTTGATCGCCGTCCACGGATGCATGATAGGAAAAAATTTGGGTTTTCAATCCGGGGTTTCGTGGAATGAAGACGCATCGGGGTGGGTTTCCCTCGACTCGTCCCGGAAGGTGTGGAACACTCTGTGTGCTCCGCCTGATATTCGGGGGTGCCGCGCTGTTGGTTCGGCGCGATCTTCCGGGCAGGGCCCCGCCGTGAACGCGGGCTCGATGAGCGCGCGGTTTTCGAGATTCAAAGACCTGGGAAAACAGAAAACAGGAAAAGAAGGAGTTTGAAGATGGTCCGGACCCTGATGGTTTCTGTCGTCATGTCGCTCACCGCGATCGCCGGCGCGTGTCCCACCTGCGGGTGCACCGACGCGAAGACCGAGACAGCGAGCGATACCAAGGCGTGTTCGACCGAGTGCGCCGACGCGACCGCGTGCGAGAAATCGTGCGACGGCGCCGCGGCGGTCACCCAGGTCGCGGGCACCGCGGGCGATAAGGACTGCGCCTCCGCCTGCTCGGGTGAGGGCGCCGCGGTGATGGCGGTCTCCGCGCCCGCGGGCGAGGGCGCCTGCTGCGCCAGCGGCGCCGCGGCGACCCAGGTCGCCCAGAAGACCGACGCCTGCGCGGCCGAGTGCTCCGGCACGGCGGTGATGGCGGTCGCGAACGACACCTGCGACGCCGCCTGCGACAAGGCCTGCGGCGAGGACTGCGGGACCGACTGCGAGACGAGCAAGACCGCGCAGGTCGCGTTCGCCTCGTGGATGCCCAAGATGACCTACAAGGTCGGCAACCAGACCATGACCTGCTCGAAGATGGCGGGCGCGAAGGCCAGCGAGCAGCACACCCACATGCACTATGTCGTCAACGGCGTCGAGTTCGACGACCATGCCCAGGCGATGATCGCGCACGCCAAGCAGCTCGAGGCGAAGATGATGGACCTCGTCCGCGTCCAGCTTGCCGTCAACGGCGAGTGCGTCGCCTGCCCCGATTCCGCGAAGGCGATGGCGGACTCCTGCGAGTCCAAGAAGCTCCAGTACCGCGTCGGGCCCGCGACCTTCGACAACGCCGAGGACGCGATCAAGGCCTCCATCATGGCCTACAACGCCGCGATGAGCGTCAAGATGGAGTACGCCGTGGGTGAGTCGACCACCTCCTGCTCGGTCTCCGCGGGCGAGATGGCGAAAGCGAACAACTGCTCGGTCGAGTATGTCGTCAACGGCCAGCGCACGGGTTGCAAGACCAGCGCGGGCTACATGAAGACCCTCGTCAGCGTCCAGAACGCGCTCAAGGCCCTCGAGACCGCGAGCAAGGCGAACGCCGACGCCTGATCGAGCGCCCCGACAGCATCGAAAGAAGGGCGGCCCATCGCGGGCCGCCCTTTTTCGTGCGCTCACAGACGGATCATCACGGGCAGCCGGCGAGGAATTCGCTGACGAACCCGGTAATGTCCGCGAGATCGATCAGCCCGTCGTCATTGAAATCGACCGCGATGTCCGCGATCAGGAAGTAGTTGACGAACAGGTTGATGTCCGCGAGGTCGAGCACGCCGTCGCAGTTCATGTCCGAGGGACAGGGCACGAGTCCCAGGGGGTCGGCGACGAGGTCAAAGAACGCCGCCGAACCGTCCGGGTCGATCACGACGAGCGTGTCGAGCGGGGTGCCCTCGAACGCCGCGACGCCGCAGGACTCGCGCATGATCTGTCGTTTCTGCCACCCGTTGAGGGTCGCGAGCGTAGTGCCCGGCGCGTTCATGGGGTGCCACGCCGGCAGCCCGAACGGTGCGATGAACTCCGGCACGCGCAGATCGACGACGAACGAGCCCAGCATCCCGCCCGAGCAGGACGCGTCCCGGGGAGACTCGGGATCGAGCAGGATCCCGACGCCCGCGCCGTGACCGCCACCCGGCCGACCGTTCCCGCCCGTCCGGCAGCCGGGGCAGTTGGTGTTCTCCTCACAGCAGGGCATGATGGTCGGCGCCTGCCCGTAGGTGTAGAAGGTCGTTCGCTTGCTCTGCGATTTGATGCCGAACGGGTAGAACGAGCTCACATCCCACTGCCTCAGCACGGCACCCGAGTAGCTCGCGAAGAGCTGGCACGATTCGCATGCCCCGGCCGTGTGCTGGAACGCCTGCGAGACGCTGTAGGTGGTCGCGGCCTCGACGGAGACGCCCCCGGCGCTCCCGCCCAGCGTGAACCCGGCGCGGAGTTCGAACTCCTGCCCGACCGTCAGCGTGTTCTGGATGCCGCACGCGTACCCCGATCCCAGGGGCAGACAGAATTTGCCGACCAGGCGCGTGTCGCTGAACCAGTTCGAAGCGCACAGGTCGTTGCCGAGCACCTCGTTGCGGGTATTGCTCTCCGATTGCACATTGGTGCAGCAGTCGTCGACGCCTCGCGCCGCCCCGGTGAGCAGCAGGCTCGCGGCGAGCGCACCGATCGCGCCCGAATCGATCATCCGTCGCATGGTGGTCCCTTCCTGTTCCGCACGCGGTGCCGGCGGACGACTCGGCAACGCACCGTTCGGGCGCCGGCACGCGGGTGTACGCGAGACGCGCTCTCTCCCACGCAACCGCGCACCGTCCCATAACGCACGCGTTCGGTCAAGAAAAATCCGTGAGGGCAATCACCGAGGAGGTGCTCGTTACGCGTCCCGGCGCGGCCAGGCGGATTCGAGCCTGCGGTGCGCGGTCTCGAAGGCCCGCCGCCATGCGCCGTTCCATCGCGCGACATTCTGTCGGGAGCCGTACCGCTCGAGCAGCTCGCCCTCGCTCGCGGCGCCGATGACGAGCGGGTCGGTCGCGCCGATGCCCTCGTCTCCCGACGCGACCATGACGCGCGAGGGGAGCGCCATGAGCCGCGTATTGACGCCGCCCGACGCGCTCCCCGGGATGACGAGGACGCGCCACCCCTTTTCCAGGGCGGTCCCGATCACGGCGCGGGCGGTCCGGTCCGTCCCGCCCACCCAGAGCCGACCCGGGGAACCGAACGACGCGAGCAGGTCCTCCGCGACGCGCCGGGGATCGATCAGTTCCGCCGCGAGCGCCTCGATCGCCTTGTCGAGCTCGTGCCGCGCCACCCATTTCTGCGTCACGCATCGGCTCCACCACCCGTGGACCGCCCGGGTCCACTCCCGCTCCGCGTTCCCGTCGACCACCGCGCGGTGCGCCGGGCTGAACCGCAGCGCAACAGCGGTCGCGTGCGCCAGCGTCTCGGGCGTCAGGAACCGTTCCGAGCCGTGCGGAGCGAACATCTCCGCGGCCGTGGTCGGATCGATCGATCGGCTGCTCAGGGCGATGCGCGTTGCCTCGGTGAACAGGGCGATGCGCACGATCGCCGCCTCGCTGGCTTCTTCGAGGACCTCGACTTCCCATCCCCGCGCCGACGCGCGCCGGAAGGAGCGCTCGATGACCGAGCGGATCTCCGCGAGGCGATCGCGTTCGGCGTCCCCGCCCCGGTCCGCGTCGTGGCGCACCGTCGCGACGACCGAGGGGACGACCTGCCAGCGCACGCCGTCCTCGCACAGCCGGACCCACAGATCGCTGTGCGACGCGGTCGCGAGGTTCGCACCGAACCGCTTGCCATCGAGCAGCGAACGCTGCACCACCGCGCCCGTCGCGGGGAGCGCGAGCACCGATTCGATCTCCGCGAAACCGAGCGATCCCTCGGGCGGGTCCATGGGCGGGCCGTCCGGGGCGCCGTTCGCATCCGCGACGAGCCAGGAGCCGCACGAGGCCCCGAAGCGCCCGGCGCGAGCGGCCGCGATCAGGTCCGACAGCGCGGTCGGCATCAGCGCATCGCCCGGTTCGAGGAAGGTGACGAACGCGCCGTCCGCTTCGGCAAGCCCCCTGTTCCGGAGCGCCGCGACGGTGCGCCCCGGGCGCTGGATCAGCGTGATCCGCTCATCGGGGCTGCCCTCCGGCGCGATCGCGCCCGCGACCCCCTCCACCGAGGGGTCCGCGACCACCAGCAGACGCCAGCTGCGCAGGTTCTGCGCGAGCACCGAACGAACGGTATCGGGGAGCCCCGGGTGGAACTCGGCGACGCTCAGGATGATGTCGATCTGGTGCATAGGGAAGCCCGCGCGGCGGTGCATCCTAGCGGAATCGCGGGCCCCACCCCCGGATCGAATCCGGAGTCGGGTTCAGCGGGAGGGCGATCCGACCGAAAACACTCTCCGTGCCCACGGCCCCGTGCCGTGGCTCCACGCGCGGAGCCGAGACGCCCGACCCGATGTCAAACTCTCCAGGCAATCCCGATGCCCTGATTCTGACCTTCCCGCAGGGCAGTTCGCTGTCCCGCTGGGAGCGTTTCGGGGTGCTCGACCGCGAATTACCGTTCATCCGGTGCGTCGCGCGGGACATCGCCCGGATCGTGTTTGTATCGCAGACGGGCGTCGACGAGCGACGCATCGCACGCAGCATCGGGGACCGGCTCGGCATCGAGGCGATCGCGATCTCGGAAGCCGAGCCCGACCCGGAACTCGGGCAGACCCGCGGGCTGGAGGAACGCGTTCTCGCCGCGACGCAGGGCAGCACGAGCGTCGTCATCCAGACGATGCAATACGACGACGGCGGGCTGGGCATGCGGCTCCTCTCGCCCCTCCGCTGTGCGGGCCGGCGGGCGGCCTTGGTCGCGCGCGGATCGTTCATCGACTCACGCGTGCTCGCCTCCACCGCGGGCCCCAGCCACTACTCGACCCTGCGCGCCGCGGACATGGAAAAGCGCCTCTGCTCCGCGGCGCAGATGATCGTGGGCGTCTCCGAATCGATGATCGACGAGCTCTCGTGGCGCTACGGGATCAGCGGTGAACGCACGCGGGTGATCAGCCAGCATGTCGCGGTCGATCGCCTCTCCGTCGAGCGCGACGACAACCTGATCGTCACGACCGGACGATTCAGCGGCGATTGCACCGCGATCCGCATGGCGATCGAGGCCGTGTCCCAACTCGATGAGAAGAAGCGCGAAGCGGTCCGCCTCGAGATCATCGGGGACGGGCCCGCTGGGCGCGACCTCCCGGAGTACGCCCGAACGCTGGGCGTCAACACGGAGTTCAGGCGGGCGCTCACCCACGCGGAACTGCTGGCCTCCCTGGCGCGGGCGACGGCGTATGTCCAGGCGGAGACGGCGCGTCGTCAGTCGCAGGTCGTGCTCGAAGCGATGGCCCTGGGGTGCCCCGTCGTCGCGACGGATGTGCCCGAGTACAACGGGATCATCATCAACGGATCCAGCGGCATCCGGGTCGCACGGGAAACCCGGGCGTTCGCCTTCGCGATCGACTGCCTCCTCGAGGACAAGGGGTTCCGCCAGATGCTGGGCGAGAGCGCCCACACGCAGGTCGCGGTCCGCTGCTCGGTGGAACGCGTGGTCGGCGAGTCGCTCGCGTGCTACCGCGATGCGATCCGGATGGCCCCTCAACGGGGGAACGCCGGCGATCGTCTCGCGTCGTGAGGCGAAGATCTTTGGGCCGACCGGGCCGCGCGCGCCGATGCCAACCGATGAGCCACGGATCGGCTCGCTCAATCCCACGGATAGGGGATGCCATGCCCGTCACCGCCAATCGTCGGCACCATGTCCGCACCGCCGCGGAAATCGCCTGCAAGCTGCTCCAGCACGCGGACTGCAAGTACCGGTCGGCGCTCACTGCGGATATTTCCGCAGGCGGGGCGTTGCTCACCCTGCGCACGCCCAAGCCCCTCACGGTGGGCGAGACGCTCGCGATGACCGTGAACTGGAACGGGCGGCCGCTCCTCTCGCGCGAGGAGCTCATCAACGCGACCGTTGTGCGCACGGGTCCCCTGCTCGACCAGACCCAACTGGTCGCGGTCCGATTCGACGAGCCCCAGCACGAGGCGGACGCGTTGCTCGGCGCCGACGCGGCCTGAGCGCGCACGACGGATCTCCTCCACCCGACCAGATCCCGGAATAGGTGGGCGTTCGCCCCGGTTGTGCACTGCGCGCCCCTAAAGTGACGGGGACCGGAATCCGGAGGTGGACTTCATGCAGCTTTGGCAACCCTCGCTCCCCGAGGTCTATCGGGAATTAACCGCCGACCAGCTCGCGGCGCAGATCACCGACCGGCGTCGCCGCTTGGGCGATCGCCTGGTCATCCTCGGGCACCACTATCAACAGGACGATGTCGTCGCCCACGCGGACCTGCGGGGCGACTCGCTCAAGCTCAGCCAGCTCGCGGCGGGGGTCGCGGACGAGAAGCCCGTCGAGTTCGTCGTCTTCTGCGGCGTGCACTTCATGGCCGAGACCGCGGACATGCTCACGCCCGAGTCGGTCGAGGTGATCCTGCCCGACCTGAGCGCCGGGTGCTCGATGGCGGACATGGCGGCCTACGAGGACACGGTGCAGGCGTGGGAGGAGATCCACGCGGTGCTCAACGAGCAGCACGGGGGCGATTGGAACGGGCGCGTCGTGCCGATCACCTATGTGAACTCGTCGGCGGCGATCAAGGCGTTCGTCGGCGCGCACGAGGGCGCGTGCTGCACCTCCAGCAACGCGGACGCGGTCTTCGAGTGGGCGATGAACGGGGGCGTGCGCCCGAAGGCGGAGGGCGAGGAGATCAAGATCCTCTTCCTCCCCGACCAGCACCTGGGACGCAACACGGCGCACAAGTTCGGGGTCGATGTCGCCGCCGAGTCGTGCGTGTACGACCCGAAGAAGGCGGCGCGGGGCGAGGGGATCGGCGGCTCGACTAGGGAGCAGATCGCGGCGAGCCGGGTGATCCTGTGGGCGGGGCACTGCTCGGTGCACAAGCTGTTCCGCCCCGAGCACTGCGACGCGATTCGGGAGGCGAATGCGAGTCTCGCGCCGGGCGAGCAGCCCACGCAGATCCTCGTGCACCCCGAGTGCTGCAAGGAAGTGGTCGACAAGGCGGACCTCGCGGGCTCGACTGAGTTCATCATCAAGACGCTCGAGGCCGCGGAGCCCGGGACGAAGTGGGCGGTGGGGACCGAGTTCCACCTTGTCAACCGCATGGCCCACGCGTGCGCCGAGCGCGGCGTCGAGGTCCGCATCCTGTCGGAGTGCCAGTGCCTGTGCACCACGATGTACCGGATCGACCAGCCCCACCTGCTGTGGGTCCTCGACGGCCTGTGCGGCCTGAAGACCACCGGGGGCGACACCGAGCCCGAGCCGGGGAAGGCGCAGGTGCGCAATGTCATCCGCGTGCACCCCGAGGTGCGCGAGCCGGCGCTGCTCGCGATCAACCGGATGCTCGAACTCAGCACGCCCGCTGCGGCGGGCGCGATCGATTGAGCGGGGCTCCGAACCCGGTCAGTCCGCGGGTTCGAGGGTGACCTGCAGCGCGGCCCAGCCGTCTTTCTCGAAGTGCTCGACTTTGATGGCGACGGTCCGTGCCGCGTCGAGGGTGATGACTGCCTCGTCGGGGGTGGGGCCGTGGATGTTCCAGCGTTCGATGACGACCTCGCCGTCGACGAAGACGCGGATGCCGTCGTCGGAAACGGTGCGGAGGTGCCAGCGCCCCGCGGTGAGGGGGACGGTGGTGGTGGCGATGGTCGCGAAGGCGTCGCGCCCGATGCCGGCGTTCGTCGCGGCTTCCGCCTCGAGCATGCCGAGGTCGACCGGGCCGCGTGATTGGTAATAGAAATCGAGCGCATCGAGATCGGTGTGGACGACGCGGTCGCCTTCGGCTTCGGCACGCCACGCGTCGAGGTCGGTGAGCGGGTCGGCGGTCCACGCCCAGGTGCGCGCGTGCCAGGTGGTGTGGACGAGCGTGCCGGTGAGGGTGCGCGTGAATCCGGTTTCGGGGTCGGCGAGGGTCATCTCGTAGGGGTGCACGCCGGGCTCGGTCGATTCGATGGTCGCGGTCCAGCGGTCCGGGGCGGGCGCGTCGCGGTCGGGCACGAAGCGGGTCGCGGTCCCGCGGCTTGGCTGCGTGACGCCCGCGTTCAGGGATTCGCCTTGCACGCCGAAGACCTCGTAGACATGCCGCGACGCGGTGCGCTCGCGGACGCGGATCATCGGGGATTCGTGATCCCACGGGCCCCATTTGCCCATGATGATGTTGTGCCGGCCGCGGAGGTGGTCGCGGGCGCCGACGGGGCGGGTGGTGCCGGTAGCCTCCCCGCGTCCTGCGTACATGCCGTTTATCGCCATGTTCACATCCGCATCATGCAGTGTGGGTTCCGTTCCCGGTTCGAACTCGTGGCCGATCCATCGATCGGTCGCGATCTCGGTCCGCAACGGTCGAATGACGGTGCCTTCGAGGCGCGTTCCGGTTGGATCCTGCAACCAGCAGTACCGGAACTTCGTTTCGGTGTGGTGGTCCATCGTGAAGGGGTGCGATTCGTCGACGCGGACCGTATTGTCAAGGACTGCGTTTTCTTTGAGTGGCTCATCTCTCGACGGCGTGCCCGGCAGATCGAACAACGCACCATCGTCATCCCACCAGAATCGGGCGACAACCGAGTTGTTGACGAAGGTGTTCCAGCGGATGTGGTTGTATGAACCGTGCTCGATATTGATCGCGCCGCCCTCATTTCCATACGCGAGGGTGCCGTTGCCTTCGAAGTGGTTTCGCTGCATGGTGGTCATGGACGAGTATCCGCCCCAGACGCCGCAGATCCCGTTCTCGACGATTCGATTCTCGACGAGCCCATTGCCTTCCGAGAATGTCATCTCCCAGCCGTGCGCCGGCGCATACGAGAAGTCGTTTCCGGAGAAGCCGTTGTTATTGCACCCCCGGTTGTCATAGAAACTCCCACCGTCGAGGTAGACCGTCTTGTCGTTGTGGGGCACCTCCCCGATCGCCTCGCGTCCCGCAAACCCGAAGAACCCGTCCCCCGAGTGCGTCGCGGAGTTCTCGACGACCGTGTTCCTGTTGCATTGCTCGAAGAACAGGATGCCCGCGGAGTCCTGCCCCCGGTTGTAGACGCCCTCGGAGTGCCCGCGCACGCAGAAATCGAACGCGTTCCGGCTGATGAGGTTCTCGTTCGACCGCCAGCAGGCGAGGCCCCAGCCGCTGAGGAACGAGCAGTCGTTGTCGTAGATCTGTGACTTGTTGACGCGGTCGAGGATGATGCCGTTCTGCCCCCGGCGGACGCGGAGCGCGCGCACGGTGATGTTCTCGGAGCGTTCGATGCAGAGGGCGGAGCCGTGCTTGGTGACCCATTCGCGGTCGTCGTTTTCGTGGGGGTAGAGCCAGTCGGTGGGGTCCTCGCGGAGTGGTGTGGATCTGAGTCGCTGGCGGTAATTGTCCGAGAGGTCGGCCGATTCGACGGTGAGTCCGTCGGCGTGGGTCGCGAGGACGCCGACCTTGTAGCCCAGCACGCGGAGGTTGCGGAGGGTGACGCCCGCGGCGTTCTCGACGCGCACGCCGATGCCGGTGAGGGCGTCCCAGTTGTCGTCGATGACGGCGCCGGCCAGGGGGTTGGGGGACCCGTCGGGCCCGGTGTGGAACTCGACGGTGATGCCGTCGGTGCGGATCTGGATCACGCCGTCGCCCGCCTTGTCGGGGATGATGGTCCCTTCCGGGATCACGACGACGCACGACTCGGTGATTTCGGTATCGTCCTGCGTGACGGTGACGGTTGGGAGGTCGGCGGGGGCGTGGATCGCAGAACCGGAACGGGCAGGCGCGGGCGACGCGACGAAGACGCAGAGGGCGATCGGCAGAACGATGTGGGCGTGGTGCATGCGTGCACGATACCGCGCCGCGGGCGGAACACGCGTCACCTGTGCGCAACATGAGCCGGTGCAGTCGGTTGGAACCGGGGGACGGTGCCCGAGGACAGAAAAGGAAAGAGGCCGACGCGCCGCGCCGGCCTCCTCGATCTCGCTCTCACCCGTGTGAGAACACGCCGCGCCCGTGACGGACCCGACGCTGTTCCCTCTCTCGTGTAACACCATAGCGGACCGCCCCGCTTTGGGCGGTGCCGGGGCGCGAAGACTGCGCAAAGACCGCCGACGAAAGACCCCTACGGAAAACCCGAGCAAGGGCGTGTAGGCTCGTGATCGGCGGATGTGCGGGGCGCACGCCCGTGTGGGTCGACTGCGAAAGGGATAGCGGCGATGATCGACGAGGGGACGATGCGGGCGCGCCCGGAGAAGGGCGAGGAAGCGGAACTGTGGAGCGGCGGGCCCAGCCAGTGGGTGAATTTCTGGTGGTGGGTGTCGTGCCTTCTGGTGATCCCGATCCCGTGGGCGATCTACAAGTGGCTGGATGTGAAGAGTACGCGGTTCACCCTCACGACCGAAAGGCTGCGCTGGGAGTGGGGCATCCTGAACCGGCGCACGGAAGAGGTCGAACTCTACCGCGTGCGCGATGTGGGGCTCATCAAGCCCTTCGTGCAGAGGCTGGTGGGGCTTGGGACGCTCGAGGTGACGAGCACCGACGAGCGCACGCCCGAGATCGTGCTCAACGCGATCAAGGACGCCGACGAGGTGCGGGAGTACTTCCGCGAGGCGACGGAACGCATGCGCCAGATCCGCGGGGTGCGGGATATCGATATGAGTTGAGGGGGAAGGCACGAAGGCACGAAGGCACGGAGGGACGGAGGGGTCGCGGTCGGTATGCTGGGGCATCCTGACGGGGGACGCGTATGCGGGACATCGTGCTGGGGCCCACCTTCGAAGCGCCGCTGCCCGGGACCGCGGACGAGGCGGAGGGCCGGCTCGCGGACTGGATCCGATCGGGCGCGTGTCCCTACGACGCGGTCCGCGCCGGGTCGCACTTCACGATGAATCCCCGCAAAGAAGCC
>MDTG01304158.1_pt1 | contig 49922 bp, 30 predicted proteins | sample 811421 | NCBI WGS metagenome assembly MDTG01 (sample SAMN05326645, study PRJNA326480) | marine metagenome | isolation source: seawater | place: Pacific Ocean: South East | collected 2011 | reverse complement strand
TTCTGATGTTATATTAGAAGGTGCTGCGGGTGGATTTAGCGCTTTTCTCGATTACCTACCTCTCAGCGGTGATAGCTTTTACGCAATTACCGATGGTTCTAAATACGAAGTTGGTTCTGGCACTTTGTATCAAGACGGGTCTTACATTAAGATTAGTAGAAATTCGATTCGCTCATCTGAGTCGGATAACTCAAAGGTTAGCTTTGTAGACAATGGACTGAAAGAGGTATACGCTACTTACCCCGGAGCTTTTGGTGTTGTTTCTAACCCATTAGATGCGCCTCAAGTCTCTAGAGAAAGCGGAATTTCTTACTGGAGCGGCGCACAAACTTTAGATAGCGATAGTGAATTTGTATGGGATGAAACAAACGGTAGGCTTGGAGTAAATATATCCAATCCAAGAGCAGCGGTAGACATTGCAGGAATTAATAGCACTTCAACCCTTAGAGTTTCTGGGATTACCCTTGGGGCTTCTGGCATTGACTTTGTAGAGGTTGGTGTTGGCTTTTCAATCGGAAGACAAAGAGAGCCATTTATTAGAAACAGATTATCTGAAATGGCAAGTGGCATATTAGAGTTGTCTGGAATAGTAAAAGAAGAAATTCACTTTAAACACCAAACTGCCGGTACATTCCTTGGGGTAGTTTCTGGTGAGTGTCCAGCAGACTGTGGCGATAAACATCCTATATTTAGAACATTAGAAATACAAGATATACCAAACCTTTCAGGTTTATATGTAACGCAAGACCAAAGTGCAGATAAAGCTGTTGGCAATATAGCTTTTTATAAAGAAAACAAACATATTACATACTCAGATTCTTTAAGACTGGACACTTCAACAAATCCAGATGAGTTTCATGTTAGCGGTACAATTAAATTTAAAAACATGTTAGTCTCAGACAGTGGGGTTGGCGGACATACGGATAATACAATTGTTAATAACAATGGATTGCTAGTTGTTCCAACTTACGACACTGTTGATGATGTTAGCGGTGTCAATGGAATTTCTTCAGCAAATGTTGGTGCGATAGCTTTTGCGAGTGGTGATAATTATATTATGATAGCCAACGGTATCAGTTGGGTTAGTGGTCAATTAATTTAATTCGGAGTCAAATAAATGTCAAATTCGGTTCAAAAAGTTATTAATTCTAACGGGTTTAAGGAGTTTAGTGGCGTTTCGTTTACCAATCGAAACGGAAACACTCAGTCTTTAGACGCTAAACTTGTTAACACATCGCTTCCAACCGATGGTGATTATGAGTTCAGTACGGAACCTTCATTCGTGCCAGTTAGTGGCGCAACGGGTCAAACTACTTTGGTGGCTGGAGTGGAGGGTAGACAGGTTTCTGTCATGAGCTATACGGTCATTGTAGACGCAGCTTCTACTTTTCAGGTCTTTTCTTCTGGAACTTCCAACACCGCCATTAGCGGCCCTATGTCATTAGCCGCAAACGGTGGAATTTCTGCTAACGACAACGAAGTAATTTATAGAACACAAACTGGCGAGAGCTTAGTTGTAAACAACTCTGCCGGTAATTTTGCTGGACACCTAGCTTACAAAATAGGTTAATTAAATGCCAATTACTATACCTCAGTCTGTATTTGATAAATATTATGACGTAGTTGATTCTACGTTTGATATATTTGGAGTTACATGTCAATTGGTGTATATTGACAAGATAGAAGTTATTGATAATAGTTTTGACAACATACCCGACAATAGATCTCTAAATCCCCGCAGGCGACCTAACGGGAATTATAAAAGAAATAACAAAACCATTAAAGAGATAGAAAAGACTGAAGACATCAAGATAAAAGTTTACTGGAATAGAAAAGATTGGGTTAAAGTGGGTGGTAACATAGTAACCCCAGACAACGGCATACAAACTATATTTTTTGCGACAGACCTTCCAAAGTTTCAAAAAGCAAAAGAGTTAATTGTTCACAAAGACATTAAAGAAAGCAAAGAATCAAGGTTTCAGACTATGGGTGAGCCATTTCCTATGGGGATAGGTTTAACAAGGTACTACGGTTGCTTTTGGGAAAGAGTATGAACTTAAAGTTAGTAGATTCAATCGCAAAGATAGAAAAAGACATAAAAAAAGCGCTTGTCAAAGACCTAAATGTGTTTTTAGACAAACGCAAAGCAACTGCTGTAGACAAGCTAAGAGAGGCTGTAAAGTCGTTTATTGTAAATCAACCCGAAGTGCAAAGCTTAGAATCAAATTCCATTCCGTATACTTTAAATTCATTACTTGGTTTAGATTCAGGCTCAAGTTCAGGTATTGCTAACTTCATAGCAGAAGTTGTGGCAAATTCCATAGAAATAAAATTTAGCAGAATAGATAATAATTTTCAGGGTGGAGTTACGTTTAACATACAACCTGAAGACTTTCAAAACTTATTGTCACTACCTGAAGGTCACGTTGTTACCCAGAAAGGTTCTGATTTACATTGGCTTGACTGGCTTTTAACGAAAGGTGACTCAGTTATTATTGCTGGTTACAGCTATGACGCCACTGGAGATGGCAGATCTGGAGTGGGAACGATGGTTACAGGAGGTTCGTTTAGGATTCCGCCGTCTTTTTCTGGTACTAAAGATAATAATTTTATAACGAGAGCATTTGAAGGTAAACAAAAAGAAATAGAAGCAATTGTATCCGAGGTATTCAAATGAGTACTAACCTAAAAGGCTTTACGAGCGTATTTCAATATACTTTAAACAACGACATACTAGATGGGTTGATTGAGTTTTTTGATTACGGGTTACTTGAAAAGGGTAATTACTTTAATGTAACACTGGGTGAGCAGTCTCCAAACGGTGAAGACTACAGTAGTTTAAGATCTGTTTCAGAACCTAGATTTACAGATGGTCAAGCTTGGGAAGGGTTTAGATCTAACTGGGTCTGGCAAACTGGGGTGAGTTACTCCCCATCTCCAATCACCACCAATAATAGCGGTAAACCCGGAATATCTGGAGTGTACGTTGATGACACTTTTTACGCACAGGATTCTGTAGGCACTTACGCTCATCACGTTGACTATACCAACGGAAGGATTGTTTTTGACAACCCTATACCAGTAGACTCAAAAGTTCAAGCAGAATATAGCTATAAGTGGATTAACATAAATTACGCTTGCAATTTACCTTGGGTTAGACAAATCCAACAAAATTCTAACCAGCCAGACGTTAATTTTATTGATGGTAAAGATTCTGACGTTCAAATACCTCCAGAGTCTAAAATTCAATTACCAACGATAGCTATAGAGATAGTTCCTAGCAGAAAATTTAAAGGATATCAGCTAGGTGGAGGTCAGTATGTGTACACAGATGTTTTGTTTCACTGCGTTGCTGAAGATGAAGTAACTAGGAATACCCTTGTTGATATCGTTTCATTACAAAGTGACAAAACCATACAGCTATTTAACACAAATAAGATACATGAAGATGGCGTATATCCGTTGGACTATAGGGGTTCTCCCGTTACAAACGCTAAAGAATACCCGGAAATTGTTTTATCTGAGGACTACAATGGAGGAAGATTACGTCTTACGAACATCCAAGTTCAAGACATGATTGCTATAAACTCTAACATCTACGGCGGCATTGTTCGCATGACGACAGAGGGAATAAAAGCAAATATTTAACTTTTTAGTGTATAATTTAGTATAATTTAATCCAACGACAGGAGAGATCCAATGGCGACTACAAATTTAGGTAATGATAGAATATTTTATGCAACACAGGCTGTTGCCATTGCACCGCGAGGTATAGAGGGTTCTGGTTATACAGCCAGTCACGTTGCTCACGGTGTGCAAAGTATTGGTATTACAACTAACTTCAATCTAGAGCAGGTCTTTGAGCTTGGTCAGCTTGAGATTTACGAGAACGTAGAAGGTATTCCAGACGTTGAGGTGACGATGGAAAAAGTTGTTGATGGCTATCCATTGTTGTATCACATGGCTACCAAAGGTGCTGGCACAGCCACCGATCCATCCATTAGTCCTACTGATACAGATGCCAAGCTTTTACCTAGATCTAAAAAGAGATGCGATATTAGACTTGGTATCTATGAAGAAGAACAAGGTAATAGCGTAGGTGTAATAGCTCCTTCTGGAGCGAATACAGCCGCCACAGGCGCTCAATCTACAGAAGTTTATCTTTCTGGAATGTTTATTAACTCAGTTAGTTACAGCGTTCCAGTTGACGGTCCAGCTACAGAGAGTGTAACTTTTGTTGGAAACAACAAGCAGTGGTTGCACAGTTCGTTGGCGCTTGCGCAATACGAAAAAGAAGACGGCGTAATGGGCTTTAACGACATGGCTTTAATTCAACCCGGAAACGGCGGGTCTGGGAACTCCAATAATCCTCTCAGCTCTTTTGATGGACTTGACGAACCACTTGCTAGAACTTCTGGAAATGTTGCTGGCACTGTTTTACCAAGCGGTGGCGTTCAAAGAAGAGAAGATGTACTTCTTCCAATCTCAGTTCTTCCAAAGTCTATTCGTGGTGTGAATGGAGAAGGCAGGGGTAACGGTTGGCTCGTAGACGTATCTGCTCCTAACGGTGGAACTCCAAGGGTTCACTTGCAAAGTTTCTCTGCTAGTACTGACTTTGGTCGTGAAGACGTTCTTGAGCTTGGTAGAAAGAATCCATACGCCAGAACTGCAAACTTCCCAATCGAAGTGACTTGCGATATCGAGGCTATTACGGCAGAAGGTGACTTTATTAACGCCTTGGAAGAAGGTGACGCGCAATTCAATCTTACTAAAAACTCTGGTGAAAACACTCCTGACGAGAGAATTAAGTTAGTTCTTCGTGGCGGCCAAGTGTTTGACCTCGGAACAAGAAATAGATTGTCAAGCGTTTCTTATGGTGGAGGTGACGCTGGTGGAGGAAATGCATCGTGTACCTACAGTTATACTAACTTCAACGTGTTTGAAGTCAGACATCACACCGATTTGCTTCAAAGTGCAAACACCTACAAGGCCGACATCGCGCTTTAAGGTTTGATTTAGGATTATAAAAGGAAATTAATGTGAATAACAAAAACTCCCGTGATGAGGTTCTGCATGGACTTTTCTGAGCGGGAGTTTCTTGTTTTTAGAATACGATCTGGTGTATACAAAGTACCTTATAATAAATTTAACATAAAGGTATTGACGCCCACGATAGAAAACGAGCTTGAGTCTTGCGAAGTTTATGAGCGTTCATACTACGAATCTATGAACGACGACATAATGACTCAAGAAGAGTGTTTTGAATGGATGATAGAAAATGAATTATGGACATATGAAGAAGAATTAAAGGTAAAGGAAATAAACAAGGAAATAGAAAATTTAAAGATTAATGTATACAAAAAATACAATAATTCAAAATTAAGAGAGTCGGCTAGGATTTATTTAAGAGCCGCAGAAGAAGGGTTAAGACAGATGGAAAATAAAAAAAATACCTACTACGGCAATACTTGCGAGGGTATTGCGCAGCTAGACAAAAGCATGTTCTTGCTTGAGTCTTGCAGTTATATTGGCTGTGAAAGGCTAAATCCTGACTCTGTAGAGTTAAACGATCTACTAAATAAGTATTATTCATTAATACTAAAAGAGCGTGACTCCAGAGAAATTGCTAGGTCAGAGCCTTGGCGCTCAATATGGTCTTTAAAAGAAACTAACACCTTTAGTCTTTTTAGCAATAAAGATAGAGAGCTATCTGTAGATCAAAAAAATTTACTAATTTGGTCTAGAATGTATGACAACATACAAGAATCAATAGAGTGTCCTTCTGAAAAAGTCATAGAAGATGACGATGCGTTAGACGGTTGGTTTATTGAGCAGAGGAGAAAAAATGAAAGAGACAAGGCTGTAGGTGTAATTGAAGATTCAATCAAAAACGATAAAATTAAAAATTCTCAAGAAATCATAGTTTTTGCTGATAATAAAACTGATGCTGAAACTGTTTGTGATATGAATTCACCTAACGCTAAGGCTATTAAAAAAGAAAGGAAACAGACTTTACAAGATAAAGGTTCTGCTGTTGATTTAGATTTCAACGATCAGAAAATGAGAATAGGAAATTTAGCTCATGACCAGTTTAAAAATAAATTTAGGAGATAGGCATGGAAAACTTTGACGATTTGATTAAAAATCAAGTCGAATACAAATCTATAAGAGATCAAAAATATAGATCAGATTCTAAAGAGAGATTATCTAAGATACTAAAAAAGAAAGTTCAAACAACCATGATTGGTGCTTTGAGTTCAATTGAAGAGAATTTTGGTTTTCTTTGGGACTCTGATGGAGATCTGTCGGAGCAACAAAAATTAATGCACGATCTTTATCAAAAATTGAGGTCGGAAATACTCGATAAAGGAAACACACAGGCTAGAAATGTGGACGCTGAATTAAGTCAGTATGATATTAAATGGTTAAGATATTCTGTTAGCATTCCGCTAAAGGAAGATAACTCGGAGGAATAAGATGAAAAGATTAGAAAGAGAAGTCTCAAAAGAAGATGGAACTAAGTTAGAAATCTATGTTAGAAAACCCACCAACGGTGAGTTGACTCGCGCAGAAAAGGTTAGAGTTAAACAGTGGAGTAAATTTAAATCTGACCCAGATATTATGTCCAAGGTGCAGTTAAAGCGATACTTAGAAGATCGCGAAATCTGGGATATAAATAAACAAAAAGAAAGTGCAACTCTAGAGAAGTCGATTGCTAAACTGCAAGATAAACTAAGCAGACCCGGAAAAAGAAAGGTTAAGCTTTCTGAAGCTAGAGATATAGCGATTGAATTACGTAAAAAAAGAGTAGAGTATAGAGATCTTATTTCTGAAAAAATAGAACTAGAGTCTAACACTACTGAATCTTTAGCAGATAATGCCCGGTTTGACTATCTTGTTACCTGTTGTACATTTTATAAAGATGGCGATGAAAAGGTGTATAATAGCTTAGGAGATTATGAGAGTGATTCTACAGATACCGCATTTGTCGCAGCGTCGGCTTTAGGTCAATTACTGTATAACCTTAATGACTCTTTTGAAGCTAGCCTGCCAGAAAACGAGTTCTTGGTTAATCAGAAATTAGCTGATAAAGAAAACCTTGCGCTTATTGATTTTGACGGTAATTATGTAGATGAAGATTTTAATGTTATTCTTAAAAAAGAAGAACTTAATAGTAAAGCGCCTAAAATTGATTATGAAAATGATTTGAGGCCAGCTACTAAAAAGTCTCCTGCGAGAAAGACTACTAAAACCAAAAGCACACCGGATAGTTAAATTGGACAGTGTGGTCATTATTAACTAAGGGAAATCATGGCTTCACGATTCGTTTTAACCGCGCAAGTACAATTACAAGCCCCTACTAACACTCGTCAAGTTGTAAACCAAATACAACAACAGTTAAAAGGGGTTAACGTAAAAGTTAATCTACAGGGAGGTCAACAAGCTTCCCGTCAGATTAATAACTTAAATAAAGCTACTAAACAAGCCACGACTCAAGCCGACAAAATGGGCAAGGCTTTTGGTGCGTCTATACGTAGGTTTGGTGCGTTTACTATTGCTACTAGGGCAGTTAGTCTTTTTTCAAACTCTTTAGCTAACGCCACAAAAGAAGCTATTGATTTTGAAAGAGAGATGATTAAGATTTCTCAGGTAACTGGGAAAACTATGGGTCAACTCAAGAGTCTTGAGAATACAATTACTAGTTTAGCAACTGGCTTTGGTGTTTCTAGCAAGTCAATTCTTTCTACAGGTAGAATATTGGCTCAAGCTGGTATTCAGGCTGGAGATCTTAAAGTTGCTCTTACCGCTCTTGCTAAGACAGAATTAGCTCCTACGTTTGAGGATATTACTAAGACTGCTGAAGGCGCGGTTGCTATTCTTGCTCAGTTTGGTCAGGGTGTAGGTGAGTTAGAAAGACAACTTGGTGCTATCAACGCTGTTGCTGGTCAGTTTGCGGTTGAGTCTGGTGACTTGATTAGTGTTATTCGTCGTACTGGTGGTGTGTTTAAAGCTGCTGGTGGCGATTTGAATGAACTGATAGCGCTGTTCACAAGTGTTCGTGCTACTACCCGTGAAAGTGCAGAAAGTATTGCAACTGGTTTGCGTACTATCTTTACACGTATTCAAAGACCTAAAACTATAGAATTTCTTAAACAGTTTGGTATTCAACTTACTGATCTTAATGGTAAATTTATTGGTCCGTTTGAAGCTGTTAGGCAATTAAGTGCGGCCCTTTCTGGTTTGGAGCAAGGTGATATTCAGTTTGTTAGAATTGCTGAAGAGCTTGGTGGCTTTCGTCAGATTGGTAAAGTTATTCCTCTTTTGCAACAGTTTGAGACTGCTGAGAAAGCTAGACAGGCAGCGTTAGAAGGTGGAGATAGTTTAACCAAAGATTCAGCTAAAGCTCAAGCCGCACTTGCTGTACAAATAGCAAAAGTTAAAGAAGAGTTTTTGGCGTTAATCAGGGGTATAACCCAAACTGGAAGCTTCCAGACATTTGTAAAAACGTCGCTTGAGCTTGCTAGTGCGCTTATTAAAGTTGCAGACGCATTGAAACCGCTTATTCCTTTACTTGCAACTTTTGGTGCGATTAAGCTTGCAAGAGGTGCTGCTGGCTTTGCTAGAAGTATTGGGGCTGGATTAAAAGGTGGAAGTCCAACTGGGTTTGCTAGAGGTGGTGTGGTTCCGGGTACTGGGAATCGTGATAGCGTTCCAGCCATGCTTACCCCCGGAGAATTTGTAATAAAGAAGAGTAGCGTAAAGAGCTTGGGCGCTGGAACTCTTGCTCAGATGAATGAAAACAAGTTCGCTAACGGAGGATCGGCTAGAAGAAGATTTGGGTCTTCAACAAAAAATTCAGGCAAGGCATTTTTTGGTGTAAAAACAGGTCAAGTTGGAGCCTTCTTCATGAATCCGGCTGGCACTAACGATCCAAAAACTTACTCTGCCAATAAAGATTTAGAATTTGCCTTAACTAACCCAGCTATCAAAAAGGCTACCGGCAATGATCCCTCAACAAATGTAAGAGGTGTATTAAAGCGAGGTCAGTACTCTGCATTTTTCCCTTCTTTAAACGATGCTAAAAAAGGTTTAGGTCCAGATTTTATTAACCCTGCTGTCGGAAGTGGTATAAGCTCTTTAACAAAATCTGTAACACAAAAAATTAAATCTGCAAATATACTGGACTTTAAGCCTACTATAGATTCTAATGAAAAATTACTTGACGGTCTTGATGAACAAGTCTCTAACGACAAGGGGTTGGTCTCTACGATTGCTGGTTATGTATTTGAAGGTGTTATAACAGCACTCACTGGAGCTAAGACGGCTGGAGGAAATGCAAATTTTGATTTTCCAGCCGCTTCCTTAACGGGAAATAGAAATAAATTATCTAGTTTATTTGGCAGTGCATCTGGAATTAAAAATTTAGCTAAGGCTGACGCTAAAGCAACCGCTGGTGCTGATAAATTCAATGTCTCAAAATCTGGAAATATACCAAAAAAGGTTGTCAATGATATTAATGCAGGGATATTGTCTGGTGTTCAGATATTAAAAGGTCCAAGTTCTGATGTAAATAATCCACTAAAGAATCGCGTAAAGAAAGCTAGTGGTGGTGGTATTTCTGGGTCAGATACAGTTCCTGCCATGCTAACTCCCGGCGAGTTTGTAATCAACAAAAAGGCGGCAAGCAGCATAGGTACTGCTAACCTTAGCCGTATGAACAAAACTGGTGTTCAAGGATTTGCTAACGGTGGAGCCGTTGGGGTTAGAAAATATTCTAATGGTACTGGTCCACTTGGCGTTACCCCCGGCTCATTTGGTAGCGATTTGATACTAAAAGCAGAATTAGAAGCTGCTAAAAAAGAAATTAAAAAATTAGGGCAGTCAACTAAACAATCGTCAGAGACAACTAGAAAATCAACTAAAGTAGAAGAAGCTATATTAAAGTTTGAAAAAGAGGCAAATAAATCTAGGCAGACTTTAATTAAAAAACTTAGTGAAACTCGTATTGGTGGCGCGGCGGCGAAAGCTGGTAGAGGTGTTGGAAGAGTAGGAAAAGCTGTAGGTAGAGTTGGCAAGCGACTTGGAGGCACAGATACACTTCTTGCTGCTGGTTCTTTAGCAGCTTTTATTCCGCAAGTAGAAGGCGCAACAGAAGGTCTTGGAGCCGTACAAAATGTAGCTGCTGAAGCTGCGATACAATTTACTGCACTAACTGCCGTTGGGCAACAGTTTGGTCCTTTGGGATCTGCTTTTGCTACCAGTATAGCTGTTGTTACTACTGCTACTAAAGTTATAGACGCATACACGGGAGTCCATTTAAAAGCCACTGAAGCTTTAGAAAAAGCAAAAAAAGCAACAGACGAAAGAAGCCTAGTGGATGCAGAAAATAAAGCAGCAGCTAGTGCTGGACAAAAAGCATTGAATAAGTTTGCTGTAGCAACTACTGTTGCTGGAGCGGGTGTTGGAGCTTTAATAGGATCTGCTTTTGGCCCAGTAGGCACTGTGGTAGGAACCGCAGTAGGAGGGCTTGTAGGTGCGCTCGCTGGACTTGCTATAAAATTAAACGCAACAGAAGAAGGTGCGGCAAGATTAAATGATTTTTTTGCATCTCTTGGTTTTGGTCAATTAACTTCTCAAATTAAAGCCAATGTAAGATTTACGGTAGAAAATGCTAGAGCGCAAAAAGTTTTAGCCGAGGCAAGTAAAGAAGCTGCTGAAGAATTAAAGAAAATACAATCTGGTGAGGTATCAGTCGCAGACGCTGTTGGTGAAGGTGGCTCTGTTGACAATATAGCCAAGGCAATTGCTAGAGTTTCTGCTGCTGGGTCAGCAGTTACATCTGCTAATAGACAACAGTCAGCTAAGCTAGATAAACTAGAGCAAACAGGGTTTGGTAGATTGCTGTCTACTGTAAGCGGTGCTAGAGGTAGAATAGCAGAATCTAATGCGAGTGTAGCCTCAAATCAAAAAGCTCTACAAGAACAACTTGTCAATAGTCTAGCCCCTTTTACAAATGAATTAACAAGAAGTGTCGTAACAAGCGCTGCCGCTGGCGGTGGAGATGGTTCGTCTGCAACCTTTGATGATTTCTACGGCAAATTAAGTCATGCAACAAGGATGCAGCTGGAAGCAAGCGATTCTGTAGGTAAACTTAGAGAACAATTTGAAAATCAAAAGCAAGCTGTTATTGATAATATTAAATTTGTTAAAGCTATGAACTTTGGTTTAAGTGGTGTTGTTTCTGGAATAGCCGCTTATGGAGCTTCTCTGGATAACCTTGTTGCCTCTCAAGAAACTGGTTTTAGTACGGCGGGAGTTGCTGCAACCACTCTTGCTACTGCTATTAGCAGTGCTGGCGCAAATATTAGCAGCGCTGAACTTGGTCGATCTTTAGACTTACTAGAGGGTAACTTGCAGAAGTTTGGAGCAAATGCAAAACAAATTTCAGGAGCAAGAGACTTAATCACTGGATTAAATGATGTTCAAAAAGGTGCTGCTGACGCTCTTGCCGCAGTCAAAGCTGGATTTAAAGGTGAAGGTGCTGACCCTAAAGCTATTCAGGGACAATTAAGAGATGCTATATTAAATGCTGTTCCAGACGACAGTCCAATTAAAGAAAAATTAATAAACGCATTTCCTGATAAACTTCCACCAGACGTTATTCAAAGTTTTTTAAACACTGGTGATGTGAGCGGCATATTAGATGCAGCCTTTGGTCCTGTTGAAGAGTCAGTTAAAAAACAATTAATTGAGCCATTAAAGAAAATGGCAGAACAAGAAAAAATATTAGTTGGCCTAGCCGTACAAAGAAGAGAGGCTGAACAACAACTGATAGCCGTACAAAAGAAAGCAATTGATACGCAAATAGATGCGGCTAAGAGTCTAGAGTTCTTTGGTGGTCCTAAATTCACCCCGGAAAAAGAGTTTGACGCCAGAAGACGACAAGCCAACCTAACTCTTCAAGATTCTGGTATCGCTGGATTGGCAACAGGAAGCGCTGCTGACATAAGATCAGCAAGTGACAGTCTTATGTCTCAGTTTTCTAATCAACAAGCCGCACAAAATGCTGCCGCAATTACTGGTGGCGGTGCTTTCGGTGGAGTTGCTGGGGTTGATAAAGACAGAAGGGCAGAGTTAAAGGCTAGCAACCAAGCTCTTATAGACATTACAAAAAGCGGCATAGAGCAAAGAAAACAAGAGTTAGACTTAATAAAGAAAAAGAACCAAGCAGAAAAAGACGCTCTAAATTCTTTATTGGGTGGTGATGTAGAATCGTTCTTTGACCAAGCTATTGGCGCTGCTGCTGGATCTGCATTAAGAACTGGTGATGCTGCTGCTGCCAGCCTGTTTGGAGCTGGTGCGCTTGGTACGGGCTTGCAGGGTCTTCAGGGAACTGGATTAAGCGATGCTGAAAATAGTCGTGCTTCTCAGTTGGCGTTTGGCGCTTTTGGTCTTGGAGAGGATGCAGCGAGAACATTTAGCGGTACAACCACAGAAGAAGAAAGAATAAAAGCAGAAGGTCGTGAACTATCTCAACTACAGAGTGAGCTAGCAGACCAGTCTGTAGATCTTGAAGAAATGACTGTTTCTGCTACTACGGTTGTTATAACCGCAGCTAATTTAAAGATGCAAGACATTAGCGATCAAGTTACACGGGCGCAAAATATCGCCGGTTTTAATAGAGGTGGTGTTGTTTACGCAAATAAAGGTATGTTCATCCCAAGGGGAACTGACACGGTTCCAGCCATGTTAACACCCGGAGAGTTTGTTGTAAATCGTGCTGCTGTACAAAGAGGTAATAACCTACAAATGCTTAGGTCTATGAACTCTAACTCAGCACCAACGCAAGCTACCCAAAACCTTTCATCTGGCGGACCCGTTAGATACAGGGCGAATGGCTCAACTGGCCCAGAAGGTCCGGGTGGCATAGATTTATCTAAATTTGAAGACATGGTAAATAAATTCCAAGAGGTTACAGATAAACTTGGCAATGTAAATATTAAACATATGTTTGAAAAACTTGGCACACTTGATATTAATCACATGTTCAATGGTAACATGCAACAAGCATTTAAAGATGAGATTTTAAGTGAAGCTGGAAACATGATGGCAAGATCTAAGTTTAATAATGATGGTAGTATAACAACGTCAGACCGCAGTGTACTAGGATAAAATCACCAATGTCATACTCTCATGAATTAGATTGCCATTGTCATTTTAGCGCTTCAGTGGACGCGCTGGCTAACGGCGGCATTGACGCCTTAATGTCTTTGGACCCAGCTAACGTTTCTACTACAATGGAGGCGTCTTCTGCTTTAACTTCACCGTGTAGAGAGGTGGAAACTTTAACTTCTACAGCTGTAGTGATTGTCAAAGATCAGGTTTCTACAATCCCCGGTGATCCTGCTAGGTATTCTGTATCTATAACTTCTGAGGTGCGAGTTGGCGATAAAATATCTATTTCTTCTGGTGGCGCAGTAGCTTCTGTACTGGAAGTAGTTTCAACTAGCTCTTCTTTTTTTGATGTAGTTATAGAAGAGGTAAGTGGAAGGTCGCTTTTCGTTGGAAGCGCTTACTTTGTCGATTTAACGACGTTTAGATGTTACGACATTCTACCTTACATAAACAGAGATAGACACGTTGACATGGCGTTAGAGGTAACGTCAGACATAGTAATTAACGATGTTTTTCTAAGAGCAATACTAGAAGTATCCACCTCTATTGATGACGGTTTAACGGTAGACTATAGCGTTAACCAAGACTTGAATGCCGTTGGCGAAATAAGGTCAGACTTTTTAGATAAATTTCACGGTGATTTCCCAGAGTACTTTGATTTAGGAAATTATTCAAACACTCAAAAACTATATGCTAGTGGAGATGTAATACCAGACCATTTTTACGGCAATCCTATAGAGCTTGGTGATTTTGTTGGTAAATATGGTTCAACCGATATTGACACTAGCGCTGAATGTAACGCGCCACCAGAAGTAACGCTTCCAGTAGCTAGCTTTATAGACGAAGGCGTTTTTATAGGTAAGTATACTACCCATAATGAATATTCTGAATTAGTCGCTGATGATATTTGTAGTTATATAACACCCCACACTAACCATACAGAAGGGCAATACCAAGCTAAATTTTATCTAGATGAGCTTTCCCTGAAGCCTTTAGATAGTAGACTACTACTTAGACTTTCTGCGCCTATCAATAATATTGAATCTGAGCTTGCTCCCAGATATACAATTAGTGACATTAAGTTTGAAGATCCCAGTGGCATTTTAATTGTGCAATACGAAGATTTTACTTTCCTTGGTGACGCAAGTGACGATAGACATCCGGGAATGTATAAAAACTTTACCACATATTCGTTAAAGCCAAGCAACAATGTTGTGGCAAATAAGTATCAGTGGCAAGATGGGTATCCAGACCTGCAAAAGAAGAACGGCTACACTCTATCGTTTAACGTTTTAGTAGAAGCAAGGGACGATGCTTTTGATGGAGGGTTTACAGAAGGGTTTATAGACATAGATGTAGATGGAAATCTACTTCCAGTAAAGCCTACTAACAACCTTAGAATATCTACCATAGAAATTTGGAGTAGTGGGTTTCCCGGAATTGGCCCAAGTCCAGAAAACTACATGCCTCTAATCATGATGAACCCAGAAAAGGGTAAAAGATTAGAAAGAAAGATAAGACCAAAGTACATTCCAGAAAAGGGTTGGGATACTACTATATTCCCTGAGTCTGGCAACCTTTTGTGGACAGATCGTCATAGACAATATTCTAATATAGACGACTGCGATAACACGAAGTTAATATCTTACGTCACAGATAATAGCAATGAGACTTACATAACAACTCATGATGTTATCAATGATTCTGGTAAATTAATTCTCAAGTTTGGAACCGGAGCTAGCGAGGTTAGCGAAGTAACACCGGGGGCGTTTAATGTAGCATTTGACCAATCTATAGCCAATATATGGACTTCGCCTACATTCTCCGATGGCAGATTCCATCCTTCTGGAGCGTTTAACACAGAGAATACGGTATCGTTAAATCAAATAGACAATATTTATCATGACATAGATTCTATTAGTCTATCCGTTACCGCTAGAAAATCTGCGGGAACTAGAGATTTCTTCTTAGACGCAGTTGGCTACAGTGACGATTGCATTCTCAATGTCACAAGTCCAACAGGCGGTTTCTTACAGCACCCATCTGGCACTGACTTTTTCACTCCACCAACAGCTTCTGGTTTTGCAAGAATAGATGACCTTGGCATAGACGGTGAAACCATTTCTGACAAGTCTTCATACTTTGAAAACACCGCAAGTGGAGATCACTATGAGTTGACAACGCACCCGCTCGTTGACAGTGAAGAGTTTAGAACTTACGAACTACCATTAAAAATATTCCAAGACGAAGTTGAACTTGGCCTACCAAGAGATTACAATTGGAGTACTTTCTTTGAAAATCTATACTTAGATATTTTCCCGCTACCAAGTGGCGCTTCTATATCTGACATCCACCTTATAGTTAGATACAAACCTCAGAATGCATTTACTCTGGCTACTCAAGGTGGAGACATTGGTCGAGCTAAGGCCGGAAGAAGCGAAGGCGCTTTTTTCCCATCGGGAATGGCATCTAGCGATTCTTATTTAAACACTGGCTCTGGATTCCAGCCTATATCTAGGTTGGAAGGTATTCCCCATCAGTTTACTTCGCCTAGTACAATAAAAACAAACTATGGTAGAAGATGGCGTGGTATAAAAGGTCTTACTTATGGTCCGTTTAATGTAAACGAGTTTGGGTTTGGCTTTGAAAATCCACAATTAGACACTCCAATTATCGACTGCTTGATTGACTTTAGTAGACATAACAGCAACGTATATTCCTCTAGAGGGACTCCAATATCTGAATCTGTTTCGTTAGATCTTTCTTCTAACCCTCTGGAGTTATACCAGAACATCGGGCTAAGATTTAAAAATGACTCTATGTTCTCCACCTTGCTTCCCGGTTACACTAGCGATTATATGACAGCAGACTGGACTGCCCTATCGAATGGTGGTTCTAATTTCCAAAATCATGAACTGTATGGTCAAATATTTGATGGGTACGATAACGTTCTTAGATTGAGTAAATCAGATGAACTTAGGTTTAACAGTATAGACGCTTCTAGCGGTGTGGTTCTTTACTCTAGGTTTATCCCAGATGCCAGTGTTGTCGCTTCTGATTTTGAATTTAGCAGGATAATGTCTGTAAATCAAGGTCCAAGTGATATATCTATGCAGGTTGGATTTTTAGGTGGCTATCTGTTTGCTTCTGGCGCAAATGCTGGTGGAGCTAATCGTCTGATATCAGATACCGTTCCTTACAGTGGTTATCAATATCCACTTTCTGTTGTTGTTACGTACAATGAAAAGTATGATCAAAAATTAAGGCTATATACTGACAACGAATTACACAAAGGTGAGTTTACTAATCTTAGGGCAGAAAGCGATGAGATAGAACTTACTAATTTTATAGAGGGCATTAGCTTTGGTGGACTTGGTGACAACCAAAGCTTACCGATGCTTTTGGCTGAGGTTGGCTACACCACTCCGTTTACTGGTAGTGGTTCACATATTGTGTCGTCTAATCCAGACAGAAACCTCAAGGAAATAAGCGCCTCTGAATTCTTTGACAACCAAAGGATGAAGTTCTTTGACCCAGAAGAATCTCATACGAACGACACCTTTAAACTTTGGGATTACGTAAACGAAGACAGTTATCACGATTGGATTATTGGCGCATTTAGAAGTCCAGCGTTTAGTCCAGCGTTTGACGCTTTGACAAAAAGAACTAATAGAGATTTAATATCGTTCCATCTTGAAAATGACGGAGTGACTTATGGTAATAGAACAAATTTAACATTTCCAGAAAATATCGACAGTGGAGTTTCTTATCACTCTCAAGTCGAAAATGATTTTATCAGATTCCACCTTACAGATAGCGCGGATAATTTTTACGCAATCTACCCAAGGGTCAGAAAAGATTTACCGCAAGGTTATAAATTTACAGACAAAGCTCTTATTGTTGACACTATCTTAACAAATCATACCAGTGGAAATATTCAATGGGACAGATGTACAAGCGGCCCAAAACTTATTGTAAGTCTTTACACTAAAAATCAAGAGCCATATTGGAGTCCAGAAAACTATGGTTTGATAAATAGAAGTATACATTATATTGAACCTTGCCCTAGCTCAATTATAAAAATAGAAAGTTCATTTAGCCATGAAGATTTGTGTGACGAATCTGAACAGTGGGCATTCTTCCCAGATGAGCAGAAGGTAAAAGATTTTAGCGAGAGATTGTTCTCTCAAGATGTTGATGACATGTTCTTACAATATGATATTGTCTATCCATCTTCTGACGGGTTTATATCAAACTTACAAATACATACTGCGCACGTTAGAGCAGAGAATGCGCTTGTTAAGCCAAACCCTTCAAGCGGGTCTCTTGATTTATTTACAAGCGGCTGTTTTGTGAGCAGTGGTAATCTTGATTTATACACCTTTGGGGTTTCTGGTTATGCAAGTGGCGATATATTTCAACTGTACACAAGCGGTCAACAATTAATACCACAGAGTGGTGAGTTAAATCTGTTTGTTTCTGGCTTACTAAGAAAAGAAGAGACACTAGATCTATTTACTATTAGTTCTGACAGCGGTATACCTGATCCTAGTGGGTTTAATTTATACGCTTCTGGTCAATTGGCGCCAAAGCAAAGTGGCATGTTAAACCTGTTTACACACGGTAAGCAAATAGTTACAACTGAGTTAACTGGTGGCGGCAGCATGGCCGGTGGCGGTGGAAACTTATTCGGATTAGGGATGAGAGTTGGTGGCGATGAACCTGATGGAGTTAATTCAAGCAGCTCTCTAACTTTGAATATATTGAAACCGCTTAGTCAAGAGTTTACTGTGGGTTCTATGGATTATAATGGCATGGTCTATGGTGCTGGTAGCTATTGGAACTTCTTTAGAGCAAACCCATTTAACTTAATGTTGTTCAACGACCATCTTGCTGGAAACACTAGTGCGTCACCAAACAACAATTCATTAAATTTGTTTAGCGTCGGTGAGCAAAAATTAGAAAGTAATTTTAGGGTTGCTTACGCGCCATTATTTATGGCGGGAACTGGAACGTTAATTTCATCTGGCGACATGCCATTGTATTTACACTCTAACGTAGTAGAGCCGGGATCGTCCTCTGGGTCTATGCTCTTGAGTGTTTACAATGTTCACGGTGGAGCTTCATCTGGAGGTGGATTTAATTGGGATAGTTACGATTACGGAGTGGCTATTGACGCTAGAGATAATATTTATTCTAGACTTAGCTTGGACAATGAAATAAGAGGGGTTAACACCGTGGGATATGGAGCATGTGACAATGAGTGATAGAAAAGCAACTGACGCACCCTTGGTAACAGACGGTGTTACTTGGAGACCAGAAGTCTGTGTTGATGGTGGTATATTTAGAGCTTTTGCTACATACAGTAACCCAAATGTTCAAAAAGCATTTAATGAATTACCCGGAAGTTATTCTGGAAACTACTATGAAATAAGAAAATACAATAAGCTTATACCAAATGAGTCTTACTTTGTTACGATGGCTATTGAGACAGGCAACACGGATGGCATTGCACAACCTAGAGACTGGGAAGAGTGGGAGTATGGCATATGTGGTCCGGGGACAATTGGAGATCAAAACCAACAAACACTTAATTATTCTGGAATAAAACTTGTAAGCGATTACGATCCAGACAGCGTTCTTGATACATCCTGTAGAAACTCAGGCGCACACTACGGAAAATCTGTATCTGTTTGTGAAGATTTAATGGCGGTAGGCGCTCCCGGTCTTACTATTTACGATGAGTATGGCAGTAGTATGCCAAGTGGTGGCGCTGTATTTTTGTATAGAAGAAATGCAGACGTTGCTGGTAGAAAAGCGGATTGGGATTTAGAAAAAAAACTTGTTTTACCAAGTGGGTTTATTAGAGATTATGTTGCTTCTACGCCCGGAACCGCAATCAAGTATCCACAAAGCAGTGACAGCACTCAATTCTCTATACCTTTTCAGCAATGGGGTATCGGTCAAGAGGGTCGTGAGTTTGGACATAGTGTCGCGTTAAGCTCTAGTGGTAATAAAGAAACTGTTGTTGTTGGCGCTCCACATGCAGCTTGGACTAGAGAGTTTACTGACTTGAATATTTCTGGCATTCCGATTTGCATGGCTGTTTTTACAGATAAATTTCAAAATCTAGACAAGCTTATAAACAGAGTTGTTAACGAAGCTAAAGTGTTTGATGTACTTTACACTTATTTTGCAGAAAGATGGCAAAGGCCAGATTTTGATTTTAATCCAAAGCTAGATATTAAATTGTTAATATATAACTTTGTTACACCAGAGGTTAAGGCTGGCACTCCTCCCCGTGTTGACCACGATTTTTTAAAGTTTACTTACATAGACAAACTTAGTAATTCCGAAATAGATCCAGCAGTTACCGTAGACACAATTACTGATGATATTACATCTCTTTTTGTGGATACCTTTAAAATTTCAGATAATCCTCACAGCGGGTTGCCGCCTATACTTGGTATATTTGCGGATGAAAGTCCGTCTAGCCTTGGTGGAGACGATATAAATCAACCTATAGCAAACTTTATTGAATTTTATAAATCTTATGTTTACCAAAGTGGTGTTATTGATCCAGAAACTTCATATGCAAACAGTGGATATGTAAACAGAATAAATGGCGTTGCAGAAAAATGGGCTGATGCTTCTATTGAGTTATTACAAGAAACTCTTGATAGCGGAAATCTTATAAACAACGATGCGCTTAGATACATAGCTAGCGGGTTTAACGCCAACGCTAATCCTGCACTTGGAACATTTCAAATACCACCTTCCTCTGGAGGTAAAGTTTACATTTTCGACAAAGAGGGCGATGATATAAACTTGGTCCAAGAAATTAAAACTTTTAACAGAAGAGCTTCTACAATAGCTCTTGATGAAGATGAAACTAATGATGATTTTTTTAATTTTGAAATAACCAAAGACTATCACGACAGATTCGGCCACGCTGTTGACATAAGTAAAGATGGCAAGATTATCGCTATTGGATCTCCGTTTACCCCAAGACCTTGCGAAGTTTTTGAAAGGGTTGAAACTGAAAACGACAGAATGTATTCCAAAATCAGAGACTGGTTTATTCATGCTAGCGGTCGTCATGATTACAACGGGCTAGACAACACCAGATTAGATTTCTCTACAAATGTAAGTAGATACGATCAACTTTTAGAAGATTCTGGCGTAAGCGTTGCTCAAGAGCAATCTTATTTAGAACTAAACGCCTCCGATAAATTCTTTTACAGAACAGATACTAGTTTTTGGGGTGCTGCGAATACTATTGAGCTTTATAAAAAAATATATGATTACAAACATACAGACATTCCTTACACTGGAACTTGGGGTTTTATAACTTCTGAATTCGCTCCCACTTCAAGACTTGGGTATAGCTGTGCAGTTAGCGACACTGGTAATATAGTTGCATTTGGTGCGCCAACAGACTCGTTTAATGAATTTGACGACCTTAATGTTTGGTATGGCGGAACTACCGAGTTAGGCTCTGGGAATAACCGTTGGCCTTCTACAACAAATGCTGGTGCGGTTAGGGTTTTTGAATCAAGAAAATATCATCCTCATAGTGGAGTCGTTGAGTTTACTAGGTTTGGAAATCTTGACAGAGCGCTTAATCAAAACGATACATCTATTTCTTACGAGAGAATGGGTATTTACTTTGGCGCTAATGTCATAGAAGAAGGAACTAAACCTAGATCGTTTAGGAAGATGGAGTTTTCTGAAAAGAAGATACCTCAAGATGCTGGCCTTGCTTTTATTATAACTCCAGAAAGAGATGTTATTTCTCAAGACGGTGGAGAAGAAATACTTACTAACATTAAAGAGTGGCTAGCTCTTGGCGATAGAACATTAGTGCTTGTTGCTAACGACCCGAAGTTTGAAGATGATGGGGCATATGCAAAGTCTACAGATATTGTAAACACAATACTTCAAAAGCTTGGGTCTAGAATGGTCGTTCAGGCAGCAAGAAATAAAGAAGATGCTCTTTTGGAATGCGCTGAATCTGGATCTTTCAATGTAGTGCAAGCATTTCAGCCTGAGTATAATCATACAACTTTTAGAGAGTACGAATCTAAAATTAGTACGGATAATATTTATGCTAGAGGCGTTGGCGATATCAGAATAAGACTTAGAGACAATGAGGTTTCTGTATTTAAAGGCAGTGGCGTACAAATGCCATGTAACGATCCTTTAAGACCGTTGAATCCAGAGCCAGAACTTTTTCTAAAGCAATTTGGGGATTTAAGAGCGCAATGGAATTCTGTCTGCTCTATTTGCGGTCCTTTTGGTTGTGCAGAAATAGAATACAATACCAACTGGCCTATGTATTTTGACAACCCAAACCCAAGTAGGTCGTGCGATCAATATCCACTTCCCGGAAATTTGGACTCTCCACATCAAGATCCTAGACCTATTTTAACTGCCGCTAGAAAAACTCCAGATAGAATTAAAATTATTCCAGAAGTTATAATTCCAGAAGTATGTACATCTTCAGAGTTAATTAGAAAAGAGTGCTTTGAGGTTGGTTCATCATTTCAAAGGTTAGCAGCAGACCACTTAGACCAAATAGCGTTTAATATCTATGAACCGCTTTCTCCAACTAATGGGCCAAGCGGTGCGTTTAATGCATTTAATTTAAACACATTTACGAACCCAAGCGCATTTAATCTTAGAAATCCAATCTTGCAAGCTAAAGGTAAAATTGCTAATCAGATAATGGACGATGGATTTGAGACAGAAGTAATATCTCCAGACAGTCCGTTGGTTTGCCAAGAAGTTCCTAGCTACGCTGGTCTTAATTCTAAGGTAATAATAATAGCGTCTACCAGATCAGAGAACGATATTAACCTTGGGATTCATCAGGAAAAAAGCGCCGGTGAGGACGACAAGAACCCTGCATTTTACTCAAGCATTGTAAAAAGAGATTGTGGCAATCCGGGAAGAGTTTTTCAAATTGGCGGATGGACTGGCAGAGAATCTTTTGCAGATGTAATGTCTGACTTCGACGCAATGGATAGAGATGAAGAAAGTCGATCTAAACTATTCAATCTTTTAAGTTCTCATGGTCATGTTGTTGAGGAAAACTTTACAAACCATGAAAGTTATGTTCTTGCTGATGTACTTTGGATTGCAGACCCAACTGGCTACGATGAAGACGATGTACAAGAAATAAAAGAGTACTTAGTGAATGAAAACAAGACCGTCGTTATAACATACAACGTTCAACCAGAAATTTTTGAAGAAGACGGTTTGGGAAATATTAGTAACGTAACCTCTCAATCTTTTGATACAATCAAAAACGTAACAAAGATTTGCGATAAGCTTGATTTAAATATGAAGCCAGCTTTTTCTGACTTGATTAGCAAGCATATAATTCTTAACACCCAAGATGAAGCAAAGCAAGTAATTAATTATGACTATCAAATAGTCAGCGGATGTCCTAATGGATTTACATGGTTAACAAATTATCCGTCAAGTTATACGTACATTGATTACTTAACAACTTTTCGCGATGACGTAAATGATCCATTCAGAAGGTCTGAGTTCAATATCGTACCAATTATTGACACTCAGCCAAGTGACCGGATAATCAAGTACCAAGACTCGCTAACTGCCCGGAAGAAAAAGTTTATTGATCAAGCTTTCTTTACAATGAAGGCTAGTTCGTCTATTGCATTCCCAGTTGTAGATACTTCTGGATATCAAGTCTTTGTTAACTACGTTTCTGAAACTAACGATGATAAGATAGATACTGGTATTGTTATCTCTGACAATAGTATTGAGGATGGCAGCTTTGCTCATGACTCTTTAACAAAAACAGAGATTGGCAACGTCAAGCAAAAGTCTTACAGGATTCAAGTTGGCACATCTGGAACTGAATTGACGGTAGCTTTTGACGCTAGTAAACACGAAAAAATAGACGCAGACAGTGTGTTTGTGGAGCCTAGATCTGTTAGAATTGTTTCTATATCTGGATGTCCAATACCTTACGAAACTTTTGAGGTAACGACAGAAACATGTATAGACGTTCACGACGGATGGGAAGTGACTTGCACTCCTTCTAGCGTTATTCCTGAGCAGCGAATAGTTATATCAGGAACTCTACAGCCAATATCTAGAGGTCGTGAAAATTACGTAGAGCCGGGATTAGTAGATTGCGAAACTATCACCACAGAAAAACTAATTGAAGACGGTCCAGTTGTTGCCGCCGAAGAGTTAGAAAACTTTTCGTCATTTAGTGCTGGCAAAAGAAGATCCAGAATCGTTGTTGTCTCTGACCCAACTATTATTCAGGGTAAGTGTACTCATTATAGAGACAATGCAGTTGGTGAAAACCAAAAGTTTATGAGAACTCTTTATCTACCAAGCCCACAAGAAAATCAGCAAGAACAAAAGTTTAAAGACAATGAAGAGTATTTTGAAACTGGAACAAAGTTTGAATACGTACAAAAAATCAGAAGTCCAGAGCCGGGAAGTCCAGCTAAATACTACTCGCTGGTAGGTGAGGATGGTTTAACAAGACGGTTCGGAGAACCTCTACATTCAGCTACTGCTGGTAACCAAGCTTTATACAGGAGTGATGAAGACGATTTTGCTCCAGTAAATGTTTACAGGCAAAAAAATCCTCCTTTCGATCAAATTGAAGCTGAAACAAATACTTTTGTCAATCATGTGCGAAGTACATATGGTATTACGCCAAGATTCAGCGGTGTGTTCCAAGGTCTTGGTCCACTAACTGATGCTCAGAAGGACGAGGCTGGTGTCCAAAGGTTTGTTATCATAGACGGCGAGCAAGTAGAAATAAATCAAATTTATTATCCGCAAGACCAAGGCATTCAAGGTGGAATCAGCGTATTGCAAAAATTAAAAGGTAGAGATTACCTAGACTACATTGATACATTTTCTGGATATCCCGGAGATCTGTTTGGTTACTCTATTGACCTTAGTGACAATAAATTAATTGTTGGCTGTCCATTTAATGCGTTTGACCCAAGTAAGGTTTGGGATTGGACGGAGGTTTCTGGCGCACCATATCTATCTGGCTACAAAATTAGCGAATACGGTGGTGCTGGCGGCGCATTCTTCTTTGAAAGAACTGGTAAAGGTGAAAACGCTAGTTCTGAATTTCTACCCTTTCAGTATAAAGATAAAATAAAACCAGAAAGTGCAAACGTTGGAGTTAGTGGCGGTCTAACTGCGATTAATATAAAAAGTCAAAAAAATATTGGAACAGAAAGAAGTCAAGATCATGACGATGAAGACTTCAGGCAGACAGATCAATTTGGAAGATCTGTTGCCGTTGCTTCCGATATGTTTGCGATTGGTGCGCCAAATCATGACTGGATAACTGAACACAACCATGTTTACGATGGTGATTCAGCCTTTCTTAGAAAAGAATTTACAGCAGAGTTTGATATTCCAGAGCATTTACATCCAGAGTCAAGTGGCAACCCCGTTTTGAATGACGGAGCTGTCTACACCTATAGGGACGATTTGACAAACTTTGGAGACAGGTCTAAAAGCGTTGTTTTTGCTGAAAAGTTAAACAAACAGCAGCATAGAGGTAGATTTGTTTCTACTGCTTCTGAGCCATCTGGGACTGAGAACGACAAGCTTGGGGTATCTGTTGCGATGCACAGATCATTCCGTGGAGATAGTGACTACACGCTAGTGGGTGGAGCTATAAATCACGATTATCCTACTAGCGGCAATCATACGACAGGATTTTTGAAAAACGCTGGAGCGGCATTTACTTACGATGCAATGTTGAGGGGGCAACCAAAAGTCATACCAACTGAAGGTGGCTACATATATGCCAGAACATTTGGTCCAGAAAACTCAGAAAATATATCTTTGATTGTTGAACAACCTACATCTGGAGACTCTATTACATATAAAGCCTCTGGTGTGGTTTTTGCTAATCGCTTTGGAGAGATATACCTAGAAGGTTCCGGCTTTGATCCTGCAACTAAAGGGTTCACAATCCATAGACCCTTTGTAAAATATGTCATTGGCGAACCGATAAATGGAACTACCATTGCGGATAGTATAAATCTAGTTATGAAAGCCGTTCCGGGGTCTGGACAGCAGAACATGCCTCTATTTATAAAAGATACGAACGGTGGATACGTGTATAATAGTATGAACTTATATACTTCTGGAAATATAGATTACGCCAGTGGCGATATTGATTTTTACGTTTCTGGAGGCAGGTCGTTTAATTCTGGCGAGATGGACTTGTTTGTATCTGGAGTGTCAGGAATAAATAGCGCTTCGTTAGATTTAAGAATTAGGGGTAAATAATGCCGATTAGAATAAGATACAAAAACGATGCAGCGCAAGAGTGTACGATTAGGCCCACGCCATTTGTGTCTATTGCTACTAATGTTTTAAAAAATGCCGCTGGAGATCCGTTTGGTGTCAACTATTCGATCACCCTAAACGGTACTATATTAGCAGATGAGGGATCACCCTACACTGTAGATAACGTCGCTTCACTTGGGAACGCTTTTGGAGGTAGAATTCCATTTGGGTCTGGGCTGGAAGATGTTGCTTCTCAGCCAAATACCGTTGGTCCTTACGGAAAGTTTGACAGTGATATTAGTCACCAATCTACAAATTTCCCTCAAGAGGGAATGATAAACAGTAGACCTCCAGAGCAGTACGTTCACATTCGAGATAGAGCTACTGCCATTTTGTCAAAACAAAGAGTTCTTAGGGGTTTATTTGCTCAAGACGGTCAAAGGCTAGAAATTTCTGACATTGATGGCGATAGACCTGTAATTGTATGCTACCCAAGAGTTCTTGATATAAATTTTGAAGAAGGTATTTATATAAACACTTGCACCTTCAGTGTTGCTCTTGAGGCGGACATGCTTCTTTACCCAAAGGGCGACAACGACTCAAATTTAACTCCAGACATAGAAGGTATATATGTCGTTGGTGGCAGTGGTGAACTTGCAGTTGGTGAAACTAGAGATGGTTTGACTGGCCCACCTTCTGATAAAGATATATTTACTGTATACGATAACAACCAAGGGATCACAGAAAAGAAATTAATAGAACAGTTTAATGCTAGGTTTATTCAAGACTATGGTGAAACTTGGTCGCTAGAAGTTGATGAAGGTCAATCAGAAGCTTACAACAAAAATATAGATCCGAACAGAGATGCATTTTTACCTAGAACGTATAGGATTTCTCATACTGTTAACGCCGTTGGCAAAAAGCATTACTTTGATCCAAACTCTAATATTAACTTAGATTCAGATCAATATAAAGATTCTGATGGAAATTTGATACCGGGGGTAGAAGATGGAACTATGCCCGCTTGGGTTCAGGCCAAAAAATTTGTACAAGAAAGGCTAAATTACGGGAATCCTAGCGGAGCGTACCCAAATGTATTTGGTCAAATTGGAAAAGGGACAGTATCGCTTGTAGATGCATACAGAGGTTATAATCACGTAATAACAGAAAACGTTGATGTAGCGGGAGGATCTTACACTGCGACCGAGACGTGGGTCATGGCTAGCGGGAATGCGCTGGAAAACTGGTCTGCGTCTATCAACTCAAGTTTAAGCACTCCTTTCGTTAGCGTTTCTATAGACGGTTCTGTTAGAGGTTTAACGGAGTACACACCTAGTGGATATCACATACAAGAAAGAAACGACTCTAATTCTAAAAACTATGGAGTTAGAACTGGATTTGAAAATGCGCAATTAAAGTATAATGAAATATCTAACTCTGGCAAGTATGGATTTATATCAGATGTTTACAAAAGAGCAAACAATTTAGTTTCTGTTGAGTTAAATTCTTCTCCCAACTCTATAACTTTAGGGACTAATGAATTTACAGGCGAAATAACTTACAGCCTAGCTTTTGACAATAGACCTACAAATATTATATCTGGAGTTTTGTCTGAGCAAATAAATGTAAACGATACATATCCGGGAGATGTATTTGCTATAATCCCGGTTATAGGCCGTCCAACTGGACCTATTTTGCAATACATTGGTGGCAGAACAGAGTATAAAAGGGACGTTAGTATTAGCTTGGTAGTGGACTATACTAAATTGCCATACGGAAAGACAAGAAATCCACTTTTGCTTAAAAAACCTAGCATTGTGGAGCCAACGGCCACACAGATAGCGGATCTACTAAAAGAACTAAGCCCAGCAAACGAGCCGGGAATTAGAAAGTATTTTATAAACGCGCCAACAGAAAGCTGGAACCCAAAAGACGGAAGTTATAGTTTTAATATTTCTTGGACTTACGAGTTAGATAAATGACAACGCCTAGCAATAGCACTTTCTATCAGTGGGGCTATCACAACCCATCTAAAGATACTATTCTGCCGATATCTGATGATCAAAGGAAAATATTTGAAAGGATAATCACAACCAGCGATGGAGATGTAAAGGTTGGGTATCAATTATTACCTTCTGGAGAGGGATTTGACGACCCATCTAAATTCTACAATATTGCATTGGATGAAAACCAAAGCCATATCTCTGCGCCTGCTTTATACCCTCATGACCCAAAAGAAACTGGCCTTAGAATAGAACGGGGCGGTTATTACTTTTCCAGTGGTAACTACACGGTTTGGCCTAGTCCTAGCGGAGAAGATAGATATAGTGCGTACTGGTGGGATGTAAGTGGTATTTATTTTTCACCAGACCTTAATAATTTAACATACTATGCTTGTCCAACATTCCCCTCTGGCAACGCTGCCGCTATAATTCTTTTTGATGATTTAGATCATGAAACTTATTTTGATACGGGTGAAATCAAAATAAATCAAAATAAGAAATATTTGCTTTGGCTAGACGGTAGAAATGTTGATCAGTTAGGTATTTTTCATTTTGGCAGAAACTTAAATAAAATAGTTAAAATTCCTATTGGGTTTGACAAAAGGAAGAGAAAACTTCAGTACGAAGACGAAGAAAGAGAATATCATTACAGTCATTTTTCAAATGCAGACCATAGCAAGGTCGATAAGGGATTTGAAGATTTTCAAATATTTTACACATACATACATTATATACCAAGGTTAAAAAATGTTGAACAGGGTACACACCAAAAGGTAGTTGATGACCTTTCTAATCTAAATGAAATACCTTTTCTTTCTAACTCTAGATCCGTGTATTTATATAGTGTGTATGGCGCTGGAAAGTTTAAGAATTTAACGTCACAAGATTGGACCGGCGTAAATATCTTTGATGGCGAATACTTTCCAAGAGATACTTCTAGCGATTTTCACAACGTGCTAGATTCTCCAGTTCCGCCATTTCCTGAAGTTGACAGAGACGATACGGAATCTGAAGACGAAAAATACAACACAGCAGAAGAATTACAAAATAAGTTTGACGCAGTTAGTGGGATGTTAGGATTATAAGATGGCAAATGAATACCAATATAGCGTAGTTCCAAACACTGGTATAACTAAAGAAGATTTAGGAAACCAGAATTATCTAGATGGACCTGTTTTACCTCAAGGGAAAGATGGCTCGCTGTCTGTCGGGGGGTGGACAGATAAAAACCGTGGATTCTGGCAGCAGACTTTTCTGGGTGCTTCTATAAGAAATTTTAATCTTAATGCTGGATTTGGCGATAGTAGCTCGTCTTTGTCGGTAGATCTTGTTTCTGACGAATACAACAAATCTGACGGAACTCTTCTGGGTTCTGGAGACGACGTTTATCACAATGGGGGTAAAGATGTCTTCCAGCCACCCGTTGTTGGTTCACCTGTTTTCTTTAAGTTCGGTCAAAATCCAGCCACTGTGGAGCAAGCCTTTAGGAAAACTTTTGATGACACTTATGGTTTTTACACTTTTGAGGATTTCAATTTACCTCGGATTAGTGGAATTGGACTAGAAGATCCAAATTACACATCTGGCGTTAGAACTAAACTAAATATACCCGATAAAGAATATGCCTTTTATTCTGGTGCGATTCCCGGTTCCGGTTATCACGCAGACGTATTTGTAGATAGAACAAAATACTACGCGATGGACGACGATTCTTATGGATTTAAAAATCGCGGTGAAAATCACTTTGCGTTTGGAGGTATTTTACAAACTTACACAGAAAATAGAGGGGCTGGCGGTTCACCTCTTTACAACGCTAAGTTGTCAGATCCTAGAGAAATACTTTCTAATGCTACAGTTCTTTTAAATAACTATCAAGGCACAACGTATAATTATAAAAATCTCGTTAATGTATATGGCTTTTTAGAGTACGATCCTAGCGACGAATTAGACGGATACTTAAAATCTAGCTTTAGTAGAAAAAGAATACTTGAAAAGAAAGTTGGCTCTAGAGGTGAAGTTGTTTATCAAAATGATGACACTTATTACGCACCTTCCTTAATATATCCAGAAGTATTTCTACCAAAAGATAAAGAAGGAAATATAGTTGGGCCAAAAATTAGATACACCAAAGCTTTTGCTCCAACTTTTAATAGTGCTATATTCTTGCCTGACGACGTAAACTTTACACTATCTAATTACGCTGGGCAGATAGCAAATTTGGGTTGGATGGGTAGTGACTTCCCGATTACGGGTCAAGGTTTTTCGCGCAGGTCTGAAAAAGGTATGCCTTGGTACAGAATATCGCAAGGTCTTGCTTCTCTTTTTAATAACTATGGTTATCTACCAAGAGAATATAGAGAGGCTGGATTTGGCGGCGTGATAAATTTTAGAGGATATAATTATGTTGTAGATTTCTCAGGTCTGCCGGTACACCTTATTCCTAAAATGTATTTCATGGATTTTGATCAGCTTGATCTACTATCTCTAGCTCAAGAGATCTGTGACATAACAAGTCATGATTTATTTGTATCACTTCTTCCTGTTATAAACCACCCAGCATGTAGCACACGTTACTGGAGGAATCGCTGGGAAGTTGAAGTTAACGGCAAGCCTGAAAATCAAATTGCAGGTATCATTAGACTTGACGGAATCGACAAAACTAGACAGCCAAGGTATGGCGCTGTTAAAGATTATATTTACGGATTAGAACAAAGAAAAGTTTATGTTGAAAATCAAGATCTTGGATTTGAAGTATCAAATGTAACGACTGATAAATTTATTGTTGGCGCACAAGAAGTTGAAATGTACTATTTTCACAACAATAAAGACAGAGATGAGTTGCAATTAAGGAGACTTAAAGATGGTTTGAATAACCACTTTGACTACCTACAGCAGAGTCAGTGGGAGTTAAATACGTCACTTAGTCAACAGATTATACCTTTTTATGGATTCCTTGGGACAGAAAAGGCTGTCAGTATACCAAAAGGTTTTGGTCCATATAAACAAATTCTTATTGACACCCAAAGCTTAAATGCTCACGGGGTAGGTAATTACTATGTTGCTACAGAATTAGAATTAAGACATGCGTCGGTTTCTTACGCTCAGTGGCGTGACTTTATTTTGCAGTACGACGAAGTTTACGTGCAAGAAATGTCAGAAAATCAAACTATGTGGCGAAGCTTAAAGAATGACACTCTTGTAAATAAAGTTGCAGAAATCAAAAGTGCCGCAAGGAACATAGAGATCGCAAGGCAGTTTGACAACATTGCTTCTAAAGAGTATGCTGTTTCCGCCCCTAGATGCTTATGGGATTCAGAAAAGAATTGGATGGGTGATGACGGTTTACCAGCAAGCCCTTGCAATCCTCCTTATGGCTATCCCCTTTACTATAAAAGGGCAGAAAAAATGGGCATACCTGAAGCTGGCCTTGTTTCTATACAGGGCGCTATCAATCAAGTTATGTCTAATTACGAAAAAGCCTCTGAACTTGCTGACGATAGAGCTAAATACTTCTTTGACAATAAAGATGAATCTTACTCAAGGATGAATAAAATATTAAACTCACTAGAGTCTGTTGACAGCTTTAGAAACACAGACACTGAAGGTGCTTATCAAACCTATAAAGATGAAGTTAGGGAAGAATTCGCTAAATTGCAAACTGTTTACGAACAAGAAGTTGCTGCTTTTAGATCTTATCAAAATGGTGTTCTCGCTGCATCTAAAAGCACAAGAGATGGTGTTCCTCTTCAGAAAAAAATATCTCAAATAGCAAAAAAACAAAAGAAAAATGCAGAGAAGATTCACGCTTTCTTAAAAAATATAGCAGATGAATGTCTAGGTAAAAAGTTTTTAGTAAAAATACCTAAAGCTTGCAATGTTAATTACAACAGCGCGATAAGCCATTACCCCGACTTTACACAAAACATTGCGACTGGTCCTTTTGGGTTTAAGCCGCTACCTGTCAATTCAGATGCATCTTATGTTAATTCTGCTTTTTTTGATTTAGAAATATCTTACTTGAGAACAGCGTTGCATGTAAACCCATTTCAAGAAAAATTTAATCACTACCTTGATTACAAAAAACTAAAAGAAGAATATCCAGCAATAAATCCAAAAACACTAAAGCCCTACACTGCTAAAAAGGCATACACTTATGGAGCTTTAAAGTGCAATTGGAACCCTGTCGCAGAAAAGTGGGATTTTAATTATAAACCAGAGCCTCAAGGTGGATTTTTTAATTACGCCTTATACGATCAAAATATGTCGTTTTCTGAAAGTCGTCATATTCAAGACAATCCTTCTGAATTACCTAAAGCTGTTGAGCAAGGCTTAGTACCAGTAGACTTGAATAACCTTTTGGTGGGTAGCAATAGAATAAGTGCTTATGTCAGATTTGATAATAGTCAATACTATGATTTTACACAAGTTTCTTCAGATAGCTATGTTCAGCAATATAGAGATAAAAGTAAAACTAGAATGTTTGTTTCTGACGTTTCTGAAAGTTTAGATAACGTTGAGGTAGACCCAAGGGACTTTCTCAATGAGTCGTTTAATGACTTAGCTTCGCTAGACTCTATGGACAGCAAACTCAAAAGAAAAGCTGACAGTCAGAAGTTTCAATCTGTTGCGTATGTAAAATGCACTGTAGATGAAGAATTTTACATGACACCTAAGATCGTAAAAGCTCCAACTCATGTCTGGGGATCTGACTATACTGTTAATATAGCTATGGAACCACCCAGTGTAGTTCAAGTTAAAGATGCGTCTGGGTGCTTGACAGCTAGTGGCATACCGCCTAAAATATCTCCTGTTTTTGGTGTTAACAGATCTGGCGCAAACGGAAAAAATACTGTTTGGAATTATCCAACTCAGCCTTTATATGAAGAGTTTGAAGCGACTTTAAAATTCCCTGCTGCCGTTAGTGTGTTGTCAAAATATGGACTTAACTGGAGACTGAAAGAAGTCCTTAGAAGTCCTTCGCAAAGACTTGGTGAGGGATATGAAGATGTTATACTGTTAAGAGAAACTGGCGTGGATTACCTAAGCGGTATACCCATAGTTGCTCCAACTGCTGTTGCTGGATCTCCGGGTTCAATTAAGCTTGCTCAAAATCCTATGGATGATAGTGACGGCTTAATTACGTTTGCGAGAAGGTATGATGAATTTACAGACTCATGGATAGTAATAACAGAGAAACAATTATTAGATCCTGACAATGTTTACTCTCTCATAACGCTTCCGGGGAAGGTGCTTCCTGTCGCAGAGAAAAGATTTTGCGAAAGCGTAAGTCAATCTTACGAACCTGTAAAATTAAAAAACATCATGACACAAGATGTTGTTAGACATCCTGATTTTATTGTACCTCCACCTAAAGTTAACAAGCCAGAAGATATAGATTGCGACTCGCTTTCTCTTCAGGATATTACATACGAAACCGTAACAAGAGCGCAAAAAGAACAGCAAAAAATATTACGTGGTTTATCTTTAGCTCAAAATAAAATTAATTATACGTCACCTTCGCCAGTGTACCCAGATATTGTCGCTTTACCTCTTATGTCTTGGGAGAGATGCTACGGCCCTTGGCAATCTACAAACGTTTTAAATGTTGATGCAGACCCTAGAATTAGATATGCTGATATTGGAGGTAAAGTTGAGTTTGTAAAAGATGAAAATCTTGCACCTTGGAATTTTGCTGGCTATCAGTTGTTAAATGAGGCTGGAGCTTTAAAGGCGCAGCTTTCAAACAGCCTGTTGCTTTTCAGTGAGCGAGGTGGATTTGTATACGCAGACTACCCAAGCGGAATTGGATTGGCTAAACATTTACAAAACGAAGGTCCATTAGTTACTTCCATTGGTGTTGACGTTGGCACTAACGGACTCAAGACGACTGTAAAAATGGAACTATATACTTCAAGATTTGGTAAACTACAGAAGCAAAAAGAAATGGCTATCTCTCAGGTTGCTAGAGAGCGTCAAAAAATTATAGATCAAAATAACGCCGCAATAAGAAGGGGTCTTGGTAAAGGTCAAGCTAATATGGACCTATACGGTAGCGTCCTGAAAAATGGCGGTAGAGCTTTAATAAATGCGTCAAAGGTAAACCCAGAAGAATACAGTGCATTACAAAAAGGTTTGTTTCAAAACAATGTAAATGTTATCAACAATAACGTTGATAGTAAGACAGGTGAGTTTTTAAGAAATTCAAAAACTGTAGATAAAGACACGTTTGAAGAATTTACTTCAATTTTTCCAAACAATAATGACATAAGAAGAGTAGAAGAACAAAACTACATACAGGAAAATCCGGGTGAGGTTTTGAGCTATATGGTAAATGGCCCCGGAGATAATACCGACTCAAGAGTTAATGAATTATATAGTGGAGTTAGGAATGAAGTTCAGCAAACATACGCTGCGGTACAAAGCTTTTTTCCATTTTTAGGAGATAATTAAAGGATGCCAATATTTAACAAGGATACAAGAACAGAATATCACTTAATTACTTGTGATCACCCATTGATGATGGATATGGGCATGGGTTCTTTTACGCTGCCTCAATTTGTTCAGTGGTGGAATTTTAAGGATGGTACTGATAAATACGTAAATAGAATACCATTTGCTGACGAAAAGATCTACGGACTATCAACAATAATAGGTTTTAGCAGAGACTATGGAGATAATTTTATTATAAAGCCTTGGAGGTTTGAAGATTATAACATAGGTATATATCAACGCTATACAATAAATCCAGAATTACAATCGTTTGACACACCAGTTTGGAATTATTACAATAATAATCCAGACTGTCCGCCTGAAGATCTAGATGATTTTGACTTTGACGCATTGCAAATGAATGACGTAAAGGCTAAAACGTTTAACAGAATAACCAGACTGTTTGAGGACTACATTACGGAAGACATTTACGCCGCTGATTTAATAGCGCTTAATGACTATTACAACATTGTTGGTTATGATTTAGAGAAAGATTTTGACAGAGCAGCTAGACAATTTTTCAAAGATATTAAAAGATCTAAAAATTCTGGATGTGTAACGTGGAAAAATAAAGTTTCTGTTAATTTAAGATTAACTCAAGATTCTGAGCCATGCGTTCGAGTTGAAGAATTTAAATTTAAGTTGTTTTTATATAGCAAGAAAAGACCAGTAGATAGAACCAAGTCTACAGCCGTTGAGTCAGTTAAAATTGCTGCTCCAGCTATTGGTCCTGACGGCATAAACGCCAAAGGTAAAGAAGACGGTGAGTCAACTGCCGTTGTTGATGATTCGCCTAGCAATAAGCTTGGCGGCGACTTAAAAACAAGTTACAGAAGTTATGACGGAAAATTCTCTGCTGGTTCCGAAGAGATATTTGGAATTGTTTCCTCTGAGACTATTCCTGCCGCTAAGTGGATGGACGACCCAGAAGACTGGGCTAAAAATCTAGACATTGAGCAAAATTTTAGAAACGCAGATGGTCAGTATCTTATTCCCGGAACGGGAGAAATATTTCCTTTAGATTTACAAAATGGAAACCCATTTCAATGGGCGCCAAATTATGCAAATCCATCTGGATGTAGAGGTGAAAACAAGGATAAAGTTAAACTAAAAGTTTTTAACATGAGTCCAAGATCTTACAATAAGTCCGATGCCGTTACTGCTACGGATAGATATAGCCTTTGGTTTATTGATCCATTAGCAAGTTCAGACATAACTGTGAATTTTAAACCAAAGGGAGTTCGTAGTTGGCAATTTTCCTACTTTTTGACCAACGAACCTCACTACTTGAGATTTGCTGATGGTTTTCAAGAAAGCAATGGAGGCGGTAGAACTGATAGTTTTACCCACGAAAACACTAACGCTAAACATAGAGATGCCGAATTTTCGTTATCCAGAAAGCATTTTAAGACAGCTCTTGGTCAAGCAGAATATACCGCTTACTTTAACTCTTTAAGCAACAAAGAAAAAGACGCTGGAACCTCTTGGCAGGGTTATGCCCAACTAACTAGCTGGGATTTCATGGCTCCACCATTTGGTGGGCTTAGAGAGCTAAAAGCTGGTACTCCTTCTCAAGCTGGCGGCACTGCTTTGAATCAAGATACGCCCCTTGGAAATGCCTTGGTGTTGACAGCTAGTCGCGTGGGTCATGACGGAAACGTTTCTGATTTTAATGAAATATATAATAGCTATGGAACAGTAGCAAGAGGTACGATTACTGCACCGTTTTTTGGTTGTGCTTTTCCTGACGGCTATTTAGCTGAAGAAAAATACAGCCTTTACAATGGCGTCCCAAAACACTCAGACGAGACTCTTAGTGGTAGTGGCTGGAGACCTGCAAGTTATAGCAAAGGATTGGGCTACACAGAGCTGACTCAAAATGAGTCATTTTTTAATCAATCTTACATATCTTACATCAGCCAAAATCCAATGAGCGGCATTTTTGATCCTCATTCGCGCCACAACAATGTAAGCTCAAACATTTCTCCATTCTACTTTCTTACTAAAGATCAAAAAGATCCAGAGGACGATAACTATGTAGAACATGTTAACTTGTTCAGCACTGGCCCTGCCATGAATCATTTACCAGCAGACATTGCTCTAAATGCTTCTTGGAAAGGAGAGTATGGTGGTCCTATTCCAAACTTGAATAATATTCAAAAATATATTACTAACCCTGCTAAACGCAAATCCTCAGATGCGGATGGAATTCAGTGGGACAATGCGGCTGATGTTCAAGCTAATTTTCATGATTTCTTTTTAGATAGTGGCTCTTTCCAGTGGTTATACAACACAATTGATTCTAACAAAAAAGAATTAGTTGACGATCCTGACAACTCTTTGTTAGACCTTCGCCCTCAAGATCCTTCAAGAGTCGATTTTAGACCAGCTAGAGATGGTTTATTTGCACAGTTTGACCCACCTCAACGGTTTATTACTCCTAGTAAATTTGTAAATGGTGATTTTTGCATGTCATATCCCAACGCATTTTTAATTGATTGTGGATTTAATAACTTTCGTGATTTTACTCTCGCTTCTGCTTTTGGTACATACGGACTCAGTGAGTATGGAGGCAATGAGCCTTTATGGGGATATAAAACTAAGAATAGACTTATATTTCATGACGCTGGAGGTTTTGAGGACGACATTATAAATGGCCCTAGTAACCAAAAGGGATTGTTTATTTACAGAGAATCTCCCGATGGTAATCCAGACCCAGATTTAGATGGCAAAATTATGCCATTTAATTATAGTGCGTATCGAAACAATAATGAAAAAGAGTGGGTTGGGCTTAAAACCAACTATCAATGTCCCCTAGAGCAATATTGTTTCACTCCCGCTGTTGGTCACGCTCAACTTGGTAGCTCTCCCGGTCAAGAGTCCAGAGGTATGTTTGGCGTTATTGGCGCAATTATGACTACATCTGCACCCGACGAAGGTATTGAATTTGTAACAGAGTCATACATTGGACAACCTATGTATGGAAATGTTCCGTTTTTTGCTTCTGCGGGAGGTAGATCCACGGACTATTACGACGCAAATAGTACAGCCCTGTATGTAAAAGTGTACGAAAGCTGGCCTAGAGAACAGTTAATTTACGATCCAAGATTTTATGCCGTCCACCATTTTAATGCTGGTAACAAGTTGCAAGTGAGTGAAAATAAAAGACCTTGGCAAGATGGGTACACCTTTGGCGAGGAAGTTATACATAATGTTGACGGCCTGTCAAGTAGAGTTTTTAGCTCTGGTACGCAAGAGATAAGTACGTTGAACTTTATGTTTCAAAGTAAAGAAGAAGTAATTACTAGCGGAGTCCCAATTGTAATAGACAAATCTATAACTAATGTAGATATGCGTCAACCTTCTTTTTATGATAATGTTAGTTTTCCAGAAACCCCTGTGGGTGGAGAGCCTAATGTCCGTAGTATAAAACCTTTTGAAGTTCCACACTATGTGTTTAAAGAGGGCGCAAGACATTCATTATCGTCGGAAGTGAATTTCTGGATGCCAAACAACGAAACAGTTCAATCGCTAGACAACCCTTACAACGTGCCATCAGAGCAAGATGAATTTAACGAATGGGAGACTTTTAGATTAGCTAGACAAAAATACACCCCTATTGCAAAACCAGAACACTGGGCTATTGATAACGATAGACGCGCTAGGATGCTGCCTTGGCCTTACTACAAAACCGTAATAGCTCCGCAAACACCATACCCAATAGACCTTTCAGCAGTTCGGCCAGAGCAGACATTGTACGATATTGTTCAAGCTCAAGGGGGTGCATCTATGATAATTAAATCTCCGGGGAAAGACTATGTTGTTGGTGAAAGATTTGAACTTCAAGGTGGTAATGGTACTGGTGCTTCGGTGGAGATTAAACAAGTAAACGAAAGTGGCAGTCCAATTGCATTTGATTGGGCTAGCGATACTTTTACTTTTTATGATGAAAGCTTTTTAAACAGACTGCACGGAGAGGGTTATTTACCTGAAGATTTTCTTGCCGGTGAGACTAGTGGAATTAATGTAAATACGAGCGCTTCCATCAAGCTAATTCCTGAAAGTGGCACAAACAGAAGCTTTGTTGGGTATTTGCTCGTTGGTGCAACTTATAAAGACAGAGTAATTGATTACAAACCTAGAATAGCCACATCAACAAAAGGGCCATATAAATTAAGCGCACCAGATAATAGTCTTCTAGAGGCAGGCGCGGTTACTTGGCGAGACACGTTGGATATTGAGATAATCCCAATGGGTCAAGGGGTTATTCTTGGCGATGGAACGTCAACTATTGGTTTTCCTGCACTTGAAAATACAGACGCAGTACGCGCAACAACAACTGCTCAGGTTGTAATTTCAATGGAAGGTAGCGGAAACCCTAACGTTGTAGATGGAGATTTTGATTGCTTCTTTTATGCTGTAAATGACGCAAGTCATACATGGATTGAATCTGATGGTCAACCAGTAACTGTTGAAAACTACATGACCATGAAAGTTAATGCATACTAATTTTTTAACTTAACTACTTAATAGTGTATAATATAGAAACCTAACAGGAGATTTACACATGGCTACTATACAATTTTACGGAAACTTGACAACGGCAAATAACGCTAGCGGTGTGTACATAGACCACGCAAGCTCTGGAATTGGCTTTTTTGGAGGCGATTTTGGTTTGTCTGTTCCCGTTGACTCATTTCAAGATAATACTTTTGTTACAAATTCTGACGGCACAGTTCAAGCGCAAAAATTGATGAACACCAAGTACGCTTCAATGTCTGGTGTTAAGCATAATACTGCAAACGAACAAGACAATAACACTATACCAAACTATTACGCACCTCTAAATATTAGATTTGAACATAACGAGGACGTTAGAGTTAAAAATTGTCAGCTTAGAATTTTTGATAGATCTGATATTACTAAAAATGCTAGCGGGGTAACTACCGCTATCTACGAGGTTAGACATCCAATAGATGTAGAAGGAGCCTCTACAGCCCTTAGTCACAGAGGTGTACCCGGAGAACACGGTTGGACTAACTTCCTACACGTTGATGGGACCGATAATACCGTCACCCCTCTATCGTTTACAGAAAGTCCCGGCGTAAGCGGCATAAACGGAAACTCGTCAGATGGAACAAACAACAGGTTGACTGGGATTGATGGAGCCACCACTGATGGTGCTGCTCATGAAGCAAAGCGGCACGACTGGTATGCTGCTCTTTCTGCATCACCGGACGAAATCGGAAGTAAAACCGATTTTGGACTCTATTTTACTGTAGAATATCTATAAAAAAAGAAGCCGCCATAAAGACGACTCCTTTCTACTGGGCTAGCAGCGGTGTGCTGCTAGCCTTTTTTATTCCTCCAGCCCCGTCTTCGGGTTGTACTTAACCCAACCGCGATTTGGAAGCCAGTTTCCTTCCTTGTCCTTTCGCTTCGGAAAGAGTCCGCCACCCTTCTTCATGACGCCAAACGCAAGCTTTGCGCCACAGTCGTTACATTTGAGTTCGTAGTAGAGGTTGTCATCGACATTCCTAACCACAAACCTAACATCATCACTCCCGCATTTTCCGCAAACGGTTTCGTCAAAAACCTCTTGGAAGTTAGAGAGTTGCGAAAAGATCTCTCGCTGAGTATCTCCATCCAACTCGACAGAAATGCGACCGCTTTTAGTAGTATAATTTACTCTCATTAGTTTCTCCAATCTTGGTTGTATCCAATAAAATCTGTGGGAATAGTATCTTTTTTCTGTTGATATTCATTCAACTTTTCAATAACATCACTAGCCTGTTTCTTTGTAGTTTTATTAACATTTACTACATTTGCAACCTCCTTTAAAACTTTCTGAGCATCAACGTTTAATTGTTTTGACTTACCATCAATGAAGTTGGCTTGCGGTCCAGTCATAGTGCCGCTTGAATCATATTCGCTACTGCTTACGTCAAGACCTTTCTTTTTACTGATGTCTTGAGCAATCTTAGCGGTATCTTTCTTTGTAACCTCTTCAGCGGCCACAACTCGCAGTCTAAGAGCTTTTCTGAGAGCGCGACCTTCCGCTCGCGTAGCTGCCGTAGCGGTGCTGTAGACGCAAAATGTGTCGTCTGTGTTGCCTTCCCAAGAGTCAGCAACGTCTGAAAAAGCAGACCCGTCTTCAAACTCTACTTTCCAGACTACCGTAGATCTACCAATCTCATTTCCACTCTGTGGAGGGAAAACCTGAGAAGGGCCACTAAAAACAATCCTTCCCATGAGCAGTTCTGCAACGCGCCTGAGACCATTACACAATGGCATCTTCTCAAACATCTCGTTTTCTTCAAACAGACTTAATACATAGTCGTTCCATTTTGGGTCAGTTGGCATTGGAGACCCATCGTTAATAACATCTCTTACACCAGTATTGGTATTTGACGGAGTAGCCAATTCCACATCTTCAAACAAATCATCTTTCATTATTCAACCTCAATAAAGCGTTTAGATCGTACAGGGAAGTTATACCCTATACCTTTGATTTTTTCAAGTACAATATTTGTTAATCTATTCTTTTCTGATAAAGACTCCTCTCCGCAAGATTTCACCCTCAAGATAGCATATCCCTTACTAAGCAACGCGCCGCTTTTTCTAAGGTCAGCATTCATTTGTTTTTCTAATTTTTCTTGCCCCCAAATTGGGTAAAAGTGCGACGGCCCATCTACTTCAATTATAGTGTTTAATTCTGGAATGTAAAGATCAACTTCTAGATTTTCAGCAGAAATTATTTTCTTGTGCATTTCAACTTTGTATCCTACGCTTCTAATTTCACTAGCTATGTGCCTTTCCATTTTTGATCCTTCAATGGCAGAAATACGAATAGCTTGAGTTGCTTTCTTTCTAATTTCTTGCTGTTTGGCTTTAGGCATATTATTCCAACGTTTTTTAGATTCTAAAGATCTTCTTTCTTTTTCGCTGTCGTCAAGGTCGTCCCAGTGTTTAACTAGCTGCGAACTAATTTTAATTTTAGTTTCTTCTGTTCTCTTTGTTCCATCTGTAGGGTGTTTACTTCTACCCTTTTTTAAGGCTAGCTTTTGCGCCGCACTCCTATCTTTAATTTCAACGCCATGCTTTATCAGCACACGTCTAATCTTGTTAGGGTATGTATTTAGTTCTTCTGCAATTTGGTATGTACTTTTATTATCCTTTTGGTACAAACTAATTACTTTTTGTTCAAAATCTTTCATCCTAGCACCTTTTGTATTTTCGATGGGCTTACATCCTCTAAGAGAGCTGGCTTTACTCCCGTGAGTCTGTAAACTTCTTTTTGGTCTTTTTCTGTTGTTGTTAAAATTTTTGTATTTTTAGATATACCTATCAATGCAAAAACGTCATGACTAGTATCGCCGTAGAATAAATATGCGAGACTGTACTTGTTTACGGCTTTAATTGCATCTAAAAAAGTTTCCATGCTTGTTGCAATCAGCGTTCCCGTAAAGTGCCAAATATCTGTTGAATTAAACATTCCAAACTTTGGCTGGACTGAACTTGGTCCAACTTCTTTGTAAAAAACAGAACCGTTATCAATGGCTCCATTTTCTATATCTTCGTTCATTTTGTTGAAAAGTTCAACTGTTTTTTCTTCTTCATTAATTTGATTTATATAATATGCTACATTCATTATGCTATCTCCTTCTTAAACCAATCTATAGTATTTTTTAGTCCTGTCTGTAAGTCCGTATTAGCCTCAAAGCCAAGTAATTTTTTAGCCTTACTGGTATCTAAGCAGCGTCTAGGCTGTCCGTCTGGTTTACTGTGGTTGTATTTAATAAACCCAGTATAACCCATCTGGTTTGAGATTTCATTTACTAATTCTTTAATTGTTATTTCTTTTCCTGTACCTATATTTATAGGTCTGAGTCCCGGCTCTGTTTTTATAGCTTTAGCTATTGCTTCTGCGCAGTCTGGTGCGTACAAAAATTCCCTAGAGGCATTGCCTGTACCCCAAATTTCTACCATATTTATATCATTTTCTACTGCTTGGTGAAATTTAAGAATCAGCGCAGGGATTACGTGACTGCTAGTGGCATTAAAGTGGTCGTGTGGGCCGTACATGTTGACTGGAATCAAGTTAGCACCTCTCATGCCATACTGCTGTCCATAAGCTTGTAGAAGCCTCATGAGCGTCTTCTTGGCGATACCATACGGGGCATTAGTTTCTTCTGGATAACCATCCCAGATGTCTGATTCTTTAAACGGAACCTCTGTATATTTAGGGTAGGAGCAGACCGTTCCAAGTAATATAAACCTAGGAACAATCTGCCTCCTAGCTTCTTCAATCAAATTTGTACCCATGATAAGATTTTCATACATAAACTTACCGGGATTTTCTTGATTTGCTCCGATTCCCCCAACGGTTCCTGCCGCATGTACGATTACATCTGGATTATAATACTCTAAAGCCTTACGGCAGCCATGTTGATTTCTCAGGTCGTAATTGGTAGACCCCATTCCAGAGATCTTGTAATCTCGACCTATGTAGTTTGGCAAGTACTCTAATAGGTTTTTACCAAGAAAACCAGTTGCTCCTGTTACTAATACTTTCATTTTTACCTCTAAATTGTGATCCAATTTTCTGGGGTTATATCCTCACTACTTGGCGCTCCCGGCCCAAACCAATTAGATGGAGCTACAATCGTTTTATCTTTGTTCTTGTTCAACCAAGCCGCCCACCAACTAAAACTACTATTCGCAATTACATTATGACTACAGGCACTCATTAAGTATAAGTCTTCTAAATCTGAATTGTTTTCTGAAAACACCATATTGTTAAACTTTAAGTTTTCTTTACACCAATTAACATCGTCAGAAAATACAATAAGTTTGTCGTAGTTTATATGTTCTAGCGCTTTTTCATAGTAAGATACTGGCTGAACAGGATGGTAGCCGTTTGAAGATACATAATCTGTTCTTCTGATATGAATAGACGCAGTTTCTTCATTGTTTACAAACGGATAATTATCACCAATATGATAGTCTGTATGAGGGTCAATCTCAAGGTTGTTTCTTATTACATCTTCATTTTCTTTAAAATATTTCTCTGACTGCCAATAGCCCTGTAGGTTATAGCGCCTTTGCGTTTGCGACAAGTCATATCTTGAAAAATTTGCATAGCTGAAACTATCACCTATACCTACCTCACCCAGTGTGTAATTTTCTTCTACGTCGCTAAAGATCAAATATTTAAATTCACTTAATTGTAGTCGTCTTTTATCTTGACCGCTGTAAAAACTTAAATCATACTGTATAGAGTGTCCATATTTTTCTTGTAAATTTCTAGCGCAGGCCCACTGAAACAGTTGATTTCCTAAGCCGCCCATTACTGTCATGTTAATCATAAGTCTCTCCATTTTTGCGCACACGCTTTAGGCGAAAGGTTGTCTAAAACAAATTGTCTAGGTGAATAGTTTTTAATATTAGACATAAATTTATCAAAATCCTCTCTCCAGCTTTCTATATAAGTAATTAAGCCGCAATCATCTGAAAAAGAAGAGGCGGTTGTCGCTGGTAAATCATGCCCCGGTAAAAAGTTCCTCCAGATAGTTGCACCCCATTCGTCACGCAAAGATCTTACATCTATAACATAGATAGGGGTATTACAACTCATTGCTTCTTGAAATGCAAAACCTTGACTTTCATGAGAACCAATCCAAATACAATACGGAGCTTGGCTAATTGCTTCTAGGTAGTCACTTTCATTATAAGATCCATACTGAGCCATAATGAATTCACTACCAAAGTGATCAATGACTTCTTTTAAAATGCTTGGGTCTCTGTGTTTAAAATAAATTACTGGCTTGCCAGTTTTGTCTTTAGGTAAAAATTTATCAACATCTACAGGAAATGGAAGCGTTGTGCATGTTATCTCTGGCCTAATCATGTGCGTCAGATCTTTATTCCATTCTGACAAACAGTTCATATATTCATTTTCAGAAAAGTCATAATGCTCCATGTTAAGGTGATAAAAGTGCGGGCCATATACATGGTTGCAATCTTGACCTTTAATCTTTTTTATTTTATCAAGTATGTGTATTTGATCATACTTAACGTCAGAGTTATAAGTTCTATCAAAGTCAAAGCCTTGAGATCTTAGTAAACCTATTCCTGCCTCATTTTTGTGATGAGCATAACCTTCTATGTAAATTTTCATCAGTTCTCCATCATTTTATAAGGCGTGTTCCATATATCATATTGCAGTATGTCTAAAGAAGAATAATCAAAATCTTGAACCCTGTGATTAATCCACTTGCCCATATACGGCCTGTTGTGATCTACAATTCCAGCTAAAGCGTCTATACTAGACCCAACATCAAGGAATATAGCATCTTTATACTTCTTTAATCTATGTAGAAGGGCAGATTTTACATGTCCAAAACCTAAGAGGAAAATTTTAGACTTTGATTGAACTAGTTGGTCTGCAATCATTTTTTCAGTTGCGTCAATGTCGTCACAAGCAAATCGCTGCGGTACATGAAGGTAGTCTTCAAAGCTATCTAACCCTAAATATTCTTTATACTCTTGTTTTTCCATCATTGATTTTATTAGACTAACTTTTTGCTCTGCGCCTATTATTCCAATTTGCCCAGCAAATGTTTTTGTAAGCCAGCCGTTAGATGTTAATCCGTAAACAAATTCTGCTGGGTAGTCAGCATCCCTACCTATAACTTCTTTAAATAGGCTACGGTTTTGTGGATAAATTTCACAGGTGTAGTAATCGCAAAGTTTGCAACCGTCTACAAACTCTTCATGTTTTATATTTCCATAACTTCTAGATAACGCTCTTCTTCCCGGCGCAGCACTGCCAATAGCATTTTGTTTTAGAAAATGGTAGTCTCCATCTCCAAACTTGTAAAATGTAAGTGACTTAGATTCATCAACCGCACTTACTAAAAACTGTTTAAATTCTTCTAGTTTTTCTTGAAAAGAAGTAAATGTATCTTCTGATTCAAAACAGGGGTTTCCATCTAAATTAACAGCGCCTTCTATTTTATACTCATCTAAATAACTGCTTCTATGTTCCATTACAATTCCTTATGAATAGTATTTTATTGTTTCTTGTATTCCAGATTCAAAGTCTGTAGGTTTAAAATCAACAAACTCAAGCATTTTATCGTTAGTTATGCTATACCTTGAGTCGTGACCCAGCCTGTCTTTTACAAATTCTACAGAATCTTCTAAGGTCAAATTAAAATAATTTAATATTTCTAATATAACATCTACATTATTTCTTTCATCTTTAAACGTTACATTGTATACTTCTTTATTAAAGTTAGCAGACTGTAGTATATTATATATTATCCTAACAGAGTCTTTTACATAAATCCAATCTCTAATATTTTGTCCATCGCCATATAAGGGTATTTTAATACCTTTCTTTATGGAATTCAATATAGTTGGTATAAATTTTTCTTTATTTTGTCTAGGCCCATAATTGTTGCTCATTCTAATCATAACGTAGTTAATATCAAACGTGTTTGAGTAAGCGCAAACTATATGTTCAGCCGCTGCCTTTGTCGCAGAATAGAAATTTTGTGGTGACAGTTTATCTTCTTCGCTGAAAGATCCTTCTTCTATGGGTCCGTAAACTTCGTCTGTAGATATGTGACACATGTTGATTTCCAAATCTTTACAAACTTCCATCAACGATTTTGTTCCAGTAATGTTAGTATCTATAAAGCAGTTATTCCCCAGTATAGAATTGTCCACATGAGACTCTGCGGCCAAGTGTACTATGCAGTTAACATTATTTTCTTTTGCTATCTTTTTCATGGTTGACGTTTGACATACGTCAGCTTGATAAAACTTAAATCTAGGATGCACTTTTAAAGCGGAGCAATTTGAAGCGTAGGTCATTTTATCAACACCTATTACTTCGCAACCCTTTTTCAAGAACCACTCTAAGGCATGTCCACCAATAAAGCCAGCGCAACCTGTCATAAGAACTTTATTCTTTTTCATAGATTAGCCCATTTGTATAGTGGTAAGCTTCCATAGTACCTGCATCTTTCCAAAAATCTTTAAGTATTATGTAATCACATTTGTGGTTTTTTAGCATATAAGTATTGACGCTGCTTATTTCATATTCACCTCGCGGTGATTTTTTTACGTTTTTTATAGCGTCAAAAACTTTATTGTTATACATATAAATTCCAATACAGCCAAGATTACTTTTTGGTCTTTTTGGTTTCTCTTCTATTTCTACAAGATTATTGTCTTTTGTAAAAGTTCCAACACCATACCTTTCTGGATCTTCTACTTCTTTAAAAAAGAATTTGGCATCACAGTTGAATGTTTTAATGTCATTTGACAAATCTCTTTCAAATACATTATCTCCTAGTATAACTAGACAGTTATCATCCCCTACAAAATTTTTGCATAACCTTAAAGCTCCAGCGATACCGTCTGGCCTGTCTTGAACTTTGAAAGTAAACTCGCACTCATATTCACTTCCGCTGCCTAGCAGCGCAATTATGTCACCCACATGCCCTGTTCCGCTGATAATCATAATATCACGTATGCCAGCATTTGTCATGCTTAATATAGGGTAGTGAATCATAGGGAATGAACCTATCGGTAGAAGATGTTTGTTTGTAACCTTTGTCAAAGGGTACAGCCTACTACCAGTTCCGCCAGCAAGTATTATACCTTTCATAAGTACCTCTATTTGTTTTCTGTTCCCCAGTCTTCTCCAAAATGCCCCACGGAGGCTCTTATCTCGTCATTTGGATTGTACTTTCTAGTTACATAATACATAAGTATAGACCCTTCTTCAAGACATTTATATCCATGATATATACCCGGAGGTATTTCTAATACTCTTGGATTTTTGTCAGATAAGTATTCAAATTTACACCCACCTTCTTCTGTAGCCAAGCCGACCTTAAAAGAACCTTTTAGGCAAACCCAGTAGTCTGTCTGTAAATTATGCTTATGCCAAGCTACAATGTGTTTTGTAGAATTTACATAAGAAACGTTTACTTGCCCTTCTAGGTCGTCAAATACGTCTAGAAGTCTTTGCGCTCTGTCGTCTTCGTGATATTTCATTTTTAGCCTTTCTTTGACATAAAATATTCATTAGCCCAGTAAACAACATAGTCAATATCATCATCTGTCATAGCTGGATGAACTGGTAAGGACACCAAGCCTAGCCATTCATGGTCTGCAACAGCAAACTCTCTACCCGGATGAGTCATATACTTTTGAATAATTTCATACTTGTGTAAGGGTTTAAAGTGAACAGACGTATGTACATTTTTGTCTGCTAAGTAGTCGATTAAATTATCTCTATCTTCGTGAGGAACTTTAGCGCAATAATACTGTACTGTATCGCTGTACGGTGGACGGCTAACCTCTTGACATAATTCATTATTGTAGCGTTCCTGAACATGTCGTCTCCACTCTAAATTTTTAGGTAGCTTTTTCATCTGTTCCAAACAGATTGCCGCTGTTAAGTCAATCATGTAACATTTGTATCCCAACTCACTTACTTCGTAATCCCAAGTGTATCCCGGTTTACCTGAAAGAGAATCTTTTTTATTTACTCTGGAGTATGTAGAAGAAACCCCAAACCAAGTCATTTCTTTTAATCTGTTATACAGCTTTTCATCATTCAGGGTAATCATACCACCGTCTCCACATGGCATAGTTTTTACAGCTTGGAAAGACCAAACCGCGACATCACCTTTAGTTCCCGCGCCCGGAGTCCAGCAGCTATGTGCGCAATCTTCTATAATAAATCCATCGTAAAAAGATCTAATTTCATCAATAGGCGCTGGTACTCCAGCTTCGTTTACAGCTATCAAAACTTCAGAGTTTGGTTTTAGATGTTTCTTAACATCGTCTGGACATATATTCATTTCGTATGGGTCTACGTCTACAACGTTTGTTGTACAGTCATTCCAAAGAGGAATCATAGCGGTAGCCATAAAAGAAATGGTAGGGTTTATAACATCTTTACCTCTTACGCCCAAGGCTTTCATAACCAAGTCTTGACCATGAGAGTTGCTTGTGACAGCAACTGCATATTTAGCGCCGACCATTTCTGCAAACTCTTTTTCAAACTGGCTTACTTTAGGTCCATTACCCCACCAGCCGCTTTCTATAGAGTCTCTAATTGCTTGTATTTCTTCTTCGCCCCCTACAGGTCTCAAAACAGGAAGCATATTATCACGAATTTCCATTTTATCTCCAAGGTATTAACATGTGTGAAAATTATTTGCGTCGTAAGATTGATAATTGTCTGTCCAGTTATTACGAATCAAACCCAACCAGTCCAACCATTCGTACTCTATACCCTTAGTGTTTATAAAGTTATACAGCGTTTGTTCAGAACCAATTGAGTCATTACCAGACATTGCGTAGTCTGCATAATCGCAAATTACATCCGTATTCATAGAAAAGAACATGTCATTGTACATACCACGTTTTTCGCTTTCAATGTAACGGCCATTTAAAAAGAAAAAGTCTGGATTTGATACAAGGGCTTGTTTCTGTAGTGATTCTGTTTTTTCAAATACATATGGACATGTGAAAAATCTTCTTGCAGTTATGTATGATACATTTTTGTATTTATCTAAATCTGTTTTATTCAAAGCGTTTTTAAGCATAAGCAATTCGCCTCTGCCTTTATTTCTTGTTCCTATGTTATTTTTACTTCCACTTAAATCTGTTTCACTATCGTAAAAAAGATCTTTTAAGTTTTGATTTTTTAAATCGTCTAAGCTATCTATAGTATTTTCACATACCAACAAATCATAAGATTCTGGTATGACTCTTTTTAGCTGATTTAAGCATATTAAATACTCTTCTTCTCTTCCGTCGCGAATATACTCTGGTAATTGACTTGGCCTAACAGAGCAAAATGCTAATGCTAAATTTTTCATTATACATCCCTAACCATCGTTGTATAGTACAAATGACCATTTGCTGGATAAAAGTCTAAAACCTTACCCACTGTAACTGTAAAATCTTTTTCCGCCCTGTTCAACAGAACCTCTCTATCAACTTGACCTTTATTTAAAATCATGTAAACTCTTTTTGAGTTGGCTATTACATTATTATAATACAAAGTTTGTAGTTCTTCATTTAGTTCTGAATAGGCATAATTGCTAATTACAAGATCTATGTCTTGTACCACATCTATACTAGAGTGATAGTGTAGATCTGCATCAATTTCAAAATTAGATAGATATTTTTGCTGCAATTTAGATGCTGGTTCTATATCATACAAATGGTACTCACTAAATTCACAAGCGCAACTTAGTGTTTTACAGAGACCTCCATATCCACCACCAATCTCAACAACTTTACCTAAGTCAGCCCCTCCAATAAAGTCCTTGATATCCAAAGTGTTTTTAATATATCTTAGTGTTGATGGAGATATGAAGCCAAAAGGCTGATTATAGTTGTGCAATGACGCACCTCCTAAATAATCATTTTCTTTAAATAGCTTTAGTAGTTCGCTATCTAAACCTTGTGCTACAATTTGATCTGCGTACACTTGCCCCTGATCCGTAGGTACATGCTCTAAAACTTGATTGTATCTATGATCTCTTTTAAACGTTTTGAAAGCTTCATCGCTGTTAACAGCGTCTATGCAGGCGCTAGCGTATAAATTATTATACTCAACGGACGACAAGTGGCTCCAACCTTCAATCATATCTATTCTCTCCCAGTGATTTATTCTAAACGTGATACCATTTTCTTTCAGTTTTATAGCTTGGTCTGTAGTTAATCAGTTTGTGATTGCCATATGCTACATTATGTCCAGCTAAAAATACGCGCTTAATAAAATCTGCATCTTCACCAAAATACATTTCTTCATTGTATTTAAATTTATTTACAAGATCTCTTTTAATTGACAAGTGTCCATGATGCAAGTCGCCATCTGTGCATATGTCAGAGTGCAGA
>MDTG01260778.1_pt1 | contig 49925 bp, 29 predicted proteins | sample 811421 | NCBI WGS metagenome assembly MDTG01 (sample SAMN05326645, study PRJNA326480) | marine metagenome | isolation source: seawater | place: Pacific Ocean: South East | collected 2011 | reverse complement strand
TATGAAGTGCAAGCAAGGAATTTTCTACTGACCGTTTGATGTGATCTTTGGTCAGGTCGTAAGATTTGATTTGGTGCTCGGAGCGATTTTCAGAAACTAACTTGATGCCACATTTTGTCGTAATTCTCATTTGATTTCGCAAATCCGGTCTCTTTTTTAAAACCGCTCCAAAATCAGACTCGGTAGTATAAGAACCGTAAATATCGGCATGGTCAAAATCCATCAGATCGAGCGCAATACAGCCCTCAATAAATTTTTCGATTTCGGATCCGTTCATATTGCTACCCCACTGCCCAATTCGCATCGTTCCAATAATAAAGGGTGATATTTTGTATTCCTCCAATGATAAAGATTTACGGTTGAGTACCATTTATTTTTTTGTACATTTTAAAAGAAATATAAACAATATAAATATCCTTTTTTAGTTCAGTATACAAATGAAAACAAAATTATCGATAGAATTAATTCTTAAAACTCTTAAATAAACTTATGAACACAAAATATTGAATGGGAGAATCATGAGAATAAATCATCTAATTATCTTTATTTTTTTGAGCTTACTAAGTTGTATTGATTCACAAAAAAACGAAATCAGCTTGTATAACTTGAAGACTGAGTATCTGCTAAACCCCATTGGACTGGATGTCAAAACACCGCGTTTGTCCTGGAAAATAAAAGATCAAAGGCGAGGCGCAATTCAAAAAGCCTACAAAATCTCTGTTGGAACAGACTCAACCAAAGTTGCTGCTGGAAATGGTTCCTATTGGAATACGGGGAAAGTCAACGCTGACAATCAAATGGTTGTATACAGCGGGAAAGAACTGCAAGCTTTCAAAAAGTATTATTGGTCTGTGAGTGTTTGGGACAAAAACAACCATAAGGTTCAAGCCATTCAACCGGCTAGTTTTGAAATGGGTATGATGGAATCCATAAATTGGAAGGGTTCATGGATTTCTGACAGTCGTGATATCAACAAAAAAGAGAGCCCCTACTTTAGGAAAGAATTTAAAATCGAAAAGGAAATAAAAAAAGCGAGGGTGTACATTGCCGCAGCAGGCCTTTTTGAGCTTTACTTGAATGGAAAAAGGGTGGGGGATCATCAACTAGATCCTACCTACACTCGTTTCGACCGTAGAAATCTATATGTGACTCATGATGTTACCTCACTTTTACAGCAAAACAATGCCATTGGGGTTTTACTTGGTAATGGTTGGTTCAATCACCAATCCACAGCCGTTTGGTTTTTTCATGAGGCCCCCTGGAGGTCAAGACCCATGTTTTGCTTGGATTTAAAAATCACTTATGAGGATGGTTCTGAGCAAACCTTCACATCAGACACTGATTGGAAAACCTCCTCAGGAGGGTTAATATTCAATAGTATTTATACTGCTGAACACCATAACGCACAACGGGAACAAAAAGGTTGGAACATATTTGGTTTTGATGATCTTAAATGGGAAAAAAGTATAGCAACCTCTGCACCATCAAAAAAAATTGTAGCTCAGGCATTACATCCCATAAGACATACGAATGAAATACAACCAATAATAATGCGAAAGATAAATCCTCAAAAATATATTTTTGACCTTGGAAGAAATATAGCAGGAATATCAAGAATAAAATTAAAAGGAAAAGCCGGAACTGTCTTGAGGGTAACCCATTCAGAGTTGTTGGATGAGAAAGGTGAAATAGACCTCTCAAATATTGTTGTACACTATCGTCCAACCGACGACACTGATCCCTTTCAAACCGATATTTACACCCTAAATGGTAAGGGGATGGAGACTTTTGCACCTAAGTTTAACTACAAAGGTTTCCAATATATTGAAGTGCAAAGCAATAATCCTATTGAATTAACTGAGCAAAGTGTCACGGGAATTTTTATGCACAGCGATGTGCCACCTGTAGGAAAAGTCAGTAGCTCAAACCCTCTAATCAACAAGCTTTGGTCTGCTACCAACAATGCTTATTTGTCGAACTTATTCGGTTATCCTACCGATTGCCCACAACGCGAAAAAAATGGATGGACAGGAGATGCTCATATCGCAATAGAAATGGGGCTTTTCAACTTTGACGGAATTACAGTTTATGAAAAATGGTTGGCTGATCATCGCGATGAACAACAGTCCAATGGGGTACTTCCTGCAATTATACCTTCAAGTGGTTGGGGATATCAGTGGGCAAATGGACCAGACTGGACAAGCAGTTTGGCCATTATACCTTGGAATATTTACTTGTTTTATGGAGATCAAAAGCTTTTAGCGGATTGTTATAACAACATCAAAAGATATGTAGACCATATCACTGAAATTAGCCCTGGATACATTACCCACTGGGGGTTAGGTGACTGGGTTCCGGTAAAATCCAAAACTCCCAAAAAGTTTACCTCCTCGATTTACTATTATGTGGATGCAAGCATTTTGGCAAAAGCGGCAAAATTATTTGGGAAAAAAGCTGATTACAAAAAATATTCGAAACTAGCAGCAAGTATTAAAGAAGAAATCAATTCCCGTTTTTTTGATCCAAAAACAGCAATTTACGGAAGTGGTTTTCAGACAGAGTTGAGCACAGCATTATTTTGGGGTATTGTTCCGGAAACAAATTTGAAAAAAGTCGCCAACAACTTGGCCAAAAAAGTAATTTCTGATAATCGTCATATTGATGTTGGTTTATTGGGTAGTAAAGCAATTCTCAATGCTTTGAGTGAAAATGGGTATGCCGATTTGGCCTATGAAGTAGCTACACAAGAGGATTTCCCCTCTTGGGGAGCCTGGATCAAAGATGGAGCGACTACACTTTATGAAGATTGGAAAGTAGATGAAGAACGAAAAGGTGCCATGTCCAGAAATCATATTATGTTTGGAGAAATTGGCGCCTGGTTTTTCAAGGCCTTGGGTGGGATCAAACCCGATCCAAAACATCCTGGATTTAAAAACATTTTGCTTGAGCCCCATTTTGTGGCAGGCTTAGAAAATTTCAAAGCCCAACACGACGGACCCCAAGGTGAGATCTACAGTGCATGGAAAAAAAAGGATGGAACCGTTTTATATGATGTAATTATTCCCCCGAACAGCAGTGCAAGTTTGGTCATTAATCGAGGGGAGATCCTCAAAAAAGATGGAGTTGAATTTTCAGGAAATAAAAAAGGGGCTTATCAAGCTAAACTTAACTCTGGAACTTACCATTTCAAAATTAAATTATAACATCCCCTATATTTATTGATATTTTGAGAAAAAAGATATTTTGATACCGACAATAAAATGAAATTCAGCTAAATCAAGTAATTTGAATTTTCTTAGTTCCGGGATCTTGTATTTCGATAGACCCTGCCCAAACACACATGGTTTTACTCGTTTCCAACAATGCGGGATTCTTTCCAATTTTCGTTTTTTTTGCTACAGGATTCCAAGGCATCACAGGAATGGGAATACATGAAGAAGGGACAAAAACGGGAACAGGACCCGCCATTTTCCAGTTCATAGGGTTGGCAGGAGACTTGCATTGCCCAAAGGCAGGGATATTCAAAAAAGGTATCATATCAAGCTTGTTGGCAAGGGGTTTGGCCATCTTGGTAGTTGTCCTATTTAAAGGTAATACCATCATTGATTTTGGACCAGAACCAAAAGAGCATTTAATTTTTGCTCCATTACAAACACATTTTGGCATAATTACTTTTTTTTTGGTGACATTTAAATTTACGAAATAACAAACTTAATAAAAGCACTTGAAATTTAACTAAAATGTCAAAAAGGATCTTTCATACTATTAATGGAGAATCTCATTTATTCAGTATTAAAAATAGTGTTAAATATAATCATTATTAGATCGTCCGTTAATTTGAATGTGTTCAGTTCAGTTAAAATGAGTAAATTGAGGAAACTTAATTAAGTATTTCAATTCTTTTTAAAGAGTTTAGATACTTTGGAAAACCAAAGCCAGTCTTAATTTTAAATGACTTTTTGTGTTTAAAAAAACTGAAACAAACCATATGATAGCTGCTCATACCAAAATCAATCAAGGTACATCAATGGAGGGTGAAATAATCTCTAAAAATGATATTCGATTGGATGGAATTTTAAATGGGAAAATAAATACTGAAAAAAAGATATTTATAGGTAAAAAAGGTGCCTTCAATGGCAAGTTAAAATGTGAAAATCTAATTTTAGAAGGAAGTTTACAAGGTGAAGCGAGTGTATCCAATAGTACTTCCCTCCTTGCTACATCGATTTTTAATGGCGTTCTTTCAACCCATAAATTCAGTGTTGAAGAGGGGGCTTTTTTTGAGGGAGATTGTAAAACAACTATAAGAGACACCCCTCCTGATGCTGCCAAGGTCATAGAAATTGTTAAAGAGATCAACAGTACTGAAGCTACTCAAACTTCAGGTCAAAAAACTACAATCGACAATGAAATTTAAATGCTAACTGAACAAGCCCAAGACAATTAGGACATAGCATTAAGCAAATTCGTATTCTACAAGTTGACCTTCGCAATCAAGATTTAGATACTTCAAATCAATAGATTAGGAAAATTTTAACTTAAAAATTTATATTATTTGGAAGTAAGTTTATTTTTAATAAATTTAAGAGATTCATTTTCTCAACCCCAAAGAATTAAAGTCTAACTAATCCGTGTCGCGAAAAGCATATGGTATTTAATTATTTGAATTTAAAACGATTTTGACTGAGGTAAAAAGTTTTTTTCATTCTACAATGATGATTTATAATCGATTGATCTCTCCCAAAATAAAAAAGAACCTTTGAGGTTTGTTCTGATTAATGATGCGAAAAAAAATAAATACTTTCCTAGAATCAAACATTGGAATGGGACTCTATTTCAATTTTTTTATTCAATTTTTAATTATTATTTCCATTGTCAATTTTTCAATACTGACACTGCCAAACCTTAGCACTAGGACTCAAGAAGTCATCAACGGTTTTGAAATTTTCTGTGTCTCTATTTTTACCATCGAATACCTGCTAAGATTATATGCTGCAAAATCTAGGATTAAATTTTTTTTTAGTTTTTTTGGATTAATTGATCTGATCGCTATACTTCCATTTTACTTGACCTTAGGAATGGACCTTAAATCCCTTAGGGCAATACGTCTCTTTAGAATATTGAGGCTGTTCAAATTTTTAAGATATGGCAATACCATGGAAAAAATCAAAAAATCGTTCAACTCCATTAAGCGTGAGTTGTTTCTCTTTACACTTGCGACAATGATGTTACTGTATTTTTCATCCATAGGAATTTACTACTTTGAAAACGAGGCTCAACCAGAGGTTTTTTCTTCTATCTTCGATGCCATGTGGTGGTCTGTGGCTACTCTTACTACTGTGGGCTACGGTGACGCATACCCCATAACAAATGGCGGAAAGATTTTTGCTTCGGTAATTGTCTTCATCGGTCTGGGTTTGGTTGCCATTCCTACCGGACTAATTGCGTCCTCGTTGACTAGAGCTTTCCAAGAATAAGATAGGACATGCTGGGGGAACATGCTGGTCATAAAATCAATGCATTACGGGAAAGGCTTATTGACATAAACGCGAGATCTGTTTTTGTAAACGCCCACCCCAAAAAAAGCAAAGTGAAAATTGACCTTTATAATCTGGGAAAACTTTGTTCATCCATTAAAAATAAACCGTTTTTACATGATTTCCTCTTTAATCAATCTTTTGAAATGTGCCCCTCCAAAGACCTAAAGATTAATGAGAGAGAAAATAAAAAAACAGTTCACCTGTTCCGTAAGAATGAGGCTTTTAAGAATGATTTCAACTTAGATCCACTCGGGTTTGGTTATCCCTTGCTTCTGATTAAGTCAAAAAACAAAAAACAATACCAACTCACTCCTCTGTTTATCTGGGATGTGTCTCTAACAGAATCGAATAGTGACCCATCTCTATATTCTTATAAAATAAAACAGGCGGAATCTGTAACCCTTAATCCTTCACTAATGCGCTACCTAAAGCGCAGTCCAAACAGAGAACAAATTGAACTGTATGGAGAAATAAAAAATGATCCAAAGCAATTGATAAAGGGTATAAATGCAGTATTATTAAATGAGGGAGAAAAGGCCATTTCCTCATCCCTTTTTTGGAAACCTCTGACTCCTCTTCCCGAAAAATTAGATAAAATATTTATTGATCAAAATGAAAAGTTGATAAACAACGGAGTTTTAGGCCTATTTGCCAACTCAAAAGAACCAATCATAGCTGATTACTTCACCCTAGAAGAAGAGACAATTCCTTGTCATTTTAGATCCCTCAAAGACACCAACAATACCCATTTTTCAGGCTTGGCTCTGGATCATTCACAACAGGGGGTAATTCGATCCTTGAGGAATCGAAAAAACACAATAATTCACGGACCACCAGGAACAGGTAAAAGCAAGACTATTACAGCAGTTTTGAATTACGCTTTGAGTAAAGGGCAAAAGTGTTTGCTGGTTTGTGAAAAAAAAACAGCAATGGAGGTCATCTACCAAAACCTAACCCATCTAGGGGTTTCGGATTATGCCGTAAAAATTACTGATATTAAAAGGGACCGAAGAGCAGTTGTTAATAAGGCCCGTGATATTATTGAACTGGAGAAAAAGGGAAAAAGAAAACTTTTTGAACTTAAGGACAAATTCAGCGAAGGGAACATCGAAAAAAAAGAGCGGGTCGAAATAAGGTTGAAAACATTAACAGCAACCATTGGATTGATTTCTAAAATCAAGGAAAGGCTAAATCTTTCCTTAACTGATAGTGGAGAGAGTTACTCAGATATGGTTCTAAAAACCCAAAAAAATGAACTGAAAAAGCTTACACAAATTTTAAATCTAAATACTACCCTTTATGAATTTTCTAGCCCGGAATGGGAACAAATTTTAAGAGATTTAGATTATCTCAAACAACACCTTCAAAGAAACTCTAATCCATTTAAATCCTTTTATCCCTTTTTAGAAAAAAACCTTTTTGAGGAGGAAAAGGAAAGATTTTTCCATGACACACTCAATGCATTGTATGAAGATTATTTTCAAGATTTAAAACAGTTGATCAAAGACTGGAAAGAGACGGGAGAAAAATTGAATGCCTATCAAATTAAATATTTTAATTACATCAAAAGTGATAACATCCAACTTCAAAATCTTTTTGATCGGTATGTATTCCTAAAGAAAAACATACTTAAATCTCAATTATTCGATACAAGTTTTGTTCAACAAATTGACCGGTTGGAACCCCTTTTTCAATTGGAAAAAATCCTTGAGGTTATAGCGTTAATGAAAAATAAGATTGGAGATTTCAGGGCATTGATTCCTTACTATAATTATATTTCTAAACTCTCGGCTTCTCGAAAGGCTTGTTTTATTCGCGGATGCGAATTAGAGAATTTTGAAATTTTATTTAATCGTTGGTATATATGTAACATACTTAACAAAAATCACATTAGCCATTTGGACTTTAACGGTTTTGAAAAAGGGTATTTTGACTTAGTTGAAGATTTAAATAAAATCAACGAACACTACTCTGGAATAGCAATAAGGAATGCCAAAACACATCAGCGTAAGGCGATTAAATCTTTTGAAAAAAACAGTCCGCTAACCATAGAGCAATTTTTCTCGAAAAGGAGCAGTGAGAAGAGGGTCAAATTACCCCTTCACAAAATCACCAAAGACAGCAGCGATATTTTTCATCAACTTTTCCCCATTGTCATTACAAACCCAAGTAGCTGCTCTTATCTTTTCCCCATGGAAAAGGGTTATTTTGATTTTGTTGTATTTGATGAGTCCAGTCAGTTAAGGATAGAAGACACCCTACCTTCTTTATTAAGGGGAAAGGTCAATGTAGTATCAGGGGATACACAACAATTACCTCCATCAAATTATTTTAGAGAATCCGAAGATTCGAATGATTTGTCAGGAAAAGAGGAAAATATGACATCATTGCTGGAATTTTGTAAAACATACTCATTTCAGGATCACTATTTAGACATTCATTATCGATCCAATCATCCTGACCTGATTCAATTTTCCAACCATGCTTTTTACCAAAAACGTTTGATTCCCTTGCCACCCAAAAAAAAATACAATTCTATAAAATTCGAAACAGTCAACGGATTGTTTGTTAACAGAACCAATATCAAGGAGGCTCAGGCCATTGTGAATTATTTGAGTGATACTGTTTCCTCGAATGAAAGTTTGGGGGTGGCTACATTCAGTCAGTTTCAGCAAAATTTGATTATGGATATGATTTTAAAAAAAACAGTGTCCAAACCAAAATTCAAAACAAAAATGAAAGGATTAAAAGAGAAGGGGTTTTTTGTTAAAAACATTGAAAACATTCAAGGAGAAGAAAGAAATATAATGCTGATTTCAACCACCTACGGACTCAATAATGAAGGAAAATTCAATCAGCTTTTTGGGCCACTAAACACTAAAAACAAAGGCCATAAATTATTAAATGTTGTAATTACCAGAGCGATAAAAAAAATGATTGTATTTAGCTCTGTCCCCCCTGAATATTATGAAGACTACAATACTCATTTAGAACAAAAGGGCGCATTTGGAAAAGGTGTTTTCTATGCCTTTTTAAGTTATGCAAAAGCAGTTTCAGAAAAAAATGAGAAACAGCAACAAAAAATTTTAGATACGCTTTACCAATCCTCAAATCCACTACCCTCTCAAACCAACTTTAAAAAAAAGGATTTAAAGCTTTTCTCTGAGCACCTGACAAAAGTCTTGATCAAAAAAAGCAGGAGTAAAATCAAATGTGTCAATGAATATGCTTTGGGAGGGATTACTTATGAGATTCTCTTGATTTTCCAAAATGGCAATAAACTATTGATAGACCTTAACGGTAAGCAGATCAACAAAGATTACGAAGACTACTTATATGACATCTACCGCTGTAAAATTGCACAAAAATCGGGATTTCAATACTACCGATTATGGCTCTCCAATTACTACAATCAACCATCAAAAGAAGTAAATAACATCATAGAAGCAGGTCGTAGAAAAAATTAAAATAATCTCTAAATTACACTGATGCTATTAAGATAAATGGCTAAGGGTAAAATAACAAATAATTATAAATATTGGATAATTAAGGTTTTTGAAATCTAAAATGATCGTAGTTTAAAAAGAACGACTTAAATTCCACAAGTGGTAATTTTTTATCAAGAAAATCCGTTGCAATTTCAGTAATAAAGGGAGTTAAGTTATCTAAACCTTCTATTTGAGATACTTTTAATTCATAAGGTTTACTTTTTTCGTGAAATTTATCTTGATTTAAATTAAACTGCTCCATTAAAAGAATATCTCCAAATAAAAATCGGGTAAAGTACTCGTCCTCATTTAGCGATTCTGAGTTATTAATAAGATAATACAACGCTAAATTTTGGGTCAAATCAGAAAAAATATTTTTGTAGAATAGAATGATGGACTTTAGACAATCGTCAATAGTATATACCGGCTGTGGAAATTCGGGCTCTAAGGTTTTTAATATTTTTTCTACAGACTGGTATTTTAAAATGGGTGACAATAATTCAAAATCATGTTCGTCAAGATTAAGTTCGAGCATCTCAGTGGCTAAAGTCGATGATTCTTTATTACCTTCAATAATCATTTTTTCAATATTAAAAATAAGCTTGCCGTCATATTTAAGTGCAAGAATTGAAAAAATCACTTTCATTTTAATAAGACACTCATCGTTGAGTGAACGGATTATTAGATTCAGTCTACTGTCATCCTCCAAACTATTAATCAAATTGATGACAATACAATACTGTTCAAGAGAGCTTCTAAGTAAATTCTGATAAAGTACAGATTCTTTGAGGCAAGTGCTATGGTTTAAAATCAAATATTGAAGAATCTTGTATTTATCATTACTTTTTTCATACTTAATTGAATCGAAAAAACCTTTGGAATTTTTATGATAAACTCTAGAGTAATAAATTGTTTTAAGTAATAGAATTTTATCTCTGAGAAGGTTGTAATTACGCTGATCATTTTCATAAATAGACTCCAAAACATTAGTGAGTTCTCTAATTGAACTTGTACTGTTATTTTTTAAAATCCTGAAAATTTCCTCACGTTCGCAATTCAAAATAACAATAAGTGTAAGAGATCTGTAAAATGTGATATCAATTTGTTTATGATATAAAATTTCAACAAACTCTTGAAGTGGATTTTTGTCTTGTAAATAAGCATTCGAAATAAAATTATGATCGGAACTCAGATGTGAATTAAAAAGAATCAATTCATTGATTAATAGATTTTTATTATAATCTTTTATCGCAGCAACATTATTTAAAAAATTATTAATTACAGAATCTGTCTCAACCGATTGATCAACTTTGGACGCATGTTCAAAAACAGAATCTATTTTAAAGGATTTCATATTATTACATATAATTTCAAGTTGTTTATAATAACTGTCCTTTAATTTCTTGGAAACAATAAACCAAATATAATTGGATAGTATAATACATCCGAATAGAAATAAAATTTTATAGTAGTAAGATTCAAATAAAAATAGAACAATCATCAGCAAACCTGATGAAATCAATCCTATTGGAACGCCCAAACCAGAAATATAACTTTGAATAATGGATTTGTTTTCCTTGTCAAAAGCCTGGAATAAAACATTTTGACTGGGTAAATAAACAGATCTATTAATTGATCTTTCCATGACTTTACCCATTGCTGCAACAGCCAAAATAATAATCACAATAGTATTGCTGTCTCCTGCATTGTGTATGAGTAATCCGATACAATAAATTAAACCGATCACAAAAATCATAGAATAAAAACCACCTAAGACTCCATACTGATTCATTATTTTTTTGGCTACAAAAACTTTAAAAATTAATTCGAGGATTCTCATCGATCCGTATACAAAAGAGAAAAAAGAAGCAATGCTGAAATTTAAATAGCTCTTTTTGGCATTAACGATATTCATCAAAGAAAAGTCAACAATCAACTGGACAAAAGTGACAATGATGACAGAAATAAACAAGTATTTAAACAGGTCAATATTGAAAAGAGTCTTTAAAGACAATTGATTTTTTTTGACTTGATTATTCGGTTCAATCACCTTAGTTTGGTTTTCAAAATTTAGGCCAGAAATGAACAAAGAGAAAATAAATAGACTTAAGAATGAAATTAACAAAAAGTTTTCACGACCAAATAAATTAAAGTTTTCGATAAGGGGAATGACTATTATATATACGAGAATGGCAGAAAAAACCTCCCCTATACTTATAAAGCTGTTGTATTTCTTGTTTTCGGATAAATCAAATACAAGTGTTGGGATTTTCCAAAAGATCATAATCACAATACTAGATGAAATCCAAAACCAAGAATACAGTAGGAAAACCAAAATATTTTTGGGGGTATCTGAAAAGTTGAAAAGTCCCCAAAGAAACATCAACACAAATGCTATGAGAGTAGAAAATAAAATCAAAGCAAATTTTGTTGGCAAGTTTTTTTCTATTAACTCAAAAAGCTTGGCAAAAGACAGACCTCCAACCCCACCGATTATAAATGCGAATGGGAGATATTTGGGATCTATTAATCGAAGAAATTCAGCATTGACAAATACGAAAAAAAAGGGAATATAAATGCCCAATAATATGGATAAGAATACAAGTATGGACAGTTTTTTTCCAGTAGCATTTCTCATAATTTCAAAATAAACAATGCCATTAATAAATAATCATTGGATTTTTGATTGACATCTGGCAATAAGGTAATCATGGTCATCAACCTATCTTCTTTCATAATTATAGCTGGACCAATAAAGGGTTTGGAAATGGAAATTTTTTCAAGGCTTTCAATTCTGTTGATGATGAAACCTCTTAAACCAAAACTTACATTTTTTAGGTTGTAGAGAAGATCTGGAATGTATATCCCAATATCATTGTCATTTTTATCACTGGGGCTGGAAAGATATCTGAACTGATTGTTCAGGGAAAGCTTATCGGTAAAATAGATTTTTTTGTCATATCTAAAACCCGTGTAAAATTTATTTTCATAATCATTGTATCTAGAATAACTGAACAATTTAGTTGTTTTATTTATGGTATATCCAAGAAAAACCTCTCTTCTCATCCTTTTTTTTGATATAAAATAAAAGATAGGCCTAAACCTAAGGTCTAAATTTTCTATTCCAAAATCAGTTCTTAGCTCTACGATAACAGGATCAGTCTGAGCAATAGAGTTGTTCCAAAAAAACAATATTATTATTGTAAGTGAAAATTTCCTCAAAAGTCAAAAATCAATTTAAAGACCAAGAATCTAGATCTTTGGCGAACATAGGGTACAAAAGAATTTATAATTTGGTTTCTAACCGTGCCATCCCAAGTGGCCTCAGATGGAGCTAATCCATAATCTCCATTAGCAGACCTCGGTCCAGGATGAAAGTAAAGCGCATTAAGAAGATTTGCACCAGAAATATTCAACTTAACATGACTGAAATTTTTATGACCAATAATAAGGTTTCCGTTTAAAGTCATATATGAGGGAATTTTTCCCGAAAGCTCATAACCCAAATTACCGCTTTTAGTTGTACCCTCACCCACTTGTCTTTCACCAACCCAATTCAATCTTGAGCTAAGGTTTAAGTTAAAATTAGCTATACTAAATTTTTTACCCAGACCAAAATTTCCCTTAAAGGATGCAATGTCAGCAATCCTATTAGTTTTATTATTGTTTACATCTAATTGATTTGGTTCAAAAAATGTTCCATTGGCAAAAACATTAAATCCATTTTTTCTGTAATTTAAGCTAAAGGTTGATCCGATCACCTGGTAATAACCTTTTATGTTTACATTCATTTTCTTAATCTCTCCAATAAAAATATTAGGTATTATTCCCTGAGACGAAAGAAGTGAAGATAACTCACTTGCACTTGTTTCAGTTTCAATTACATTATTGCCTGTATTTGGAACAAATCCTACTCCGCTTGTAACAGCATTTTTTACTTTATAAGAGAATCCATTTAATTTCCACTCAAAATTTTTTGATTTGTCCCCACCCATTATGGTCAAATCAAAATAATCATTTTCCTCAGGGACCAAAGTATTATTTGGATATCTTCCTGCACCAGTTGAAAACCTTGTCCACAAAGAAACATTTTGATATCCTTTAGAATAATTTCCTTTTATAGTGAAAAGATCAGTGTTGTAGTAGAATCCAAATCTTGGGGTATAGACATCAAATAGTCTAATTTGACGAACACTTTTTGAGTCATATCTTACACCAGCAGTCATACCAAATTTGTTGGCAAAACTGATGCTGGTTTGAAAAAAAACGCCTAAGCTATTAATTAGATAGGCATTAAACCCTTGCTCCTGACCACTTGGATATCCATTGAGCTGTCCATTTGTTTTACTAATATAATTTTGGTACTCATCCTCACTATTGAAGATGGTAGAAAATTCAGTATTAACTTCATCATATACTTGATAATCTCCCTGTGTGGATGTAATTCTATAATCTGCACCTGCTAATGCATTTATTTTATCACTACTATAATTTATTCTTGCCTCCGTTCTTCCTTGTGTAGCTTGATAAAAATATAGTCTATTTTTCCAGCCATGATTTTCTAAATATTCTCCGCCCTCCAGATAGTTTAAAAAATCACTCATTGAATCAGTATCAAAATACTTGGGGTAAGCAAAAGGAACGAAATTAACCCGATTAGATTCTCTACTCAATTTGTGGTTTTTAAAACTTGATAATACAGAAAAATCAATATTTTCTCGTAATGACTGATTAAATTTTAAATAAATAGTCGTATTGGTAGGAGCCCAAACAGATCCATTTTTTGAGGGAGCAACATCTAGGTCAGTGTATTGTCCAAAACCTTCAATTTTTTTCCAAGTTCTATATCCAAGCAAAAAATTTCCAAATGCTAATTTTCCACCAACAAAGTAATTATTGGTGTGATTTGATGACTGCATGGGAACCCCATTTACTGTTCTTATATATGCATCAACATCTGCCTCCTTTGCTCGAATAACTCCTGCATCGGAAAGAGTCAACACATCATCAGTTCTTGTAAAGTACTGCCCATAAGATGTTGTCAATTGATCAATTGTTTTTCCAGTAGCTGATTCAACCTGTTCAACCGTAGAATTTATGTGGTTGTATCGAAAACCAGTCAAGTCATTTGAGTCGTAATTGTAAAATGTATCTGGAAATTCATTATGCTCGTCGGATTGGAAGAATCGGGCTGTCACTTGATATTTAATCTTACTCTTTGCCATATCATTTCCAATTGTAATATCGAGATCTTTTGTATTAAATGATCCTCCACCAACATTAATATTGGCGTAGACATCAGAATTTCTTCTTTGACGTTGTTTAAAAAAATCCCCCGCACGTTCCCCGGGTGGAAAAGTTATAATATTTATTGCTCCAACAAAAGCTCGTGGACCGTACATTGTTCCGGTAGGACCGTAAACGACTTCAACCGCTTTAATGTTTGAAATGGGATATTGGCGTGATAAATATGCCCAATTTAACCATACATCGTTTTCCTCAACACCATCAATCATTAGCAAGGTTCTTTCAGTATTATTTTGTTCAAAACCTAGCTGATAAATGTGAGAGTAAATAACAGAATAGGTTTTGCTTATCTCAAATCCTGGAATATCAGACAACAAATCAATAATATCTCCATAACCCCTAGAAACGATTTGCTCTGATGTAATTAATTCAACATTAGCAGGAGCAGTTCTTATATCCTCTGGCCTTTTGGATACCGAAGAAATTTTAGTACCAACATTATTTTTGTAACTTTTAATGTAAATCTTATTAAACACATAATTAGAATTACCCAAAGCGGGTTCATAGGATGAGTCAGCCAAAATGATTTCTGTAATTATATTTTCTGCACCTGAAATAGAATCCTGAGCAATGGCAGCAAGGGCAAATAACTCTCTTGCCTGATTTCTAATAAAATTAGATGATTTTTTTTGGTTTAAAATACAATTTTTCAATACCAATTTTAATGTTCTAAAATCGCCAATGGAATAGAGATCTCTAGCATAATTAATCGGATTATTACAATCCAGATTTTGGGGGTAAGCAAAATTAGAATGCATAAAACCAATTAAAAAAATTGCATAAAATAATTTTTTTATCATGATACTAATGGTTTAAAAAAGTTTCTGGGTCAAGAGGCCAAAATCTGACAGTACCGTCAGCACTGGCTGTCAAAAGTTTTGTTCTGGTATGATCCAGTTTGGAGTCATTGATCCAAGATGTATGATTTGAAATATTATCTACCAACGAAAATTTTTTCTCACTCCAATCATTTCCAAAGCCAGACAAAATCTTAATTTGTGAATCCATACCTGTAGTTACAACAACACTTTTGTTTTTGGATTTGATAACATGGCACCCTGTTATTTTAGTTTTATGTGTCTTATTCAAAATTATAGATTTATTATTTTGGAGATCGAAAATGGAAAAATTTCCATTATCAAACCCTAACGCGATTTTATCATCCTCAAAGACAGAGGAAACGGAAGAAATATTGTTTTGAAAATTGTATTTCTGTAAAACGGAAACATCGTCAGAATTCATGAGGTCAATGATACTGATTTCATTCCCGGAAATGCTTATAAAGTGGTCTTTAAAATTTTTAAGCGAATTGATTTTTAGTTGATTCGACCAATGCCCGACACTTTCTAAACTATTATTCAAAAGCTCAATATTATTTTCATTGCAAACAAAAAAATGATCTAATCCTTTAAATTTAAGCTTATTGATTGACAAAATTTGGTCTGAAAAAGTAACCTGCTTGGTGAAAGTTCCGTTATTAAAGTTTAGTTTGTATAGCAAATTTGAAGATTGATTGACAATCAGATCATTTTCTCCACAAAAGCTAAAGGATTTTAAATTTTGAACCCTCACTTTAAATATCTTCCCTTGATTGACAACAAACAATGAATCATCAATTGATGAAAATGCATAAAGATCGGATTTATCTCCCATTTGAACATTTTTAACTTGATTTTGAATGACAATTTTTTTTTGATATAAGAAGTTATAACCCTCATATAAAGCGGCTAAAATATCTTTATCAAATGGGTTTCCTGCATTTATTTTATTTTGCTCGTAAGCATTTTTTGCTATCTCATAACCTTTTAAATAATTGCCGTTTAGATATTCTTGTTGAGCAAGTATAGCATTACTTCTTGCAATTTGTTGTTCGATTTTTGTATTTGCTACATTTTTCTGAAAGAGAGCATCGTCTGCATTTTTTTTAGCAAGAACCAATGCATCCTCAGCAATTTTACTTTTGTTTTGGGCAATCTTACTGTTTTTTTTGGCGATTAATGCTAAATCTCTTGCTCTTTTGGACTCTGCAAAAGCCTTTTGAGTCATTTCAATGGCTTTATTTTCGTTCTCCTTAGCAATTACAAGGTTTTCTTGAGCGATTTTGGCTAAACTCAATGCCTCGGCTCTATTTTTTTCAGCTAAGGACTCACTTTTTTTGGCTTCTTCTGCGAAAAGCAATGCTTCTTTTTTGGATTTTTCAGCATCAATTTTTGCTGCTGTAGCTTCTTGATATTCTGCAAATGCAAAAAGAACACAGATCATCGAAATAACAAATCCAGTACTCAGAACGATAATATTTCTCCTTGCCTTTTTTAACTTTAGAATTCTTTTTCTCTCATTGGACTCTTGAATCTTTAATCTGAATTCCTTTGACTTTAAAACAAAACCTTTAATCAAATTAAAATCACTGGTGTATTTCCGTATCCAAAACTTATCGAAACTTTCAGATTCCAATAAAATATTGCTCTCTATGACCTGTTCATCGCTTAACAGATCTCCTTTCCCTGAATTATAAAGTTTGGCTAAGTTTAGAATCTTTTCAACCAAATTAGACTCTACTCGCTCATCGTAGCAAATATTTTTAAGTTTTTGCCATTTATCGATAAACTCAATATTAATGGAAATTAAATTATCTCCCTCCCATTCATCATGCTCGTGAAATGTTAGTATTTCATATTCTGGAGATGTTGCTTTATTTATGAATTTTTGAAATTGTTTTTTATCTCCGCAATATTTTTCCAATTCATTAATTGAAATTTTCTGGGAGTGTATGATTTGGTTTTCTTCTTTCTTTAAAAGGTATCTATATATTCTGTAGTGATTGAATCCATCGAGAGTGTCGTTGATTTCATTATTAAATTTTTCCCCTAGCGAATTGACTGATTTTTTTATGTTACCAAAAAAAACATTGGTATTTTCATTGATTTCGAATTCATTTATCTGGTTTAATATTTTATGTTGTTTTATATTCTTTAGGAAATAATAAAGGTCAGAGAAGTTTACACTTTTGTTTTCAAGTTGAGAAAGATAGTTGGAGTAAATGGATTTATTTACACTGATCTTTGAATCCTTCAGTTCCTCGGTAAGGAATTTTATTTTTTCGTCTATAGACAGGTGGGGAACATTAATCGAAGCAGAAACGTATTTATCAATAAAATCAATGTTCGAATCCCCAAAGTCTAATTTATGGGCAAAGTTACTCGGCAATTGGATGAGCAAAAAAGCATCCAACTTAAGTAAATGCTTGATGATTTCGGTATTATTAGAATCATTAAAAATTTTCGGATCTTCAAATTGAATTTGAAAAAAGTTGTCACTTAAGCTCTCCTTATATTTAAAAACATCTGTGGATTTGAAGATTTTTGTGTTGTAGTACAACTCATCGTCTAAACCCCCGTAAACAAAAAAATTATAAGACTTAAGGCTTTGTCTTTCATCAGTAAGCTTATGTTTTAAATCGTCAATAAATAACTTGTTTAGCGTTTCATCGCTAGTATTAAATACAAATCCAATCTTATTTTTTTTAAACGAATTAAAAAAGGAGGCGATGATTTTATTTGAGCTAAATGGATTATTCAAACTTCTTAAAATTTATATTTAAATTGATGATGGTTTTTCGAAGTCACAACAGAAATTATAAAAATTTAGAAGTCCAAACCCGTTGAAAATAAAATTGAAAAAATATATGATTTGAGAAGATCTTCATCTTAACTTCACAGCCCTTAACCAGAAATTGAACCACTCTTGTTTATCACTAAAATAGGAATATTATTCTTACCTACTATAATAAGTCAATATTAATTTTTAGCCGAAGAACTGACTCCATAATGTAAAATGTTTTTACTAGATCAAGGTTCAAACATTTATCATAAAATTAGCTAATAAAGTTACATGTGATTTTGATAATATTAGTGAAGTAAAAAAGAGTATAGCTAGAGATTATTTTTCAAACGACTTTCCATCTTTGGTCAGCTCTCTCCTGATTCCAATCAAAAGATTTTCAAGTGTTATAGCCATATTATTTGCTTTAGACTTTAACCATGCAAATTGAATTATATTCTTAATTGAACCTCCACTGATTTTATAGGTTTTAGCAATCTTATTAATTTCTTTATCTTCAACATCAGCAATTCCCTTCAAAGCATTGGTCCACAATTTCTTACGTTGGGAAGGATTGGGAATTGCATAGTTGATCACGGATTGTAATCTTCTGGAAAATGCAAGATCAATATTAGGTTTAAGGTTAGTCGCTAAAATGATTAATCCATTGTAGTTTTCGACCCTTTGAAGCAAGTAGGCTGTCTCTTGGTTCGCAAACTTATCCTTTGAATCGTTTACTGCTGTTCGTTTAGAAAACAATGACTCTGCTTCATCAAAGAAAAGAATCCAGTTTTTGTTTTCTGCAATATCAAAAATTGAGGCCAGGTTTTTTTCTGTTTCTCCAATGTATTTCGAAACAACCTGAGAGAGGTCAACACGAAAAACGTCGAGATTATTCTTTTTACCCAAAAGAGTAGCGGAAAGCGTTTTACCAGTTCCAGGGGGACCATATAACAAACATTTATATCCCTTATTAATCTTTTTGGAGAGTAATTTGTCCTCAGAAATTTGTTCCTTGTTTTTTAACCAAGTATCGATAATTTCCATTTCATCAAAAATATAATTTTCCAAAACTAAATCTTCCCAATCAAGGTCAGTGGTAATTCGGTTGGCAGGAAAATCAGAACTGTAATTGGGTTTATATTCATTACCATTGGTTACTTTTTGAAGAAATTCACGACCTAAGCTAAATGTAGAATCCAATAAAGATTGATTTTGGACATTTAGCAATACAGCATTTTGTAATTTAAAAAAGTGATTGTCCTCGAAGTAGAACTGCAATCTGAAATAATCGGGAATTTGATCTCCAAACAAAATAAATGCAACGGTGCGCAGGGTGGGAATAAAAATGTTTTCTGTTTTATCACTGGTCTTTCCTCCGAATTCAGTAAAATTTTTCCCTAGGCTTTTATTTTTAATCAAAAAACGGTCAAATAATTCAGGCTTGAAATAATTCGCCAGAGCCATTACAATTATAATCCTTTCAACCTCGTCAGTACAGTAGGATTTTATAAAGTCGGCATAATTACTTGGGTCATCCGTAATTTCAGGAGGAGCGAGTGGCTTTTTTTTAGTATTGTTATTCTCAAAAAACTGATCAAGCCTTTGATCAATTTTAAGCGATAGCCATGCCATTTCATTATTGAAAGTATGGGCGTTATGTTTTGATGCATCTGAAGTATTCATCATATCCAATCCACTAAAATTCTATTTTTCATAAAACTTGTTTGAATCATACTGATGTTCCATGGTAAAGTATCTAGTAAGACATCAAATGGCTTCTTTTGTATTTTCAAATTAAAATCACTTCCAAATTTAATCAAAGCACCCTCCCGTATCAAAAATGATTCCCTAAGGGTACTGATAGAGGAGTTTTCAATTTTTTCCCAATTCTTTATCACACTGTTAAGTAATGACTCGCAAAGTTCCAATTCAAATTTTTCGAGAGGAAGGCTAATGTCTACAAACATATCTGGAGAGGCTCCACAAATGATTTTATTCAATGCTAAAAATGACTCTTGAAATTCCGTTTTACCGATTACGAGATATTCAGAAAGCAATATGGCTTTTTGCTGCGATTCTTCATCTAAAAAGTCTCCCTTTTCCAAAAGATTAAGTTTGTCAAAAAGCCTACTTAAAAAAGGCCATAATAAGACCAGACCCGCATTTTCCACCAATAAACTTTCTATACCATCCAAGTCATTAAACTCTTGTGCCTGTATATCCTTGTTTAGATTTTCGCTTGGTTGGGGCTCCAATTGAAAAGTCCAATCGATCAAACTTCGTTTCAACACATTAGAAGTTTTAAGGGTGGAATCTTTTAATTCTAAAATAAAATCTTGCTTACTGATCTCCAGTTGATTGAATATCTGAGTAAGAAACATTTGAATGAAATCCTTGAGAGAATACAAAATAAGATTTTTGGAAGACCAGTATCCAAAACTATAGATGAGAACTCCCTCCCAATGCTCTAACCCCAATACCATAGGTAAGGAGCTATTATGTTTCTTTATCAAAACCGAATCGAGTGCATCCAAAAAAGAAGATAAATCGGGATGAATAAAATCGAATAAGCTTTTGGTTTTATTCTCTGGGTGTAATTTGAGTATCCTACGGATTTTATTTTTAGAATTCCCCCACTGATGCAATCTTTTTTTGATCAAGAGTTCATCTTGATCTACAAGCTTTTGAAAGATGGAATACATATCACTAATCCTCAATAGAACATCATCAAACTTTGTTGAACCAAATTCAACATAATACTCTAATCTCTCTAAATCAATTTGTTTGGGTTGGAGACTATGCGTAAGATCATCAATCTTATCAATCCCTGACAAAAATTGAGATAAAGCGGAAGAGGCATCCCATTTACCAGATTTTTTTGTCATCAAAAATTGATTTACCAAATTAGAATAGAGCACTTTATCCTCATTTTCAAGTCTTGTAAAGAAGCCCCTAAGAGAGCCTTCATTAAATCCTTTGTATATAAAATACAAATGAATTAACTTAAAAAAGAGGGGGAGGTTTTTAGGTGCATCAGTCCGCTTATTCAATACAGAAAAAAGTGCTTCCCCAATGGCAATGAGTTCATCAGTTTCCTGGAAAAAGGACACTTTTGTGATTTTAATCAATTCTTGCTTGGAAATAATTTTCAAAATATTATTTACTGCATCGGTGCGATTGAGGTAAGATCGCAAAAGTTGTTTTACTTGGAGGGAATTTTCATTTAAAATAAAACTCAGTTCTTTTTTAATCAATTGGGTATCCCCTTTATAATTGTCGGGAAAAAGACCTAATTCAAGAAAATATCTGATTAATTCTATTTTTTCCTCAGGACTAAAAGAGTCTGATTTTTTGGAAGAAGTGAAAGAGGCTCTTATCCCCAAGGCAGTATCGATTTCGTGTTTTAGTTTAGAAGAAGAAATTTCTATTCTATCTTTAAGAAAATCATTAAGCTTATCGGCAAATTGAATTAAGCTGTTGGAACGCCAAACAGCTTCTCTAAGGACGAATTGCGATAAGACCTTTAGCACATTATCTATTGAATTCCAAGGATTCTTGGAAAAATAATTTACCAATTCCCGAAACTTAAAACTGAGGTCATACCCCATCGAAGAAGTTTGTATTTGTTGAAACAAGGAAGTGTAAAATTTCAATGGCTTTTCAGCTATGGCTTCAAAAAAGGCATCAGACATAGGCAAGGATGTGATGAATTTTGAGGTAAAATCAAAATCTTGATTTTCAATTTTGGATATCACAAATCCCAATGCATCCTCAGCAGTAAAGGTTTCGGACAATGCCCATTCAGGCAATTGACCATGTCTCAGAACAGCAAAGGACAAATCCTTAAAATATACCTCATCGCGAATTTTTTTGCTGATCCCGAAATAACTTCCACGATCGGTAAAAACATTTAAAGCTCGATGGATCTCCAAGTGAATGGGATCTGATTCTTTTGTAGTTGGGATTTCATTGACGGCCCTAATGTTGAGGTATCTTTCTCGGGAGAGGTGTTCAAAAAAACCATAAGTAAAATCGCTAATATTAAAGTTTTCGGCCGTTTTATATCTTCCAATATTTTTAAAAATCAGTGCCCTGATTAAAATTTTAAAAGTATTGTTTTCGAGATTGGAAAAACGAAAACTGTTTTGAAGTTCTGTCAAGCGTTTTTCCAAAACCAAAAACTTTTTACTCAATTGGTCAATTTTTTGATTTACCTTTCTTTTATATTCCTTTGTGAATGCCAATTCCGTAAAGGACAAAAGAAGTTCCAAATCCTGAGTGTAGGTGTTTAAGAAAAATAAAAGTGATTCTGAGCTTGAAATGATCAACTCAAAATTATTCAGCTCCATTTGAATTCTTTTTGAATTTTCCTTATCGTTGGTGACCAAAATATCATTTTTATATTGCAATAGGTATTCAAATTGATTCAATTCTAAAGAGGATTCATCTAAAGGGCTAATAAACTGTTCTTTTTGCCCTGAAAGAAGATCAACAATTTTCTTTATGGTAGAGGCTTTAGTTTCTTCATCCTCGGGAATAACTTCTTTGAATTCTGAATTGATAATACCCTTTTCTATGATATTTGGATCATGACGCAACAGATGATCTTCTATGGCTTTTAAAAAAATTTGTTGGGAATTAATAAACTTAGGATCTAGCAGTATTTTGAGAAATACAAAGCGAATTCTTTCTTTCAAAGCACCTTTGGAGTTTTCAATAATATGGTTCAAATCTTTGTCAATCCAAAGTGGATTAATCTTCGAATCATCTGCTAAATTTCGGATCATCTTTATAAATGATCTGTGTTTTAGCTCACGAACTACCTTGGGATAATATATCAACTGTAAAAACTGACTCGGGTATACCTTGTTTAATGAGGCCAACTTGACAGATAAATCATCAATATTTTTAATGCTTGAAGCATTAGCTCCAAAGCTAAACTTCGGCTTATTGATCTCAATTAATCTTAAAATCATTTTGGACAACAAGCGATTTGAAAGTTCGTCTGTATCTTGTTTTAATAGTAATTTTTCGATGGCAAAAACAAACAGATAGGTAAGGCTCATGTTAACGCTTTGACCAAAAGCGTCAAAAAATAAATCAACTTGTTCTTCAAAATTATTATTAGAATGAATTTCGAACTGTTCAGAGAGAAAATTGCCAATGTCGGCATCTGTTGGATAAGCAATGTTGTAGTTTTTTTTGTTTTTGAAAAACAGAAAGACTTTAAAAAATAGTTGGAAACTCTTGATTTTCTGATAGTCTGTTGATGGGTCTTGCTTATGAACAATATCATAAAGCATCTTTTGATTTGCAGGGTCAACTTCAGATTTTCTGACCTTGGGATCGAAAAAAGCTATGAACTCATAATCAAGACTAGCTTTTGTAGATTTAGAATTGATTGAGGCTATAACTTCATCCACCAAGCGGTTATATGAGGTTTTTAATTTCGATGCGAGACTAGCCATAAGGTTTGCGTGTATCTCATAATTTGACGAAAAAAATTTAAACTCCTGAGCTAAAAAATCTAATAGCTTTTTTCTGGTTTGAAAAACCCTTTTAAATGATTGAGTATTACTAAATCTATCAAGGTTGTGGAAAAGAAATAAAATCATTTTCCGGTGGTCAAAAGAGAGACCTTTATTATTCAGATAATCCTGATGGCTTTCTAATGACTGGTCATTTTTGGTAAAGGATTCGGACAAGGAAGATTTATACTTTCTAATGAGGACAATCTCAAAATATGTTTTTTCCTTTTTATAGGCCAGCCCTTGTATAACAATATTTATAATTTTGGGATAAGACAGTTTAGTGGCTATAGTGATTTTGGAAAAAATATTTTCAATCAACAAGTTAATTTCACTTAATGAAGAACCATGGAGATCGTCTACCAAAAATTTTTCGAATTCCATTGGACTGGAAAAGTTACTTCTAAAGGGTTCATATTTTACGAATTCACCATAGTGTGATAAAAAAAGAACCACTGTATCCTCTTGTAAAAGAGTCAACTCCTTTTCTAGATGATAACGGAATAGGGTTAATTGCGGAGTCAACTGGGCATTGTCGTCAGTTGATTGAATGTATTGTTCACGGGTGAGCTTTGCTAAAATTTGATGATCAAATGAATCTTTAGGAATTTTAGTATTGATGAATCGAATCATGTTTTCAACCAAATCTGAGAGATCAGAAGCAGTTGTTTGAGCAATTGCAGTCAATAGTTTTATTGTGAGGTCTGCAAAATCCGCTCGTTGAATTTTTTGGATTTCTTCGGTAATAAAAATTAACAAATTCTCTGGAGAATCAAAATGCCTGGTAAAAAGATCAGAAAAAGGCTTTTTAACAAATAAGTCTGAAAAATACTGAAATGATTCCCGCTGGAAAAAATTCAATTTTATATACGGTTCAAATTCTGGCTTGTTAGACGAGATAGTGGAAAGAGGTTTGTAATCATATTTTAAAACGACTTCTTCATTGTAAATCTTTTCCAAGTGCGAAACCAATTGCTTTTGTTGCTTCCCAAGTTTGAAACTTAAAAACACCTCTTGGATAAAATCAGAAAATGACAGCCCGAAATCTTCAGCCAATGATTTCAGAAATTGCTCCAACATGATTTGAATCGAAAACCCGGAAACTTCCTGTTGGATGATAAATTTTAAAATGGAAATATCTAAACTCTTATTTTCCAAGGAGATTTTCTGACGCTCCATTAAGTTAATAATTTGAGAAGATTTAACAAATGAAATGATTTCGGAAAAAGACGAAAAAGAAGTGTCGGTCAAGAAAGCTTGTTGAACTGACACATTGCTTCTATTAAACAAGGAAAGTAACCTTTGGGTTAAAAGGGGAGCATCATTAAAGTCGAATGATTTTATACGTTGCAAGAATTGATTTTTATATTGATCCAAGACAATTTTCAACAAACTATCCAAAACAATGGAATCGGCATATCCTGGAGGAAGATCATCAAACCCATTTTCCAGATAAGTCATCAATATGGAACTTGCATCCATAGGAGTCAGATATTGGGGAGTCTGAATTTTCTTATTTTCCTCGGAAAGGGAAGATAAAATTTGGTTGTACTCATTTTTTTTATCTTTTGCTTGGACCAAGGAAAGTTCAAATAGTTCATCGATATTTTGACCAGTTTGTTCAGCAAACTTTTTTAAAACAATGAGAAGAATTTGTTTTTTGTCGGGCTTTGCAGCAGAAAATCCAGCAACTAAGAAATATTGGAGTTCTCTTTTATTAAAATTAGAAGCAATCCATTTGTACTTTGTGTTCTCAGACAACTGTTCTACCAATCTTAAACTGAAGCGGTAAAAGGAATGGTTTTTTTTTAGAATTTGCTTTAAGAAATGATCCAGACCTTGTTTGCCTAAAAAATTCTGTAAGCGAAAAAAGTTTTTATTAGAATCTATAACAAGTGACTTAATTTGATCGAGAAAAGTCTGAGAAAATTTCTTTTTAGACATTTTAACTTTCAGCTCATCAGTTTGATCCAACCACCATGGAAGTGTACCTCGATCAATAAATTGTAGGATGGCATTTTCAAATTTATATGATTCACTTACTTTGGATGAGGTTTTTTTAAAGGACAGTTGTTTTCTAAATTGATCACTAAAACTACTAATCAAGTTTTGCGGATTTTGGAAATCAATTTTACCCAAATCAATTTCAACACTATCGATGATGTAGTCGATGTCAGGATTTAGTTCATCGACAAGTCTTTGGATCAAATCTTGAAGATTTTTATAGACAAAATCTTTTGCATTTTGATTTAGGGATTCAAAATCTTTTTCAGAAGGTATTTCAACTTCCATAACAAGTCTCCGTATTCTTGTTTTGGTAGCCATTTTATCGAAGTGGGTTATAGCGCTTTAAAAGCTGTATCAACTGCATGGACATTAGATCAGAAACATCATTATTTCGATCCATTTTACTTTTGAGCCACTTCAAATAGGTTTCTTCAAAAAGGACTAATTTGTCAACCTCCAAAAGGTAGATTTCAAATTTGATGTGGGCTGGGATGAAATGATTTATTTGCTCTTTGAGATGGTCCAAAAATTCGTTGTTTTGAAAACGAAAAGGCCAGTTAGGCAAAATGATACTCAGAGAATTAGAATAATCAAAGTCGACAGGAAACTCATGACTATTCCCTATGTCAATATTGATTGTTGAAAGTTCTTTTAAATCGGTTTTTTGGAGTTTGTGTCCTTTAAAAAAGTCGATAAACTTTGGAATTACTTCCAACCCTTCTGATTTTGAGGAAAATACTTCTACTGATTCAAACACTGGGTTGTTCAAAATATCAAATAGAACAATTTTGAATGATTTTTTTCCTTTAACTTTTTGAACCGAATAATTATCTGGGTTGATTCCCAATACCAAGATATCGTCTCTAAACTCTCGTTGATCCTCGAAAGGAGAAGCAAGATAACTTTTTAAAAACTCCTCTCCTTGGTCATTTTTAAAAATGGTAATGTAGTTAGCAGAAACCAGCGGACGGAGAAGAATGTGCTCCAAAAGAAACATTCCCTCGCATTCATTATTAAATATTCTGAATCTTTCTTTAATATGCTCAAGTTTTTCTTCACAATCTTTTTTCTTGGGCGCCCTATAAATAACAGCAGGATACTCCTGATTGGGAATTTTAAATAGAATATTGTAAACCACCTTTTTGTTGACTCTTGTGGGAACAATACGATAAGTCTTTGTTCGCGGAGCAAAAATGAAAAGTGACTTAAAAAAAGTTGCGTCAGGACAGTATATGGATACTCCATCTTCAGAATACTCTTGAGCTTTAGAAAGTATTTTTGTCTTGGGTCCTTTTATGATTTGAACTTCTTTTGTTCGCCAGTTTTGTTTGATTGGTTTTTTTTGATAGTTGTCGACAATGGGGCTAACAAGTGAGCGAATATTTTTGTTTTGAATTCCAAACATTAGTTTTAGACGCATCTCTAGACCGGAAATATTTTCGTGATCCCAAGTCGGTAAAGAAAAGTTAAAACCTTTGATTCTGTTTTTACCCAAATTGACAATTTCCTCTGCAAAATCAATTTTTTTGTCCAAGGCTATTTTCTGAATTTCACCTTCACTGAGGTAGTCGGATGAGGATTGAATTAACTTTTGAAGAAGGTTGGAATTGAAAGACTCTCCAAATCGAGAAAGCAAATGATCAATTACATGATTTCTTCTGATGATTTTTTTTTCTTCGCTCTCGGTAAGCTCTTGAAGTTTTTTTTGATATTGATCTATATCTTTGTCGAGGAGAATCGATTTTAGGTCAGGAATACTAAATGGGATTTGAGTAAAATAGGTTTGATCAACTTCCTTTTGAATGGAAAATATATTCCTCAAATTGATCAGTTGACTGAGGTGATTGGACATGACTTGCTCAAAAAAGGTCAAATAGGCTTTTAGCTGTTTTGACTGGCCCTTTCTTTTACTATTGGCTGATGAGCTAAGTTCGTTTTGCTTGAGACCGTAGATAGATGGTAATTCATTTTGAATTGAGAAATATTCTTCAACTTCCTTTTTAGAAAACCTACTGATATAATCTTTACTTTCTTTCTGTTGTGGTTTAAAAAAACTTGATTTGGAAGCCACTGTCAGCGCATCATAAAGTTGGGACAAGATTACAGTATCAATTTCGTATTTGTTGTTGTTCCTAGAAAATACAATCCGCTCTGAGGCGTTGTGGTAATTATGAATATTTTTTTCAAGAGAGGGGTAACTTTCCTCTCCAAAAGGGATCAAATAATCGAAGACTTTAATCCCATTTTTAAAAATATCGATTTGATCAACGCTAACCACTCCTTCGACGTTTTCGATCAATTCTTTGATTTCGGAAACATAAATTTCATTGGTTTTGTTCTTCAACTCTTTCTCATCGACAAAACCATTGACAACTGGGGGTCCGGTGAACAAATCCAATGGTGAATAGCCCTTGGAAATCATATCATCATATTCGAGAAAGGGAACACTGGGGTTGATTGTCTTCTCAATTTTTTGATAGACCTCTGCCAAAACTGACTCTCCCAGTACAAATGAATCCAAACTGATTTGGGCTGAAATACTCAACGTATCCTTTTGTAAAATCTTGATATCTTGGAAATCTGTGCATAGAGATCGGTCTTGCATCAACAATTGATCCACTTCTGATTTAATATCATTGACCTCATCATCTCCAATTTCTTCGTCGCACTGAATCAAAACATTATAAATACCTTTAAATCCAAATTGGTTTTCCTCCACAGGTTTGATCCATGCATTTTTCACATTTGGGATTTGTTGAATTATAATCTTTCTAAAATCAACCAGATTTAAAGGAGCAGAGGAAAAGATTTTATTGGCGGGGATCAGCAGATTGTTTTTTTCTAAATCAAAATCCTCATTACCGGTTAGTAGAATGTCTTGAATTGGGAAATTACTACGATAACCAAGATCAGTAAGAGCATAACAGAGTTGTTCCAAAAAAGTAATTCCTGGATCATGGTAGTTATAATCTGTCCATTTTTTTCCAGAAATACGTTGAATCCATTCTACTCCCAGCTGACGCAAAAATTCATATTGCATGCTTTTGCTTGGGTAGTCAGGAAAAGTTAAGAATTTTGGATCAATCATACGATTACTTAATCAGAAAAAAGTTTTACGATATTAAAAGATATTGGAAATGGACTACCTGTTTTTTCATCAATTCCAAAATGACGGCTTGTCTTTGCTTGTAATTCATAGTTGTGAACATCTCCATACCATCTGAGTGAAATCTTAAAGAAGAAACTACCATAACTAGCTACAGTAGTCTTAATTTTATTTCGGCTACTTCTACCACCAAAAGTGGACAATGCAATAGCATGAGCTATGCTATATCGGCCAGATCCAGGCTTTCCCTTAATATTGGCCGTGATCTCATAACCATTAACTCCATCAAGATTGGACAGGATGCTGTGCCAACTTCCATCACCGGGAACACTACCTATGGCGTGGGTTCCTACTCTAGATCTCATCCCTACTGTTCCATTAACATCAAAAGAATATTTGGGATCAAGGGTGTTAATGCCAACCAAACCCTCTTTTTTGACTTTAATAATGCTTTTATCATTATCTCCTTGAACCGATAGTCCCGGAGCATTGGCTTGATCCAATTCTAGTGAAAATTCAGGTGATTTTTGAGTGGACTTTTTAAAGAAGGAAATCAATTTGGTAGAGAAACCAATCGGACTGATCTTTAAACCATGTTCTCGTTGAATAGAAATTCCATCATCGACGACATTCAAAGAGGAATCGATAAGGTCTACAAAATGTTTTTCGGTTGCAAAACCTCCTTTTTTAAAATAATTTTTTAAGGTCTGTCTATTAATTAAAGCCATAATCAGTTAAAATTTAATATTGAATATGAAAGGATTAGATTTGGTTTTCTTGTTTTTATCTTTTTTTGGAGCTTTCAAAAACTGACTTTCCTGACTGTCTGAAGAAATGATGAAATTATCCCCAATACCCAATTCAATATAATCAGTAGTTTCTGGTTCTGAATATATTTCTTGGTCCAGTTGTTCAATCCTGTTTTTTCTTGGAACTAATAAAGATCGAACAGTTCCTGTCTCTATAAACTCATATTTTTCATCAGCATTTGCAGTATCACAAAATATTTTGGATCCATCATTCAAGGTTTTTATATGAATAATAGATATGCCCGTGACAAATGATACATAGGGTCGAGATTTAATGAATTTTATGATATCACTCTTTTTTATTTTTTTTCCTAAAATAACTTTATCATGGTCTGAGTGTGCCCATGGACAGAGATAATCGAAAAATTCTTTATTAAGTCTGGCAATGCCTTTTCCTCCGGAGATGTCCCTAAACTTTACTTTACATTTGATCCAAATGTCCTCAAAATTTGGACTTATGACCTCGATTTTGGCAAATGGAGAAATTATTTTTTCCAAATAGGATTCCACTATAATCTTGTCCGCAGCACTTAGTTTTATTTCATCAATATTTTGAGTTGGGTCTATCTTCTTCAAACACAGTAACTGTATGTTATTGTTGTTAAATTCATCCTTGGAATGGTCTTTTGAATAACATTTTACGTAGGAAAGCCAATTGAATTGCTGTAAGGTATAATTTTCAATCTCACTCTTGTTAACGGGACGATTTTTGTGATGCAAGATTTGGCTGACCCGTTTGTAAAATTCTAGAGTGCTTTCCTTGTCCTTTCCACCAAAGGTAGTCATCGGCTGAGAAATATTGATTACCCCGGGAACAATAGGCTTAAAACTTTCTGCACTTTCAGGAGGCAAGTGCTCCGTTTTTTCTAATTCAACTTCTCCGAAACATTCCATAGCCCTCACACCATTAGTAAAAACTGCCTTAATCAAACTAAATTGATCTGCTTGGGTTTTCGAGCAGGCCTTAATGTAAAATTTCTTATTATTGAAGAGAGTGGAGTCATTGGAAATATCACCTGGAATCGAAATGGATATTACACCTGTTTTTGTTAGGTTGATGGTTTCGTCATAAATGATATCGTTGGGACTCAATTCTTTCCAACCATTGTTGTTGGAGTACAACCACTCTAAATTTTGGGTAAAGGCATAATTTTCATTACCGCTCTTTTTGATCTCGATCAGAAAGTTTATAGTTTGTGGGGCATTGATGTTTTCGAGTCCGATGATAAATTCCCCTTCATAATTGAAATGGTGAATCAAGTGATTACTCGAAATGCCCTGCTTAGAAAAGGTTTGGTCAACGCCAAAAGGAGAAATTAAATAAAATCCATTGTCTTGGTCAGGATCGTTTTCAGAAACATTAGATTCATTGAAATAGAGTGAAGAAGTCGATTCATAATTGATGAATAAATTCTCTATAATTGGAGAGTAAGGTTCGTTGGGCGGGCTGACCGAAATTCCTTCTCTCTTGGGTGGGTTTTGGGAAGCTTCAGTTACTGTATCGTTGTAAATAGTATCGAAAACAGATGAACCAAATCCTATCTTTGGAGCAATGAGCTGCATTTTAATGTATCCCGTTTCGTCATCATTTGAGTAGTTGAGCATGTCTTCTTCACGGAGATCAAAGTTGGGTTTCAGGTTGAATGCCTTCACATCAATCTCTTTAACAAAACGATCCGAAAGTGTTCGTCCCTCTTCATCAGATTCAAACATTTCAATCTCTAAATCTTGTGTACCGGATCGCGAAAAAGTATAATCGGAAAGTGCAGTGAGCTTGAGTTTAAAGCTATCGTCTTGAATTTCTCGGTTGTAGGTATTATAGTATTCCTCTATGCTTATGAAATCGGAAGGCAAATTTGTATAACGCCATCCCATAGAGAGTTTATTAATTCTTTTGCAAAACAACTCATGATTTCCAATCATAATAGAAGATCCTTCTAAAGGATTTACACCAAGCATGTCAAATTCCGCATTTGGATCAATATCACCTTGATTGGTAATTACCTTTATGTTTTTTAGCCCTTCTACCTTAACTCCTATATCAATTTTGGAAATTTCCATTCCACTCAAAAAAGAGTACGGATAATAAAACTCGTTGGAATTGATTAAAAACTGAAAAACAGGTTGGTTCGCATTGAGATTAAGTTCGTGAATTGCCTCTTGATAATTGTCAACCGATGGAAATTGCTTAGGAAGATTAAGACGAATTCCAATGGTGTTCATTGTCCAATCTGATGGATAGTCAATTTCATACTCTGTAAGCTCAATCCACCCCTCTTCGTTGGAATAATTAATGGTGAATAGCCCTCGAAAAACTTCAAAAAACACTTCCTCTTCTGTAACTCCTTTACTGTTAGCAATATCAATGATCAAGTTGGAGAGGTACTTGATGGAATCTGTGGTGAAAGAAAAATTGAACAATATTTCCCTTTTGCTTTTTCCCAAAACAAGAGAAGGTGAGGCAATGGCAAACCCAACAAGTGCATTGTCCATTGTTTTCTCATTATCTGTAATCAATATTTGATCCTCTCCCAAAGTAGAGAAGACATCCTTGTTTTCGTTGAAAGAAAGTACCGCTGCAGAATCGTCACAATGAGTTTTGGAAAAAATACCGGAAACCAAATTGTGACGTGAATTGTATTCAAAATAATTGTTTCTACTCAAAAAGAGAGTCTTAAGCTCAGAAATAAAGGCGTTGTTAAGAATGATCTCTTCCTCTGTTTGGTAGGTGATTTCTGAACCATCTTCGTTTTGCCCTGCTACAATCAATTTCCCTTGATCAATAGGAAGAAAATCGATATTCTCATCAATTTGAAAATGAACGTACATATTCTTGGCCACTACACCAAAGTGTTCTTGCATAAGAATTTTACGATAGTAAAAATCAAGATGCTTTTTTGATAGAGTATTCAAGTCAGATTGAACGTGTTCGTATAGTTTCAAAAACGCAATCAATAGACCGATATGGGCCTTGTGATTTGAATTTTCGTCAATGGATTTCTTAAAGAGTTTTGAGGCCCTGTGTTGAAGGGTCAAAAGTGATTCATAGACTGGGGTATATAGTAAAATCAACTTTTTTAAACCACTACTAAGTTTAGGCTGAGTTTTATCGATTTGCTTAAAAATATTTTTAGGGATAATGTTATTTAATTTCCAAATCGATTTAAAGTTCTTGAATGAAATCTTTAGTTCTAAATTCTGTTCATTTTCCTTTTCAACATACAAGGCATAAGCAGCGAATTCTTCAAAATAAGGTTTTAACTTTTTTTGGATTGTCTGTTCAATGGCTAATTCAATCTCGGTGCTCTCACGTGAAAGGTTATTTCGAGTGGCTGAGGAATACCACTCATTGATGATTTTGAAGTAGGTAAATATCAATTCAAAAAAAGATTGAAATATTTCTTTTTTCTCATTTTCAGAAGACAGCTCGTCAAAACTATGGGTCAAATTCAATCTTAGTGCATCGTATTTTCTAATTTCAAACTTGGAAATATCGGCGAGTAAAAAAGACTCGTCAGATGCAAAAAGATCAAACCAATCGCCACCCTTTTTGTTTTTCAAATCAAAGAATTGATAGTGTTTTGAAAGGTTTTGGACAAACAAAATTAGATCCTCTAAATTGCGATCGTCAATTTTGAAGTTGTCTGGGTTCAGAAAATGGGTAAACTTGTCCTCCAAAAGTTTCTATTTAATATTAGTACCTTCATTAATGTAGTAGGGAAACACAATGTTATCTCTTATATTGGTCGTTTGAATTTCATAATCTACAGTAAAGTTGATTATTCCTTCATCGACGTTTAAACGTTCTGCCCTTACTTGGTGTACGATAATTCTGGGTTCGAATTCACGAATGGTATTCTGCAGACTGATTTCGACGGATTTTAAGGAATTGGTGTTGGAGGATTTGAAAGCCAAATCATGAATGATACAGCCATAATCACTTCTCATTATTCGCTCTCCAAATCGGGTAGCAAAATAAATTTCTAAACTTTCCTTGATGTCATTATTTTCTGTCACCATTTCAACATCGGATCTAGTTTTATTAAAAGTGGGTGGAAAAGCCCAGCCCACTCCTAAAAAAGATTTTTCTTGTTCATCCATAGTACCTCAATATTAATTTATATTTACACTACCTCCTTTTATATTTATTGCACCCGAACCTTTAAGATCCATACCACTTCCTTTTACATTGACTTTAGCTTTGGATTTAACATCCACCTTACTACCATCTAAAGAAACTCCCTTACCGGATTTACCACTTATATTCACACCTTTTGAACCAGTGATGCTAATAGCTTTCTTCGAAGTGATTTTGATTTGATCTTTGCTGGTTATAGAAATTCCGCTTTTAGAGGTTTTGATTTCATTGCCATTTTGATCCTCAAGCTTGATGCCTTTATCTTTTTCACTGATGGTGATTTTATTTTTATCACTTGTTTTGATTACAATTAACTTGTCCTTTTCATCGAATTCAAGCGTTAATTTCTCCTTACTTACAAAAGCTTTCTTCTCATTTTTGGCATTTATCTCCGTGTAAGGCTTGGTTGATTTGGTGTACAAACCTCCTAAAATGACTGGATGCCTTGGATCATTATTGATAAATGACACAACGACTTGAGATTTTACCTCGGGGAAAAAAAAAGAACCCGCATTAGGGCTGGTGTAAAAATGAGTTAACCTCGCCCAAAGTCCATCACCAGATGTTTTAAGAGCTGGTATAAATACTTTAATTCTATATTCGTTATTGGGATCTTTATCAATTTTTTTTACCTCACCAATGTGAAGACCTGTAATAGGAGGTATAAGGTTTGATAGATCAACACCTTTGGGCTGAACACTCAAATTATCCTTAAGTCCGAATCCGAAAGTGGTATAAAAATCCCCTGCAATTAATTCATGATCAATACTGGTGACATAACAGGAACCATCCAAACGTGTACCAAAGCCACTAAGTTTAATCAAACTATCGATTTTACCATTTTTTATTCCTTTTACTTTTACTATCCCATGAACACTTTTCAAGCGGTTATTGGATAGCGAGGCATTCGCAATAGCTGCCAATTCACCGGTTTCCATTGGCTGAGGAATGATCAAATCTGTCTTTGATGGACTAGAGTTTAAAGCCATATTTTTACCCTTAAGATTCCCCTGAGAGGTGAGCTTAGGTTCTGAGCCATTTGATTTTTCAGATTTTTTTTTGAAAGGATCATAGCCGAATAACTGAAGGGTATTGAATTGATCTCCACCGTCGATTTTTCCATCAAAATCTACCAAACCATCACCGTGTATTATGTTTAAGTTTGGACTTCCCTTACCAACAGGTTTTTTGACTGTAATTGAATTATCGGAATTGACAACAATAAGACCGTTTAAACTTGCCCTTTGAAGCATAAAATCCCAATCATTGATATTGTGTTTAGGAAGAAACGAGTGTTTGAAAGTTGTGGCAGTAATAGTTTTTTTGATACCTGATTTGGCAACTAGAGTGGTAATAATCTCGCTGTCTTTTTTCCCTTCATAAATGTCAGAAGTAAAAGTTTTGGTCATTTCTATAGCTTTGTCAACACATTCAATAACTAAAAGTCTTTTGGATTTAAATTCTTGAAAACCTTCACGTATGGAAATACCGTTTTTTTCAACAATTCCTTTAAAAACAGTTGTATTAGACTGATTATAGCCAAGTTTAATTTCAACATCAGTCCCAGGTTTAAAAAGATTTGACTCTGCCTCTTTAAATGTGTTCAATTTTGGGTCACCGCTAAGGAACTTCAAACAGGCTCTACTAATTTTATTGACTTCTTTATGAACGTATATACTGAAAACCTCAAAACTTGATGGTAGGGGGTTTTTATTAAAAATCAATGCATAGGATACTGGTTGGTTTAGAGAATCTAAGGGAGTAGCATCGCTCATTGATTATTTTTTAATTGGTGGAAATTCTAAACGCTTACCTTTTTCTAAAGATCGAAAAGAGCTCAGGTTGTTTAAGTCTGCAATTTTTAGGTAGAAATTTTTATCATTGTAGAACTCCTCACAAAACTTCACTAAATTATCCCCGTCTTTGACGAAAGGCATTCTTGAAATATCTGGACTTCTGAGGTTCGGATTTTGCTTAGGGTCTTCGGTTATTTCCGCCGACACCTTCGCTCTAAGTGGTTCACCTGTAGAATTGAAAAATGTGTAGTTATAGGAGATGCTCGAAGCTCTACCTTCTATAACCAAACCCGACCATCTGGCCCTTACAAATGGCTTATCATGAGATTCATTATTTTCTTTGACAGTAACATCATTAAGGAGGGTAATTGCATTTATTATGGAGCTACCTTCTCTGTTACATCCCGAGGGAAGTCGCGGCAAGACCCCTGTATTGTCAATGATAAAGGAAAAAGTCCATTTACGCACGTCTTTTCCTGGTGAACCTTTTACTAATTTATCTCCTGTAGCATTTTTACCTGGCGCTTCATACACTTTGCCAAAATTTATATCAAATTTATCGGGAGCTACTTGCAGGCAGAAAGTCCCAATCTCTTTTTTAAGTTTGTTATCTCTATAGCCTTCAATAATAAAATCCTTAGAAGAGGAATCTCTCATCTTTAAAAATTTGATTTGCGATCTAATAAAGATTTCATCTCAGAAAGACAGTCCTGGATGATTTCTCTTTTTTCAGCTGGTGAAATCCCAAAATCATAACTTTCTATATGCTCTTTAACTGTTTTAATAATTTCCACGTCGGAGTGAGATGATTCATTTTCAATAATACCTCGGACGATAAGCTCTTTGATTTCAACTGGCATGACTAAAAATTAAAAAGGAGCAACTGGATTAGGAGTGGTAGTGAATCTCGAATAAGAAATAGTGATCTTTTCGATCGCAAAACTGCTGTCTTTTGCACTGATGCTACTATATTCAATAGATTTTGGGATGGCATCAAAAAAAGTCCAGGTCATTAGAGGTAGGTTTTTATTTCGGTCCCATAGAAAAACCAAAATAATTTTTTTGGTTATTGAATCAATATTAGATGCAAGTGAAGCAAGTTCAGGCATATCGAGATTTATAAAAGAATTACACCAAATAGTAAAATCAGAAAAAGTTTTTACTACTCCACGTTCAAGTACTAAATCATCGTAGGATGAAGTAGTAGGCAATTGAAAGTTGTAATTATTCATTCCCAAGGGTCGGTAGCTCTCTGTATTTCTGGTCGCTTTTATTCCACTAATAGATTGGAAATTTGCATCTGTTCCAGACATCATTACGGTTGCGGCAATCTTTGCGGTATTGTTGACCATAGAGCTAGAGGCATTGATAGCAGCAACACTAAAGACATATCCTAAAGCAGGATATTCTAAATCTCTAAAGTAATCAATCATGATTTTCTTATGAGCAAAATAGCTAAACAGGTCTATTGTAAAAGGCCCGTTTAGCTATTAAAGTTATAATTAAATGTTTGTCTCTTAGACTTTTGGTCTATTAACCCACTTCAGCAACCATGCCTTCATGTGTCAGCACCATTGTTTCAATGGCAGCTTCTGAGGCTTGGGAATTCATGTCAGTTGGCGTGATCTGTTTCGGGAATGCATTGGTTAAAGTCCATGTCATTCTCGGTGTAGCAGTTTCATCTAATAGACGAATAACTACTGTCAATCGCTCATAAGTGTTTAACGAAATTGTAGAAATCCAATCGTAGAAATCATTATCGTCAGCAAATACACCTTTCTTAAGGGTAATATCAGCAAATTTCATCATTCCGGGCATCTTGATAGTTGAATGACTGGGACTATTCCCGTGACGATACTCAATAACTTCAGTTTCTACATCTAATCCACTTACTTCTTGGAAGGGAAGGTCAGTAAAATCTCCAATATCAACAGAGAAGTAAAACTTTGGCATTGGCCAAAACTGATCCTGTTCTGCTCCGGTGCCTGCGGTTGGTAGTGCCATTTTATATTATTTTTTTAGTTAGTTAATTTAAGATTTTTGTTGCTGCTGTTCAAAAGTGATAACGATGAATTCAGCCGGTCTAGTAATTGCCACTTTAATGGTCATTTTCAAAATTCCATCAAGGATATCGTTAGGTGTCATTGTAGATCCGAGTCCAATTTCCACTTCAAAAGCATCATCGGGGGATTGTCCCGCCAACAAACCTGATTGCCATTGGTTGGTCAAAAAGTTAGAGACAGTTGCTCTAAGAGTAGACCATGTTGTCGCATTATTAGGTGCGAAAACAAATGCTTCAGCAGCAAATTTTATACTCTGCTCCAAGAAGGTCATAGTTCTTCTAACACTCACATAACGGTAGTCTTTTGAGTTACCATCAAGTGTTCTTGCTCCCCATACCAAAACTCCTTTGCCTTGAAAGCTACGTATAGCATTAACGGCTTTACCGTTAAGTGGTAAGTTTAGATCTTCTTGATTATCGTTATTGATGTTTACAGCAGGAGATACAACCGATCCCAAGCTAATGTTTGCAGGAGACTGAGCTACACTAGATGTAAAATCAACCATAGAGTATGCTCCAGCCATTGCTGAACTCGGTGGCATTAGATTTAACATCTCGCTCATTTCAGCAATAATCATGTTTAACTTTGGACTGATAACCGTAAGGGTTGCATGCAATGAAGTTACGGCATCGGCATCGTTATCCTCTGAAATTTTATTGATTTCAGCGTTGATACCTTCAGCTCTAGCTTCAGTAATACTTTCTGCAGCCAAACTATCAGCAACCTCTTTAGACAAGACTTCTATCAAGCCATCAAGGTTTTCTACTCTTGTATAGTCAATTTCAGAAGCTTTGATCAAAGTTGTGTTTAGGAAAGGATAATAGGAGGCTCCCCACATTAGGAAATTCGAACCTACACCTTCTCTAAATTTATTTATAACATCCTCGTCATCAAAAGTTCTCTCTGTAGTACCATTGAAAACATCCAAAATGGCAAAACGATTTTTCATTTTAAATCCACAATGAGAAAGAACGGCTGCCTGAAGTGAAAAACAATCTGCTTCTGAAAGAAGAACTGCATCGGGAACTACAATTAATGTAGGTTCCAAATGTTTTTCTAGTGCGGCTAATCCTCCACCCTTGGGATCATTGAGTTTTCCAGCATCAATTGTTTCGTCAAAGCTACCCACTGATACAATGTAACAATCTCCTCCGCCATTGGCGTAAAAAAATCGCAATGCATTGTGCATTAGAAAACGGGTATTCTCTACAAATGATAGTTGGAATCCTGTAATAAACTCATCAGAGGTTTCAATTGTAAACTTAGTTTCGGGTGCCCCGCCAAAAAGTTCTTCATATTGTCCTAAAGATGAAATCTTAGTAGGTTCATTGGTCAAGTCTTTCGATCCCCTACTTGCTTTTTCTGTATACCCAATGAAAGCGGGTATTGCTGTTTGTACTGGGACTACCGAAGAACCAAACGAGCTTTTTTCTTCTATGTAGACACCAGGTGTTGCTAATGTTGCGGCCATAATTTTATTTTAAGACAATTTATATATATAATGTTAATAAAAAAATATTTTTCAATTTTTTTTTAATCTAAAGGATTGAAAACATCGATAATAAAAAAGTTTCGCTCCAAATCAAAGCTTAAATTTTTAGGTTCAGGATGCGGAAGAAATTTTGAAAAGGACTTATCGAATTCATCTTCTTTCTTCAAATAAAACAAAAAATCAAATTCCTCTTTCAGTTTAATTTCATCGGAAAGCTCCAATGAAAATACCTCCATTCCATTTTCTAATTTTCGAATGATGAAATTTTCATAACGCTTTCCATCTTTTTCATTGAAGAGGTAGAACTTACTGATATCACCCTTTTGGCCTGAAAAGTAAAAATTATAGCGCAGCACAAAAGTTCGAGCATCAAAAAAAACCTTGTACTGATAAGTAGCAGGACTTTCAGTATTTCCTCCAAAAAATTCATCTTTTTGATTTAAAGTCAAATTAATTTTTCCAGCGATTCCATTACCAGCATAAGGATGAATGTCCTTTTCTCCAACATAACTGTCTTCGTGCAGACGTTCGCCATCCAAAGTTTGGTTTTTGAAGCTCATGAATTGGTTGTAATGAAAGGGCATCTTTGTCAAGTTCAAAAAAAGAACATCCTTGAATACCATATTGAATCCAAAAGTCACAGGTCCCAGAAAACTCGGGCTTTTTGTTTTAGTATCTCGGTTTTGAAGCAGTACAAATCCCTGTGCAGTTTGTCTGAACAAAAGATCATGATTTCTGATAATTGATCTGCTCTGCTGATCCGGAATAAATTCTACTGTGTGACAATTTCTGTTCTTGTAGTATTCGTGAAAAACCAAAACTTCCACAATTTTTTTAAAATTGGTTTTTAAACTAATTGAGTTCTGCAAAACACTACTCATTTATCGCGTTTTAAAAGTTTAAAGTTATTCTTCATTGGAATCTCTTCCCAAAAGAAGAGGGATGTTTTCAGAGATAACATTACCATCAAACCTAAGGTGTTTGATTTTATAAGCGACAGAGGGAATATAATTTACCCCAATACTACTCCAAAATCTACTCACCTCATTGATGTCAACATTATACAACTCTACAAAAAGTTTGTCAATATTGTCTGACAATAATGGAGTGTTGGCATTGTTGAAAAAATTATGGTTTTGAAAAAACTCAATCACTAGAGAAATATAACGTAGTGATTCCACATAATTAAAGTTTGGAAAATAGGCAGAAAACATAAGATAAATATTGAGAGTAACAGGAGGGGCCATGCCTGGTGAAGATTGGAACTGAGCATTTTTGGTAATTTTTTCTTCCTCTATATTAATAAGGAAGATGGCAATTTTGTTTTCAATTTCTTGATTCATGTTCCCACTCATATCCACTAAACTCGATATAACAACCGAGTCCTCAGATATAGAGAGTTTATTTTTGATAAACTCATCCAATCGAAAACCAATTGAAGAAACCAAATTATGTATCATCTTATTATATATTTTTTTATGGCACTAACAACAATCCTAACTAAATAAACTGAGATGAGTGAAACAAAGCAACCTATTATGTATAATTGAATAGAGAAAACTTTTTCAATTCCATTCATTTGTTCAGAGGCAGAAGTAAGCTCCAAAAGTCCCAGAAAAACAAATGAAAGAATCAATGATATCAGTGATCCAATGATTAGCCAAAAAAATTCTTTTACAATAATATCTTTCATTGTTATGGTTTTTTGTAGGCTTTAATCTTTATAAATGAGGACAAGTAAAAAGTCAGATTACCCAAAAGGAAAACCAAATAATAAACCCAGTTAGATTTTAGAAATAACATCTCATTAACCAAATAAATTAGTGGCGTTAGAAAAATAAAGACTAAGGCAATAAAGATTGTTCGATGAAGATGATTTCTGGCAATGGAGTCCCTCACCCTCCAATCACTCAATGTGATCAACAATCCGATGACTACTGAAAAGAAAAAGAAAATTGCAGAAGTTATTATTATATCTTTCTTTTTAAGTAGGAATTGTGCAAATCGAATAGCATAACCTGATTGTGCAGTTATAGGGTTGGTCACTATCTTTTCCTTACTGGCAAATCGATCATCAATAACATCCCAAAGTTCTTCGTAACCATTGTCATAGCCTAGGGCCCAGACTCCTACCCCTTTTAAATTTTGGCTGATGGCGTAATCGAACTTTTTTCCAAGTGTGAAATCATCGTCAAACCATATTTCTTTCGAAGAATTATCAGGATAGGTTAAATTAAAATAATTGGTCATACTCTCTTTATCCAAAAAAGGAGAAGTGTTTGAATTGGCAATGTCTTTATTTGAAAATAAATTCATGACTTCTCTGTAAGTAACTTTCCGTTCAAACTTTGAATTTACTTCACCATTTTCATCCAAATCACCAGTCCACATACTGCCATAGTAAGGCAAGGCCAAAACCGTTTTTTGAGCATCAATACCATTGTTCAAATAAAACGAAACTGTATTATTCAAACTGATGTCAACACCTTCTACAGAACGCAAAGGAGCTACTGCCCCTTGAATCTGATTTCCAGTATTGTAATCATAGCCCATAATGACCATCAAATCAGCGTGTTTTTGCAACTGAACTACATCGAATATCTCTCGACTGTCAACTGCCGGTAAGGTAATAGAAATGATTGGCTTTTTCCCATTAATTTGATTGTCCAGTTGCTCTCTAAATTGTTTGACAAAAAGATTGAATCTTTCGCGCTTCATATAGGGCAATTGCTCAAAATTTAAATCCACACCATCTGCATTGCGATCCTTGATCAATTGTGTGACACTGTCCATCAAAACAGACCATTTTCCCCGGTCGCCTAAAAACTGATTGTTGTTCGATCGTCCATGACTGGAAACTGTCAATAATATTTTTGTTTTTTTAAGTTTAGCAGAGTCAATCAAAGCGGTATTTCTCCAATCTTTAATTTGCTCCGGGTTGGAATAGGAGCCTGTTGCAGGGTCAATTTTATATGAAAAATAAGATACAGTAGACAACAACTCAAAGGGATAGTTTTCCCAAGCATTTCCCATCCAATAGGGATGCCATCCAAAAACTTCTTTATCAGGCAGAATTTGACGGTACCGCTTATCTTTTACATAATATACTTCTTTTTCAGCATCCCAATAAAAATTAGAACTGGTTACGACTTGATTATCTCCATTGAGCGCATCATATAGATACCCATAAGAATTGAGCATATTCTTTTGTTCCATTGGAGCATATCCAGTATCGGAGGTGTCCTCACTTACCTCCTCTTTTTTTCCATCCATACCCATTCTTTTTTTAGTGCGATTCAAACTGCGATCTAACATTCGCATTTGGCTTTTAGTCTTTCGAGCACTATTTCTCAATTTCAAAGCCTCCTTACATGAAAAAAAAGAAGTCAGTACCAAACTAAGGACAAAAAGTTTAATGAATTTTTTCAAGGTATGAGCGTTAGTTTTAAACGAGGAATTTCTGTGTAAAATTCTTTTTCAATTTCCTTTTTAGAATGTTCTAAATTAACAGCTACCACCAAAAGAGAAATGTCATGGCGGTAAATTTTGGAGCGATTGGATAAATAAATTTTGGCTTTCTGAGATGGAGAAACCTTGCCACAGCTGAAGTAGCCAAAATTTTTGGCGGAATTCAAACTGGGGGAATCCGAGACCAATTTATTGATCTTTAAAGACACATCTGGATTTTCGGAACGGGGGAGATAGGTGTGCTTCTGACTGATCGTTAACTCAGATTTTATAAAACTAATCAACGGTTCCATTTCAGGGTCTGATTGAGCAAGGTTCTTGTATTTAACCAAATCATCCTGACCTAAGCCAAGCCAATAACCCCAACCAATTAGATTATCTACATCGTTTATTGCTATTGGAAAATCCATTCTACTTACATTAGTAATATCCAAACGAGGACTGAGGCTGTATTTCTTTTCTTCAACCATGGAAAAAAGGGTGTCAATCACCTCCTCCACTAACGTTCTTGTTTCAACCAATGTATCATTCACCATTTCGACAGTATAGGATTGGGGTTTGGATAATTTTCTTATTTTCATTTTTACAACAGACTTAAAAAAGCCAGATTTAACCACATTGATAGTCATGGTATTGTTAGACTGTATGGTCAAACTTCCCTCTATCTTTTTCTTTTTCTTTAGATTGGTATAATAGAATCGCGATTCACCGCCCTCTATAATTTCAATTTTTTTTATTTTTCTAGCCTTTTGATTTTCGAATTCAAAAAAAATCTGATCATCTTTTTTTACCTCATACTGAAAGGCGACAGGAATGCCTCTTTTTTCAGTAGGAAAAAAAAGATTGGCTAAGAAAAGAGTATCCATGTTTTCCTTGGGTCGAATATAATCAATCAAATAAGACTGGGCGGGATTAATTTTTACACTGCCGTTACTAAAAAGCTTTTCCCTTAGGCTGTCAATTTGCATTGTAGAAGTCTCTTGTGTATAAGTCCTTTGGGCAGGAAGTAAGTAGTCAACTTTACTTGATTTTTTAGGATTATCAGCCTCAGAAATTCCCTCACTTTGCTGACTATCCAATCTGTTTGCCGCAGCTACAGAAACTGCCTGAAAAAGTTCCTTTTTGACTTCGGCAGCTCCCGATTTTTTAATTTTGTATTCTTGAGCTTCTGCATCTGATTTGATGCCTCCAAGAGATGCACAGCCTGACAATGAACTTAACATAAAAACTGCAAAAAGTTGTGGTATCTTATCCATTAGCTAATTCTCAAATGTCTTCTTTTCAAGTTCGGCCCTGATTTTTTCATATCGGTCACGTGCCTCTTTTTTTATGATATTTTGAATTTCACTCTCCTTAGATTTTAACTCCATCCTAGAGGACATTTCTTTTAGTTTAAGATTTTTTTGTCTTTCGTGGTCAAAATTATCCAAAGCTTTGAGATAGTTGGTTTCAAATGCCCGCTCATATTCTAAAACCAAATTGTCATATGGACCTAATGAGGACAATAGTTTGGTTAGAATCGGTGCGGTTTCTATCATAACAAATATAAAAATTATAAACATTGAAGACCATTTGTCAATTTCGTTTAAAGCTCTTATTTGATCGATCAGTCCTGCGCTTAGTGAGGCTTTAAGAACAGCAACTTCTTCGTTGATTTTAGATTTCAAAGCAATCTCGCGTTTGGAAAGATTGACCAAGGTACTGTCCCTTTTGACTTTTTCCAATACCAATTCTTTGAGAAATTGCTCGTATTTCTCTTTTTTGCTTAAACATTCTACTCCCCTTCCTATTTTTCGAGTACCACAAGTTCCATCACATTCACATTTATAATCCTCGTAATAACTCTCTCTAATCATGATCATGGCGTTATACTGAGAGTCTATAAGAGATTTGTTCTGAGTTAGCTCTGTAAATTGAGGAGTGTATTTCAAATCAACATCTGCAATCTGTTGAGCATTTTTGACCATCAGGTGTGATTGAATCTCACTTTTAAAAATTTGTACTTCAAGGGGTTTGGATATGATAACGGCAATCAGAAAAGCTATAATCAAACGAGGAATGACCTTGATCAATTCTTGGAAATTTTTTTCGCTGTGACGCATGGTCGAAACAATATATCGGTCTAGGTTGAAAATAATTGCCCCCCATAGAAGTGAGAATAAAAGAATCAGAATACTTTGATCAAAAATCAATGAAAAAGCAAAAAAGGAAGATATAACAGCCAATAGGGCAGTAAAAAAAACCGTCAGACCAATGCAAACATATTTGGTGGTTTCAAAACGAGGACACTTTTCCAATAATTCAATACTTGCCCCAGAGCAAAATATCAAGAATTTGCTAAAAACTCCAATTTTACGGTGCTTAAATGTCAAGTGTTTTTTTTATTAAATATATTAAATAATTTTACACAGGAGCTGACAAATAATGATATCCAATTTTGAGTTTTTAGGGGTTCTTCTGATGTTGTTCTTTTTGCTTCTGATTCATCGTCTTGTTCTTCATGAAAAAAGCTTTCATCATGAAAACAATGAAAACTGATTTTTTTAACCTGTGTTCTATTAATGGATTTGAATGTAAATAAAAAAGTTTCGTTTTCATTCAATTCCAACTCATGGGTACCTGCCAAGGGTAATTTCCCCAGTTGAGACTCGGAAAACTTTCCAATCATGGCAATATTCCAAGAGAGTTTTATCTTTTGATTAAAATATACCGCATAGAGTCCCTCTTCTATAGAGGTGGATTTAATTGCAATGAAATTTTTAATAATGGGATCAAATACATCCACATCAATTTCAATATCATTTTCCTTGATTACCCTCACAAAAAGACTTTTCCTCGAAGATTTATCTTTATTTTTACCTTCTACAGTGAATTTCGTATCCTCAGTAATTTGAATTGTTTTCACCCCTTGAGGTTCCACATCCCACTGAGCAGGATGAATTACAATTTCATGAGCGTTTTTTATTTCCCAATTCAGCGTGATACTCTCACCTGAAAAAACAATACTCTTATCTACGCTAAAATTAATTTCTATATCACCTGAAAGAAGATTGATTTTCTGTGCTCCATTCGCGATCCCATTGAAGTAATCATTTTTGGAACGCAGCAATCTTTCTGGATACTCAAATTCAGCTTGTTCTTTCCCACATATTAAGTATTCCTTATCAAAAATGGCAAAATAATCTTCATTTGTAAACAAATTATGATCCATTTTCCAATAGATCAAAACCTCTTGATCAATCAATCTTTTACATAGATTGACTAACTTCATGGATTTTTTTTGGCTATTGGAAATAATTACAATTTCAACATTAATTTCTTTATCCAAAGCCCTAAATAAAGCTTTTGATATAACAAAAAGATCAAACTCATCGATCAATATTTGGGCTAAATAGGATGCTCTAAGTAATTCTTTTTCAATTTCTGAATTTAAATCGTACGTGTGGTAAAATCTAGACACTTGAAGATTATGAGGATCAAATATAACATTTGGTTTTCAAATATTGATATTACTCGTTTTATTTGATAAATTTGGTTGTTACGTTTTTATGGAAAAAGAAAAATTGATTGGATTAAGACCTTATCAAAAAGAGGAGACTGAATTCTTTTATGGTAGAGAAAAAGAAGTAGAGGGGTTGCTTCAGATTCTTCAGAAGGATAAATTGGTTACTCTGATCGGAGCTCCTGGAACCGGAAAGTCCTCTTTGATAAATGCAGGTCTCATTCCCAGATTAGAAAAAGGTTTTTTAGCTCAGGCGGGAAAACAATGGACAGTATGTAAATTTAGACCTGGTATTTCCCCTATCGAAAACTTGGCCTATTCCCTGACCTCAAATGGTGGCCTAACACTTGACGGAAAAGCCAATACAGAGGATTTCAACAATTATCTCCAAACCCTAAAAGACCTGGCAAGCCTCGGTCTAGTTGAAATTTTTACAAAATCTCAAGTCAACAACAAAAAAAACTTATTGATCGTAATTGATCAATTAGAAGATTTATTCACTTTCAGTAGATTTTTTGATTTCGATCAAAGTGAAAAAGATGACTTACTCTTTAATCTTGTGGCAAGAACGATCAAGATCAAAGACACACCAATTTATTTTGCACTCGTTATTCAATCAGATTATGTATCGTATTTATCTCAATACTCGAAGTTGCAGGAAATAATCAGTAAGTCTCAATATGCAATTCCTAGTATTTCCAAAGTAGGAATAAAAGAAATTGTAGAAAATAATTTTCTGGGGCAAGGACTAAGTTTCTCCAATAGGGCCTTTAAATCCATAGTCGATGCTGTAACATCAGATGCAACATTATTGCCCAATATGCAGTTCCTATTCAAACAAATCATCGCCAAAAAAAAAGAACATTCAGACTCAGAGAATTTACAGGTAAGCAGTAAAGAAATTGATTCTTTGGGTGGAATCAACCACTGTATTCAATATGCTTTTGAAGAAAGTTATCAGAATCTTTCGAGTACTCAAAAAAAACATTTTGAAAAAATCAACAAAGCCCTTTACAACTTTGAAAATGTAAATGACGGTAAGTATGAACAAATTGAAAAAATTTCAGTCATTAGTGGACTCTCTATAAAAGAAATATCTGATGTGATTATTCTCTTTAAAGAAATTATCGATGACTCATTCGAAATTGTTCCAAGAGTCATTACAGGAGTCGTCAAAAACGTTGCCTACTCTCTAGACCCCGATGATCTTTTATCCAATAAATACTTTTTACAGAGAAACTGGGAACAAGAAAAACAATGGATCGAGGAAGAAGAAGAAAGTTATAAGTCGTTTAAAAACTTTTCAGAATTGACAGAAAATTTTAATTCTGGTAAAGCAAGTTTACTATTCACTCCAGAATTAGAAATGGCCAAAGAGTGGATCGAAAATGACTATCACAACCTCAATTGGGCAAAAAAATATCAATTCAATTATGAAAATACTGTTGACTATATTGATAAAAGCATTCACTATCATCAGCAAAACAGAGATCGAGAAGAAAACCGATTAAGGCGAAAGAAGAAAACCACTCGGGTAGTAGTGTCTGTAATGTCTGTATTAATTATCATTGCCTTTGCTCTTTTCATTCGTTCCTCATTTGCAGAAAAAAGAGCACTAGAATCTAAAGAAAAAGCGGACAACAGCGCCAAAGAGGCAATCAAAGAGAGAAAGGAAGCAAGTATTCAGAAAGAAAAAGCAGACAGCTTGAGGGGTGAAGCAGAAATAGCTCAAAAAAATGCCGAATATAAGAGAGTGCTAGCTATAGAAGCCCAGAAAAGTGCTGAATTGGCTACACAAAGGGCTTTAATCGCCAATAAAAAGGCTAATCAACAAACCCAGATTGCACAAAAGCAAAAACTCATGGCGGATACAGAAAGAGAACGAGCGTTAAGTGAGAAAAAAAATGCAGACTTGGCCAGAGAGGAATCTGAAAACCGAAGGAAAATTGCCGAAATTGAGTCGGAATTTTATCCTATAGTACGTAAAATGGAGCGATTGGTTGAATACGTCAATGCCAGTGATGAAGTTTATAAGAATAAAGTTTTTTCAGCTATCGATGAGGCACTGAAAAAATTTGAAGAACACTCTCGGATACAGCAAGAAATTTTCGGAACAGCTGAGGACACAGAAGGAACTTACATGATTCTTCAAACCGCCCTAAGGGTCCTAGAGGGTAAAAATCATTACAACGAAACTTCTATGATGCTTTTCAGAATGATGCCAAATACGGCCATAAGGACTATCGATTCCTACAATGATTCTGTTCTGGCTTTTGGAGGTGACAATGGCATACTGTATATTTTGAATAGCATTAATCTGAGTAAATTTGAAATTCAAATTGATGAGAGAATAAGAAAAATAAAGTTTGTTGATCCCAATAAAATATTGGTAGGAACCTTTGAAGGTAACGTATATAAAGTTGACCTATCAAAATCTTTTATCAAAAATAATGAAACCCTATTGTTTAAATCGAAAACTCCAATTGTTGATATACATATCAACTCTAGATCCAATGAATTTATTATTTTTTCCAACCAAGAAGTCATTTTTTACAGCGAAAAAAATCAATCTAGTGATGCCAAAAAGGTGAGTTTTAAAATCAGAGACATTGAATTTTTTAAAGATCAATTGTTCATTGCATCGAGCAATCAAATTTTTATTTACAATGGTGAAAACATCATTAAGCTTCCCTTGGAGTTTGACATTAGTGACGAAGAGGAGATTCGGACTTTTATTTTTTCAGAGGAATTTATGTTTATTGGAACCCAAACGGGAGAAATTCTCACCTACATGAACTCTTATCCTATGAATGACCAAAAACCTCTTAAATTTTTGGGCACCCTTGAATTGCACCGTTCCGGAATTACAAAACTCTATTTTGATGAACAAAATAGCACTCTCTACTCTGCAAGTTTTGACAACCAAATATTGAAATACAAAATTGAAAAGTCCAATTTTGATAAAGCTGTACGTGAATTTATTTCACTAATTGGACATGAAAAATGGATTTGGGATCTGGGCTTGACCAAAAACAAATATGGAAAAGATCTAATTGTTACCGTGGATGAAAATGGCAATGTATTAACTTGGTTCAAAAACCTGTCCGACTTGGCGGAAAGAGTAAATGTTTTACTCACAGAACAAATTCAAAATCAGTAAATACATTTAAATAAGCATACGTGTTTTTAGTATAATGATTCTAAGAACATCTTAAAAACAGATTGATGCCCTATTAATGATTATAAAACACTAAATTTGCACGTCCTAAATTTGAGAGTAGTAGTAGTAGTAGTAGTAGTAGTAGTAGTAATCATCTTCCATTTTTGGTTCAAATAAAAAGGAATAACAGCATCATTTAAAACTAATAAAAGTCATATGAATTTTGTTACCAAGTTTCGCCTAAGATGGTACGAGTAAAAAGAAGAAATTATCCCTCAAGGAAAAAAAACAAAGCACAAAGGGAACGAGTCATAGAATACCATTCAAAAGAAAAAAAGAGTTCATCTAACAGAAGAAAAAAAACGTCTGAAAATGGGGAGAAAAAAAACTCGAGGTCGAAAATCCGAAAAAAAATTGGCCAGGGATACAAAAGTAGAAATCTAAAATCAAGAAACAGATCAGGGGTTGGCAGGTTTAAAAAATCTGATTTGGAGCCCAGTATGATGGTTAACACAACCATTAAATTAAAAGAGGATAAAAAAGATTTTCAAACCCGGACATTCCATGAATTAGATCTTAGTCCAAAACTAAAACTGAGAATCAAAAACAAAGGGTTTATAAAAACCACAGAAATTCAGGACAAAACTTTTGAAATAGTATCCCAAGGAAAAAGTGTAATTGGTATTGCTAACACTGGTACTGGAAAAACAGGTGCCTTTTTAATTCCCATCATTAACCAACTTATAAATAATAAAAATAAAAATAAGACCATCGTGTTAATTCCTACAAGAGAATTAGCCCAACAAGTAGAACAAGAGTTTAAAAGCCTCAGCAAAGGACTTAAAATTTTTAGTAGTTGTTTTATCGGTGGGACCAATGTCAATAAAGACATTAATAAACTGAGGAGACTGAATCACG